>Ga0123354_10018676_pt1 | contig 10878 bp, 9 predicted proteins | sample TergutLab28metaG_2_FD_97872 | JGI IMG/M metagenome (GOLD analysis project Ga0123354, IMG submission 97872) | Labiotermes labralis P4 segment gut microbial communities from Petit-Saut dam, French Guiana - Lab288 P4 | ecosystem: Host-associated > Arthropoda: Insects > Digestive system > Gut ... | reverse complement strand
AATCGGAAGGTCGCTGGTTTGATCCCAGCTGGTGTCAGTGGATTTTTCATTGACATAAAATCCTTCCGATCGCACTATGGCCCTGGGGTCGACTCAGCCTCTAACAGAAATGAGTACCAGGAGTATTTCCTGGGGGTAAAAGCGGTTGGTGCATAAGGCTGACAACCTACCACCAATCCTGTGCTGTTGCCACAAAATCTGGGAACCTTAACTTCCTGGAAACCTCTGGGCCCCTCCGGGCCTGTAACGGGACTGCTTTACCTTTACCTTTTCCTTAACGAACTAAGAAAACATGATGTGGAGACTTTCGATTCCTCCTCGCGAAAGATATACAGGAAATGCTGGTGCAAGTCGGTAGACTGGAACAGCACTCAACAAAGTTTGGTCAGTCTTGGTTCGTGAAAGTGATGCAGCTAAAATGTCGCGTGTGAACTGTGAGTGGTGTGAAGAAAAAAGTTGTTAGTGAAGTTTTGAGAAAGTATGGTGTGCGTGTGAAGTAAGATGATGCTTCTGACACTACCACGCTAAGGCAGAACTCCACAAATCTTCACGCTGAAATTTCCTGTGCATGCATCAGGCCCGAAACAGAAATGTAAGTAAAATAAATTGAAAATTATAAAATTTTTAAATTAACTTCCTGCGTGCAGGCACTAAACATTTCTACTGAATCTTTTTTTTGAATTGAAATATCTCTAATTTATTCACAACAAAGTGCACATTATTTCATTGTTTCACCTTCAGTTCATAATTTATACACGCTTATAGGCAAAATGTGCAACGATTTAAAGGGCAGTCTAATATAAACACCATACCGTGCACATGAAAACTAAATTAAATGCCGTAAGCTAAAGGTTAATATGACCAATGCCAAATTGGCCCAAAATTATCCCTGTCCTTGAAGTTTTCACTACAATTTTGTCTCTCTCTCACCTACTGCAGGCAAATGCTACATGTCTCTCACCTACTGCAGGCACACGCTACATGTCCTACATCTACTGCTGTCCCTGTGCAAAACTTCAAATAAAAATTAACATCACACAATTCTGCAGCTGCCTCTTTATTCACAGCACTTAAGGGTTGCTCATGGATTGTGCAGTGTCCAGTGTATGTGCTAGACAATACTAGACCAGCTGTAGGAAAACTACGATCAACAGACGAGATATGGTGCGTGGCACAATTCAGCCTGGCTTGTAATTGTAATATTATTGTAACATCCTACCCCTTCAACAAATTTTTACTGTCTTACACACTGTACTGCGACAGTAACATAGTAGAAAAATACACGGAAGTGCAAGTACATATATTTACTACTTCCATCTGGTATATCTACACACAGATTGCAAGAGAACTATATGGTCTCTTCATCTTCAACACTTCATGGTCCATGAAGAATACAGAATGTCTACGGACCACAAACCTTCCAAGATGAAGGTGGTCTGTTCCTGCACAATGTTGGGATGCACGTGCACAGTGACGCAGCTTTACATCAGAGACATTGGTACCCACAGACAAAATGTACCAACGGGCAGGAGTTTTATGCCCAGCAGAACAGCTAATCTTAGCTACTGTGTAGCCAGGACACAAGTTCAGATTTTAAATGGCCCCAAGTTTAACAGCAACTCTGCAGCTGCCAAAACACAGCATACCTCAGGAAATTAGCAAGATCAAAATGCAAATGTTGTGCACTGAAACAATTAAAACAATGGGTAATAACTTACACAACTGTTTCTTACTGTGACACACAAGAACTTACAATATGTTTCACCTGACAACACTGAAGACATCATCAGGTCAATCCTGGACACAAAAGTTCACATACTGCAGCACTGCAGCACTAGACTGTACTTATTGGACATTTTTTAGAATATGTCAATACCATCTTTGGTGTTTCAGGCCAAAATATGTCATCTATTCCTGCATGAATGACCCATACAACATCCTCTCTCTATGCACACTCCCTGCACAAAATGTCAGACAACAATGTGATCCCACCTGTCAATCTTCTCTTCATTGATCTCCACTTCCTGTGGCTCCTCAACAGTCTTGACCTGCACTGCCTCACTGAACTGAACTGACTTTCGGGGCTGCTCCAGTTCTAATAACAAATAGTAACATAAAGGTCAAGAATTAACTCAACAGAGCAAAGTACTTGTTCAGGAGGTAACAACAGTCCTTAGCCAGTGCATATACTGCCAACCATACTTGAGGATCTCACAGGAGTGAAACTGATGCATGGTATGTGACACTGTCAGTAGGTTAGCACTTCCGAACATTTTGACGCAGTGCTTGATCCTTAAGATAAAGGCACCACAATCCTTCAAAGTAACGGAAACTACTCATCCAACAACACAGCATAACATCCCGCAATTTGAAGCCTCAAACTCCCATTATTTTATGTAACACTTGCAAGAACCATCCACTCCGTTACTAGTGTGAGTCCGATGAGTTCAGTCTAAGCTCCTCCATCCTTCTTCTGCAAGGACCATTGCAGTACAATGGGCAGGAAGTCACAAACGAATGCAGCACAATACTTACATACCAAACAGGTTTGAGCTTGCAGCAGCTTGTGGCACAGCACTGCAGGGTGGTTTCACACCACAAGTTGACTGTGCAAATTTCACATGTCTCATGTGGCTAAAGGTGGCATTATTTGCAATAAACAAACAATGATATGGATGAGGCATAAAAAATGGAATGAAAAGCTTATGGTAAATGTCAAATGACCATTTTAATCCAAATGCAATTTACACAGGGTCTTCATTCTGTCTGACAACTAACATTTGCTGCTTCCCACTATGTATGTGGGCAAGACATACAATGGGCTGCTTAAAAACAAAATTGTTAAATGTCCATCAAACACAACTATGTTATTTACTAATTATCAATTAGTAAGATAAACAACTTCATTATTTTATTTAGAAAAATGGCGACATGTTTCAGTCTAAAAGACCAACGTCAGACCATCACTACAAGAATTCTAAAAACATGGTCTTATGCAGAACAAATTCAGCTTGTTATGTGGGAAACATTATGACTTACCAAGTTGATATAAAGCAATATAAAATCATTGGGTTGGTAATAACGTGGCCTGTAATTATGTCAAAGTTGTGTACCAAAGTAAAGTATTATTTAAAATGTTTAAATGAAATGACATTCAATAAAAGGCAGTTACCTGAATATCAATAGCATCCATGGTGCATACAGCAACACTGCTGTACTGACATAACATATGTACTGCTGTACTGATATAATGTACGTACTGCTACACACGAATGCCATACTGACATAACGTATGTACTGCTGTACTGACATAATGTATGTACTGTTGTACTGACATAATGTATGTACTGCTGTACTGACATGATGTATATACTGCTACAGCAACACTGCTGTACTGACATAACATATGTACTACTGTACTGACATAATGTATGTACCGCTACAGTAACAATGCTGTACTGACAAATGTACTGCTGTATTGACATAACGTATATATTGCTACAGCATGACTGCTGTACTGACATAACGTATGTACTGCTACAGCAACACTGCTGCACTGACATAACGTATGTACTGCTACAGCAACACTGCTGTACTGACATATGTACTGCTGTACTGACATAATTTATGTACTGTTACAGCAAGACTGCTGTAATGACATAACGTATGTACTGCTACAGCAACACTGTTGTACTGACATAACATACGTACTGCTGTACTGACATTAATGTATGTACTGCAGTACTGACACAACGTATGTACTGCTACAGCAACACTGCTGTACTGACATTAACGTATGTACTGCTGTACTGATATAATGTATGTACTGTTGTACTGACATAATGTATGTACTGCTAAGGCAATACTGCTGTACTGACATAACGTATGTACTGCTGTATTGACATAATGTATATACTGCTACAGCAAGACTGCTGTACTGACATAACGTATGTACTGCTACAGCAACACTGCTGTACTGACATAAGGTATGTACTGCTACAGCAACACTGCTGTACTGATATAACGTATGTACTACTGTACTGACATAACGTATGTACTGCTACAGCAAGACTGCTGTACTGACATAATGTATGTACTGCTACAGCAAGACTGCTGAACTGACATAATGTATGTACTGCTACAGCAAGACTGCTGTACTAACATAACGTATGTACTGCTGTACTGACATAATGTATGTACTGCCGCAGCAAGACTGCTGTACTGACATATGTACCGCTGTACTGACATAACGTATGTACTGCTACAGCAACACTGGTGTACTGACATAACGTATGTACTGCTACAGCAAGACTGCTGTAATGACATAAAGTATGTACTGCTACGGCAAGACTGCTGTACTGACATAAGTGTATGTACTGCTGTACTGACATAACGTATGTACTGCTGGACTGACATAACATATGTACTGCTGCACTGACATACCGTATGTACTGCTGTATTGACATAATGCATGTACTGCTACAGCAAGACTGCTGTACTGACATAACGTATGTACTGCTACAGCAAGATTGCTGTACTGACATAACATATGTACTGCTACAGCAACACTAATGTACTGACATTAACGTATGTACTGCTACAGCAACACTGCTGTATTGACATAACGTATGTAGTGCTACAGCAAGACTGCTGTACTGACATAATGTATGTACTGCTGTACTGACATAACGTATGTACTGCTACAGCAACACTGCTGTACTGACATAATGTATGTAGTGCTACAGTAAGACTGCTGTACTGATATAACATATGTACTGCTGCACAGACATAACGTATGTACTGCTACAGCAACACTGCTGTACTGACATATGTACTGCTGGACTGACATAATGTATGTACTGCTGCACTGACGTAACGTATTTATTGCTACAGCAACACTGCTGTACTGACATAATGTATGTACTGCTACAGCAAGACTGCAGTACTGACATAACATATGTACTGCTGCACTGACATAACATATGTACTGCTACACCAACACTGCTGCACTGACATAACATATGTATTGGTATCTGGAAAACTTCGGCACCTCCATTATAAGATCTTCAGCTGTTTTAAAATGCCTCGCTAACTCTTGCGACTCAATAATAAGTTCTTAAACAATAACAATTTAAATATATACAAATCTCATTTAAACATTTTAATGATCCTACAATTTTGTACACAACTTTGACATAATTGTAGGACAGGGTGTTACCAACCCGATGATTTTACATAGTTTTATATAAACTCTTAAGTTATGTGGGATTCCATATCATGAGCTTAATTTGTACTATACTGGACTTTATTTTAGAATGACTGTAACTACAGTTTGATGTTGGTCTGTTAGACTGGACCATGTCACCATTAATCTAAATAAAACAATGAAGTTGTGTTTGACAGAAATGTACGATTTTCTTTCGAGTTCATACACACAACAGAATGTCCTGTGTAAAAAAATGAATGGGCTACATTAAAACACTAAATGAGATGAGGGGAAATGGTGACAGAGAGCTGTCGGATAAAACAATGAAACACTGCTAAGAGGACAAATATTAACGAACTTACTGAACTGTTCAGGTTCAACCGACAAGTCAGCTGTAACAAAATTGGCTGGGAAAAGGCCTTCCCCTCGGTTGTTATAACCTTTCCACCAATTGGGATCTGAATCATCCAGGACGTGAACTGTAACAAACACACAGAGAAGGTCTTCACTTCCAGTTCTCTCATGACAGCTCCTCGACTGCGTAAGTAACACAGCATAAAATTGGAGGTGACTGTGAATAATGCAGTGGCAAACACATTAAATGAAGTAGTTGTACCGTTCTGTAAAGCAATATCACATATTTAGGAGACATCAAGAAAATGTACACGAAACTTCAGTCAGAAGAGAATATACCTGGGAGGACAATTTAACATACACACATACATATTCATTACTATACATTCCATCAACCCTAAAGCTATTCAACATGGAAGTCAGATTTGGAATCAGTCATAAAAATACCAAACATACAGACACAGCAAAATACAAAAATATTACATGGGTATTATCTCAGAACTGATATGAAGCATAGTGCCAACCATCGAGGTTTGGTCTACGCTGTATCAACTGAAAGATCTTTATGCTGTGAAATGAAAATAAAACATGTTTATGTCTTATACTGTAGGGAACAACATAATACGTATGACATAAGGCACTGCACGGTCACAGTTCACACCAGGTGCTAGTTGCAAGATAATTACTTTGAAGAATGACACGTCAGGATTTTGCCACGGGCTAAGACAGAGCAGAAGATGCAAACTGACTAGACAGTCCACACACAAAGAATGCAATTTATAACCACAAGAAGGAAAAAATACAAATCCTTGTCTAACCAACGCATTCCATGCAGCAAATATTAAAATGACCAAAGTATATTCATGAAACTACTGCACTTGTCTGCAATCACAAAGCCAATGCATTTTAACTACCCAGCACGCAACATCACATTCACTGCACTGTACTGATTGCATGTAAGTACATGAACTCCAGATACCTGCATTTCTCATGGTGAAATAAATGCAATGATAAAACTGGCGCATCAAAATAAATCGGAGTGTCGGCTACATTCATCAGATCTCTGGTCACAGCAATCTGTCAATGCTAAAGCAAGACACTGTCACCAGGAAATTGATAAAACAAGAAATGCCTGTATTTTGCTACTGCTACCACACATTATGAAAAAAGATGAGCGGAAGGAGGCACACGGTCAACTGAGTCACCAAATTTCTAAAAAACTGAAAGATAAAAGTGCAGGTAGCAAAATTATAATTTTGCCACCCAAGAGCAACTGCAGAAAATAAGGGAAATACGTGAAAAATCAAGCAACCATCACATACAGCCATAAACAAAACTCACTTTTGTAGAGAGATGAGCAGTGGATGGATGCACGGCCGCAGTCCTACGCTGCTATGAGAGGCTTAACAGGAACACTATTACTTTAATAGGAAGAACCATTTACAGGGGATATTAATGCTTCTAACTTGCACAGATCAAGGACAGTTATGCAACGAGGAACACACAGCGGAAATAAAAGCAATTATCAGTGGAGCATGTTAGTTAAAAAAAAATTAGTATTGTGTGACTGCTGTTGTTACTTTACTTCACAGTAACAGAAGGCAAGGTGGAGGATTTTAAAACTTAAAATATTACATATATTCAGTTTATTTCTTGCAGTCCACCATACTGCAAGAACCAAGTGTGTGTCTCAATTCAGCCATACAGCTGTACGCTTTACAGTTTTCCCAAGCACAGCAATTTTATGGCACAGAAATCAGCTCACATCCACCGGCACATCTCCATCACAGCTGTCATGCTCAGACAGACAGATGGACAGACAAACACTCTCTATCAACCTCATAAAACACATTTACTTACTGATCTCTCCAGCAGCAAAAGTGAGTTCATTGTCTTCAGCTGCTTCAAAATCATAAAGTGCTCGCACCTTTCTTGCTTCTGCAGATGCTGAAGACCCACCTGACGATGAAAGATTGGCAGATGGATACAAACTAGACTGAACCTTAGGGGAATGTTGTGTCTCCTTTAGCGACAGTTCAATAGCTGAAATCAACATAAACTCGCACATTAAGTGGCAAGATAACAGACCAGTTATTACAGTTATTAATAATCCTTGTTCAACTGTAGGGCAGGGAATGATAAATCTTGTTTGAATCTAGACATCAGCTACAACATTTAGGAGAGGGGATATTTACTTTCTTTTGTTGGTTATGTTATAATGTTCATACTGTGTGTTTGTGTGTGTGTGTGTGTGTGTGAAGGTGGGTGTGTGTGGGGGTGGGTGGGTGTGTGTGTGTGTAATGCACTACAAGATATTCACAGTCACTGAGGATATTCTTCTGAAAAGATACAATGCTTTCAAAATTTATCAAAAAGTCCCAAAAAGCAAAAAAGTCAAAGCTAAAAACTAAAAATCCCTCTAAAAAGAACAGAAGTTCCACATTAAAACCTCTTCAAACAAACAAACAAATAAACAAAAAGGACAATTTACAACATGTACTTCCAAAATTCTAGTTACCACAACAATTTATCTAGGTATCATGGTGACTGGTAACTAGGATATGTTCTGCCCTGCTGCAACGTACTTCATCACTAGGGCAAACTAACAAAGTACGATCTGATTGGATCTACCAGCTACTTTATTAAGCTTCCAACAGATTTCAGCCTATCATGGCCATTCTCAAGGACACAGAGGTACCAAAACTCCACATATACCATTATAAACAAACAGTACACACTCTGACATAAAATTCAAAACAAAAACCTGGAAACCGTTCTTAAAAACTCGATAAAAGTCTCCAAGTTTTCATGGCGACTGCTGACCGGGCACTGGACTGCTTGTGTGGCTCTGCATTGTGGTGCTTAAATGTCCTGACGTTTCGGAGAAACATACCAGCTCCTTCTTCAGGGTGACTGAACTGGTCCAGTGGAGGAAGAAGTGATGCAGTGGAAGGAACTGTGTTGGTGACAATGAGTGGCTTGAGGGAATTCAGCCAATCACAGCTACCTCAGGGACAGGACCTGTGGATCCTACTGCTCTTTGTACCATCTGTAGCTGTCACTGACATAGCTCCTTCAAACTGTCCTCCATAAATGACACAATTCCTTGTTATATGCTACTTCACCACCAATTTGAAACAATTCAGTCACCCTGAAGGCAGAGACAAAATGTTCTGCCGAAATGTCAGAAAATCTAATGACTGCACAGTGCACAAATACAAAATAAATACCTCTAACAGCACATTAGGATCTGTGTGACCTGCCATCAATATAATGAGTTGCATCCAGAGTAGACCAACATGAGGATCAGTAAAGACAATTCATTGTACCACAACTGTACAGATTGTAGACATGATTACTGCCCACTACAAGACATTAACCCAACTACCCGGGATATGATGTCTCATTGTTGGACAAGTGGACTGTAATGCCTTCATCTTCAACAGCCACACAGAATAGCCAGTGCAGGAGTGCAGGAGTGCAGGGGTGAATTCTTCTCTTGCACTGGTTATCTGGTTATTATTCTTGGGCTGATCAACACCTGAAGACAAAGGCACCACAACCCTTTGAAACACCGGGCACTAATGGCCCAAAGACACGGCTTCCCATTTCGGAAGAAATGAATCCTTCTGTGGACAACTTCCAACATAGCACAACTTGAACTGCATCCACTCAGTACAGCACGAGTGCCTTCTGCTTCACAGTTACAGACCTTTTGCAATATCATCTTCTTCCTCCTGACTAGACACAACATTCGGGTCTCGACTTGCTGCAGCTTGCTGTCTGGGCTGTAACAAAGTGATCATGTGGGTCAGCAGGACAAAGTAACAGCAAACGGGACACATGTTCACAGTTAGTCCTTTCTGTTTCAATCTTACTGCCTCACATCCGTAATTCTGAAGTTTGTCATACAGAACAGACTTGATCCATGACAAGCCAGGATCAATTAAAGCATCAGAAGCACTGAAATCCATTTCCAACATCAAACATTGTTTGTTCCATATCCCAGAGCAGATGGGCGAATAATATTGAAATGCACATTAAAGAACAGGATGTTTAGTTAGAACTTTACTCACATGGCCCCAGTAAGTGCCCAGTGGTGGGCTCTTGCAAACAAAGTAATGAAACTTCATGTACAACAGACAGCAGGCATTCAAGCAATCAGCAAAAGACCACAGCAATTACACACAGGTAAGAAGACATGCTGATTAAAACATCTCATTCCCACATAAGTAAACAAATTTAAGAAAAATATTTTTGACACAGTGTTTTCAAAATGAAGATTACAGTCATCTAGGATGTGATGCCATGTAGTATGGCAGAAGCTTACCAAAGTTTCATGGGAACTGGCTGTCTCACTGCCATGAAGATGGAGGCAACAAGCCCATGAAACTTGCTGTTGCAATTTCTACCACAACATGAAGCACTAAACCCCAGCAGACAGCAATGCAAATTTTCAAAATAATTTACGAGAGAAACCAGTTGGGTTTCTTTAACGATAACAGCTATACAGAATGTACTGGAGCATGACAACAGGTTCTCAACCGGAACCAAGCAATGCTTCAAAACTTGTCTCTCTTGTTGGGCAGAAAACCATCACACACCAATGCATACCTTAAATACTACTCACATTTCAACTTATCAGCCACACACTGTATATTTATTTGTGATATAACCAAATTTCACAAACCTTTCCCCCCTCTGAGGTTGCTGTGAAGTCCATCCCTTCCTGCTTCAGTTTTGCGTATAGTGATGGGATAAGATTCAGCTGCGGATCATTTTTGAATTCACCCTCGGCCCATTTCTTGAGTAGCTGTCGCAACTTCTCGGCTACTTTTGGCTGACTTCTGGTAAGCAGTTTCCTAAATTCAGTTTCAAAATCGCGGGATGCTACTTCTAGATGAAAAGTCTTCCCACAGTTGCTTACACAAGCATCAAGTAACTGAAACATACCAAACAGAAAACACTAATCATCATCATCATCTTTATGCAGGGTATTTATACTTATATTCCTGAGACAAACTATATCTCTAGGGAATACAGTGTTGCAGCTATTCTGTTGTTACTATTCATGGTGCTTACATTGCTAATTCCTGTGTTGACTCTATTGTACTTTTACATTAGTACTTTCCGCAGTATGTGTGCAGTGCCCAATATGGCTGTTTTCTGTAGTTCCTTGACTTCATGGTTTCCCAGTATGTTGCTCACGTATTTTCTGAATGACTTTGAAATAGTCCCAGTCGCCAGTTATTACTGGTATCACCTTTGTTTTTACATTCCACATGCACTGTATTTCTATTGTAAGGTCTTTATATTTT
>Ga0123354_10018675_pt1 | contig 10878 bp, 4 predicted proteins | sample TergutLab28metaG_2_FD_97872 | JGI IMG/M metagenome (GOLD analysis project Ga0123354, IMG submission 97872) | Labiotermes labralis P4 segment gut microbial communities from Petit-Saut dam, French Guiana - Lab288 P4 | ecosystem: Host-associated > Arthropoda: Insects > Digestive system > Gut ... | reverse complement strand
TTAATAAGTATTTCATGTACAACCTGAAGATGGCCATTATCAAGCGCCGAAACATGTAGTTGTACCTTACGTAGAAAATACTTTATATTCTACCAATAAATATAGTTGTGTTAGACGAGTACACACATACTCTACATTAGTTATGTCGTACAACTATGACATGTGCACGCACATGATTTCGTGACTGGCAGCTGAGCCTAGCGTTGTTTTAAGCTTCGAAGTGGCAAAGAGACTTTTAATTAACCTTCAGTAGCCTAGTAGGTACTTTGTGCACTGCTAGTCTTAACAGTCAACCCTGTACGTTTTTATTCACAGGATATACGTACTGTGTAGCAGTCTCATAACAAACATAGACTGTTCCTCTATACAATAAAACTGAATGATTTTAGTGTTTAAAGGGTTAACACTTTAAACAAGAAAACTATCCTAAATTACACGTAAAGATTCAGTTCGTAGCGCACAGTGAGCGCATTCTATCTTGGTTATATAAAGGAATCAGTTAAACCGTTAAAGTCAAAGCAATTATCTGAATTGCTCAATTATTATACCAACTACTGCACATATACAAAATTTATAAAATTTACACATTAAAACATTAAGACATTAAAAACGCTCTGACATGTTTCGGTCCTAGGACCATCATCAGGGAGCCGTATCTTCCTTGCTAAAGTTACACTATAAAAAGTCACATTAATTTTTGCTGTACCAGTTGGGTACTGTGGCAGCATGCCACGGTATGCTGCCACAGTACCCAACTGGTACAGCAAAAATTAATGTGACTTTTTATAGTGTGACTTTAGCAAGGACGATATGGCTCCCTGATGATGGTCCTAGGACCGAAACATGTCAGAGCGTTTTTAATGTTTTAATGTGTAAATTTTATAAATGTTATATATGTGCAGTGGTTGGTATAATAATTGAGTAACTCGACAACATGCACGGTGCAACAACGGAAATATCTGAATTGCATTTAAAGAAGTGGTTCGTACCATGCAGGAAACATATTAAGTTTCGATTGTGGAAAACAACCAGTTAACATCGTACAGGGAAAGAGTCGCTGTCAGAAAGTTCAATTCAAAGACTCTTAACGTTTTACGTGCTGAACATCCCCTCTTCCCGATGGAACTTCTAAAGCCCTAAAACGCTGTCACTACTTCCAGCTTAGTTTATTTTATATGTTGAACGGAGATCATTTCTTATCGACCAAATCATGCATTTCAACGCAGTTAATTGCTCGTCTTATCTGACGACGCTACTGTAAGTAACTTTGATTTTAATTTGTTTACCACGGAAAGGAAAAGCAAAACTTTAAACATTCCGACAAACAAACAATGCCCTGTTTAAACCAATAACACATAATTACGACAATACAGGCCTAGACTTCTAAATAACGACACACAAATGGCGTCGTTGAAAGCGAAGTAAACCACACACAGCAAGTATTATGCAGTGTGCTGATACACTATTTCGGTCTATTTTATGAAGTTTGTTAATTCAACATGTCAAGTATAGTCAAATATTGGGACGATTTATGAACAGTGAATTGAAAAGAATGTGTAAAGAAGCGGTTATGCTATGACTTAAGTCATTATCCCATAATTTATTTAAAAGGATTTATAAAGAAACCGAAGAAACCCAGTAAACATGAGAGATGTTAGGACTGGAATATGAACCCGGCAATTAAGGAATACGAATTACTCGATAGTCACTACTGACGCCAGAAAATATAACTGTGCCTTCCGAGTTACTTTGTTACAGAAAGACAACAGACACGAATAACCTCCATCTGACAACACTCCTGAGGAAGTTGACTTTCTGCTGCCCACCAAATCTTATAAAAGGAAGATCACCATCCTAACTTGTGCGAAGTAGAAATGGAGTGTGTTTAGAAAAATAAAGCAATATAAACTCTTTTTCTCAAAATTTATTCTTGACATAAAATTCCATGTCCGTCATAGCCGAATATTATTTTGGACGTTTCTCAGCAAGCACGTTTCATGCCTAAACAAAAATTCACAATTGGAGACGCAATATGCTAGCTACGAAATTGTGGTCCTCAAGACCAAGAGGACTAATGCCGCACACTGAACCAGAAACACTAAGTTTAAAAAGCGAAGTGAATAAAGTCAACATTACAGCTGTGGCCAGGCACTGTACTGCTGAGACGTCTACTGGAGACAAGAAGAGCTCCAGGGGTGTCACCATTCAAAAGTTGCACCTTCTGCCTACAGAGATTATTTCTGCGTTTTGTATCGATCTCACAAGAAACAGAAACTATTTCTCTATGCAACACCAACTGAATGGTTCTTATAACAGAAATGCAGTGTTTACTGCGCGGTACGAGCTTAATCTTTAAACGTAATTCACGTTAGTTATCGTTTCTAAAACGTTACGCATATTAGAGCACCGAATTTTTGGAGAAGACACCTTCACGCTCCAGCCACTTTATCCAAGAGAAAAGAGGCTGACATCATGTATGACAGAAAGCCGATGGGGCCCGAAATTCACTGCCGAGAACTGAGCCTCGATCATCCAACCCCTGAACAAGGGAGCCTTCAGAAATACAACGTAAAACTGCCGCAGCAGAAGAAGACTGTCGCAAGTCAAGTTGCTCTGTTAAGAGCCCCTCTGTAATTACATTCATACTGCTGCACTGCCTTATTTCACGCCTGACCTTGCTCTGAGACGACTGTTATCAGTTCGCTGTGAGAGAATTACGTAATATACGACGCACGCTACAAAGAGCGGACATCGCTTCTTCTGTAGCTGTACGGTCGGCCGAAAGCCAGACCGTAACAACATTGCTCGTAAGAAGTGTTGCTTTTCAGAGTTGAGAGACGGCATAAAGAGTGTCGAGACTTCGTGACGTCTACCTTGAAGCAATTACAGCTATGATAATGGACACAAGTTGCAGGGATTTCACGTTTAACCATCATGCTTGCCATGCTCATAGAGTAACATAAATGCTTTGCGTGTGGAACAGCAAGCTCGCCCACAAACATTGCTAGCCTGCTCCTTTATCAAACTATACACTTTCATCACCAAGACGATCAAAATACAAATATTCACTACAATTAAACACATCTCACGACCTTCTAGATGTACTTAGCACACTTGTCATAATTATGTGGGCCGGAATAGCCTATTCGGTATAGCGACTAGCTACGGGCCGGACGGACGGGGGATCGGATCCCGGTGGGAGCGATATTTTTCGCATCTGTCCAGACCAGCCCTGGGGTCCACCAAGCCTCGTGTACAATGGGTTCCGGATTTCTTTACCGGGGGTAAAGCGATCGGGGCTTGGCGTTGACAACCCACCCCATCTAGCGTCAATGTTAAAGAAAGAGTAGAGTTACGCCTCTACACCCCCTTTGAGCCTTCATGGTTTGTTCTAGGGTAAACTTTACGTCCTAATTAGTTTTTAGATGTGATAGCGCCACATTATTCAACAAACAGCGATACATGAACTACAGTTTACATGAAGAACCGTGTTTGCAGCTTACATGATATTCGGCCTGAGTTACAGATAAGGGCAGATGACAACCGAAAGTGACTTCCATTGGTAACATCTACTGTAGGCATCCAGGAGTCCAGTGTCAGACTTTCTTACAAGACGGCAGGAAGTACGTCTACTGAATCTATATTTATTAACCCTTTAAACGCTAAATTAAATCCCATCTGCCATTTTCTGCCAGTATTAGGAGCTCACCATATTTTCCACGTTGGCAGGGTATGGGTTAAAAAAGAAGAGACGCGCAGGGACAGACAAGGAAAATGACATAGCATAAAACTATATTTGTTAAAGAGATGAACAGAATAATCCATAAACATCCTAATCGTTTCGCCTTCAAACTAGTGTGACGGTGTTAACCAATCGTGTGTTAAGTGGCAGGTCCCTTTATAAACCGTAACAGTGCGTGCTCTGATTACATAATGCTGACGTGAGTGAGTTGCACTCTGTTCGGCGGAGCGTTAAAGCTTAGCTTGAAGCAGCTCTGTTCAAGTGTGGCACGACTGATCTGGTGGGTAAGTAAGGCAGCGCGAGAAACGCTACTGCAAGTGGTTCGCAGACTGTGCGGTGCTGTACGTCACTTACAGAAATGATCGGGTTTTCAGAATGTCATATTGGCAACAAAACAGCCAAAGTACGTATAAACGTAACATTGAAGCGCCTTCGCATAACCATTCTTGCCGTGGAAAGCAATGAGTATTACATATTCAGAGTGTGTGTCTGTAGCCTTAGTTAACCAGCATGCAATGCGCATGCGCCCTGTTATATTGCAGTGTGGCCTGTCCGCCTCTACAGTATTTTTCTACATTATCTCACAAACGACACGATTTTGGGAGGGAAAAAGGTTCAATATGAAATGTGTGTTATGATTTTCTCTACAACTTAGTCCGAAACATTTATAATTCTGTGAAGAAATGAGCGAGATATTGTCGTAAATGTACACTGGTCTTCATGTAAAGAACTCCTCTTCTTGTCAGATTTTAATGAAACAATTTTTTTTTGTTAGATCTTCTAAAAATACTCAAATATCAAATTTCATGAAAATCCGTCCAGTGGGAGCCCACTTGTTCCATGCGGACGTACGGACAGACACAGATATGACGAAGGTAACAGTTACTTTTCGAAATTTTGCGAACGCGCCTACAAAGTAAATAATAAAATCCAGTTTTCGCGGTTGGTAGGTATGACGTACATTCTGCGTTCGTGAATATCTCAGAACAGTTCTGCAGTGGCGGCTCGTCGTATTTTAAAAGTTATGCTGTTGCTGAAACTCCTCGTAATCTATACGACATTGCGACTGGCTGTGATTGTCACGTCTAAGTCAACTCATCATTCTGTGTTTTATCTTTCATGAAAATCGGCTGATCTATAGCAAATAATATTCCAAATTTCTGCCTTGAAACGTAAGGAAACTGCGATTCATTCACAACAACTAGCCGCGAATTGATGTCGAGTGTGCTGAAGCTCCGTTTTTTATGGCTCAACAGCCCTAGTGGGTCTAGGCCTTCTCTGTGAGGTTCCTCGATCGCACTCAGACACACCACACTCGGTAGGACTCCTCTGTGCGAGTGATCGGATGATTATAAAGATTTCTACCTGACGACGCACAATACTACAAGAGACAGACATCTGTGTTCCCCCAGCGGGATTCGAAGCTAGAGCTGCATAATGATTTTCCTTGTTTAAATTATTTCTGCTGGATTGTTGGCTTATATTCACAGAAGAAACACACAATATTACAATCCATTTGTTTTGGGCACTGTCCATTGCCGCGGGCATATTGATGTTTACTGTAAGCTCCAGGAGTGGAGTCAGCTTACAACAAACAAAACTGTATCTCCATTCCTCCTCAATAGACAGACCGGCCGGAATGTCTGACCGTCAGTCAATAAAATACAGTACCTTGCTATAGTCATAACAGCAAGGATATTTCCTTCCTTCACGGCGTCCAAACCGACTCTGGGCGCCCGCAAACCCTCCTATCCAATATAAGTCATAAGTTCTTTCCGGATAAACCGAGTTCTAGATTGCGCCCAGATTTACTTCTACGATTTAATTCTCAGTTCCTAAAGCTTCGTGTGTTTGTCTGTCGGATAACGTTTCTTCAGTTGGTCTTAATTTCTGAATCGTAGCGTGTATGAAATGTGGGCTTCCTCATACGGTAAAGTCCAAAATAATTCCGTCAGACCGATAACAGTAATTTTACGGCTAAAATCCGTTTAATAAAAATCTTTCCCCATTAATGCAACAAAACAAGTTTCCGAATTTCCTGAATTTTCGATTTTATTGGCAACAATCATGTATAACTGTATGGCATTATGGTTACGATGAAAAATTTACCAGTTTTTCTTGTTGTCCAGTTTTCCATTTGATTTGGCTGTAGAGTTTTACCATGTACAGCGGTCAGATGCACTGTGGTCCAGAAGAGTGAAAAAATCGGTTAGGCTGAAATCTGAAAGTCGATTTCTCTGACCTCTTGCACTCCTTGGACCCTTGCCTACTGACACGATCACAGCCATCAGAAAACTTGGTGCTGTCAACAGCTGACCGCGTAGAAGAGCAACATAAATTTTATTTTCAGAACAACAATATGGCCGCCCTTACCACAATTTTCAAATAAAAATACTTCGTAGGAGTTCTTTACGAAGTAAAAAAAAAAAAGAAAGGTCTATTTTGAGGTCACATCTGTTGGTTCGTCCGTCCGCCACCTAGCACGAGGCTCAATTTTGGCGCTTTAATAGTAGTCATACCGATGTGTTTTTACTTATTTATTTAAAATATATTCTAGTCAAGACACAACAGCATTTTAGTTTATCAATTGTACATGTAGCGACATATTTCGACTCAAGGAGTCATCATCAGGCTAATCATTGAACCATATCTAAGGTACATATAGTAACAGAGGACATTCTGGGATCCCAAAAAGTTTACAAAGGTGATCACAAGTAGATCGGTTGTATTATTATAACAGTGCTATATTATGAAATAAAGTGAAATGCCAACTTGATGCAACTAGATAATTTTATTGGTGTATTCTTAGGTCTACATGTTTCGGGTACATACGCCCATCATCAGGAGCATTAGATGTTGAGTTGCAGCATATGGTTTTCTGCACCGAGTGTTTGGATGAGTGGTGGTCTTGAGAGCCGCTGCGTGGGTCGTGTGTAACCCTTTAAACGCCGAGTTAAATCCCATCTGCCAACTGCTGGCATTATTAGGAGCCCACAGTTTTTTCCACGTTAGCGGGCTAAGGGTTAAGGTGCGGATGGTGCCGTGCGGAGTCGCACGGCACCGTCCGCACCGTACACACGACCTACGCATCGGCTCTCAAGACCACCACCCATCCAAAAACTCGGTGCAGAAAACCATATGCTGCAACTCAACATTTAATGCTCCTGATGATAGGCGTATGCGCCCGAAACATGTCGAGCTAAGAATACATCAATAAAAATACCTAGCTGCATCAAGTTGGCATTTCACTTTATTTCATGAGGAAGATGCACGGTCAAACAACCCTCAAATTTCTACATTATGTTACCGTTCCGATTGCTAGTGCAATTAAAGTGTTAAAATATGTAAACATACAGAGTTTGGAGCCAGATTAATTTTATCTCGTAAATAATATACAATCCGGGACGAAATTTTAAAATTAATGTGTTGTTCATGTTTTACTGACGATGACTCCTTGAGTCGAAACATGTCGCTACACGTATAATTGATAAAATAAAATATATTTTAAATAAATCAATGTTGTCGGATTTTTACGAAATTTCGTACAGACGTTCTTTGTTAAAATCTATAGTGCCATCTTGAATATATTCACATATTCTACTACCGTCAATGAACTACGAGCCTCGTGAAAAGCGGTGTAGCAGAAGGCATATTTTATCTTTGTCCGTATCGTCTGCAATTTTCTTCGGATTTGGATACTGTTTGGTGCAAAAATTTTCCCAAAACTTGTTTGGCAGTTATGAGATAAGCTAACATCGCCACAGGGAACGATAAGCTTCACTTAGGGGCGTAATTGAATTTCTGTCTGTAATTTCCACATTTACTGTCCGATTTGGGTGAAATTTCGTATACGAGATACGCTTTGAATATGTGACAGAGTTTCGTAGAATTCGGCGCAGGAAGCCAGTGCTTTTCTTGCGGTCGTAAACAAAGATGCATTTATGCGTTTACCATGAAACCCAACCATACTTCGAAAGTAAAGAACGCCTTGGTATGTAGTCTGCGTACTGCGTCACGGTGTAGGTCATCTGCGGTGTTGTTTTACAGTGTCTATTTATTTCAACTTTATTCATATGTGTGTACTGAAATGTAATATGCTAATAAATTCAATTATAACGGTCCTACGTTTCGTCTACAGATACTTTCCCACAGAACTACATTTTCTAACCCTTATTTAGCTTGCTGTTTCGAAATTCTGTTTGCGCACAGTGGACTCCCGTTGATTCCCTGTCAAGAACTTCCACGGAGAAACCTAATCTGATACGGAGACTTGTCTCTAGTTGTAAGGACTGTGGGATTTTGGATTTTGTTCCGCGCAGATTAAACAGTGATACTGCTCCTTTAAGGACACTACAGGAGGACAGGCAACATTCTAAATGGCAACCATTTAAGGGTTGGGTTAGCTATTCCATGGCCAGGAAAGTACGGACTAGAGAAATTTGGCTAGGCCAAGAGTTTAAATGTTTCGTCCTCATGAAAAACATCTTGGCATGGCAGAAAAGAATACAATGGGTGCTTTTAGTTTACCAAGTGAACCGAATCACTATCCCTATAATAATAATAATAATAATAATAATAATAATAATAATAATAGGCCCTACAAACAAAATACTATGCGACAAAAATATTGAACACAGAGACAGATAGCAAGTGCAGACTTTGCCAACAATTTGATGAGACAACAGATCACATAATATCAGCATGCCCAATACTGGCAAAAGAACAGTACATTAAGAGACATGATAGAGTGTGTGCACAGCTACACTTCAACATATGCATGGAAACAGGACAAAAAGCACTGGTATGAATATGTGCTAAAATCAGTAGAAACAGGTCAAAGAGGCAAGGTAACCATATTATGGAACCAACAAATACAAACTGACAGAACTAACCCTAACAACAAACCAGACATTATAATCCGTGATAATGAAAAGGGAACATGTATGTTAATAGACGTTGCAATCTCAGGAGACAGAAATTTGATTAAAGAGGAAGCCGAGAAGATTCTAAAATATAAAGACCTTACAACAGAAATACAGCGCGTGTGGAATGTAAAAACAAAGGTGATACCAGTAATAATAGGGGCGACTGGGACTATTTCAAGGTCATTCAGAAAATACGTGCGCATCATACTTGGAAAACATGAAGTCAAGGAAATACAGAAAACAGCCATATTGGGCACTGCACACATACTTTGGAAAGTAGTAATGTAATAATACTATAGATTCAACACTGAAACAAACGATATAAGCACCATGAATAGTAACAACAGAACAGCTGCAACGCTGTATTCCCTAGGGACATAGTTTGTCTCAGGAATATAAGTATAAATACCCTGCATAAAGGAGATGATGAGGACGATGATGATGATGATGATGATGATGATGATGATGATGATGATAATAATAATAATAATAAAGCAGTACACACAGACAGAGAAGTTGCAGCAAATAGGCCAGGTGTAATAATTTAAAAAAGAGAAAACACGCACACTGATAGATGTGTCAGAAAGAAATGTTGTGCAAAAGGAAGTGGAAAAGAAGTTAAAATACAAGAGTTTATGTATTGAGATACAACGAATGTGGAACCTGAAATTTACGATTATACCAGCAATAATTGGAGCCACTGGAATAGTAACGAGAAGTTTAAGGAAAAAATTTCGAAACTGTACCAGGAAAACACTCGACAGATTCACTACAAAAGACAGCTATACCTGGAACGTCACACATAATACGGAAAGTACTGCAATGTGAAGCTTGAAGCCTTAGCGGTGGGGATCATCGCTGGTTCAAGAGAAGTACCAGGAAGAAATGCCTGTGACAGGAGACATACATATCGTATAATAATAATAAATATCAAAATCACTACATCAAATCTGTTATGAGAGTTCATTAAATTAATACCACTGTTCCACGAATTTTTAAATTAACAAGAGCTGTTTTTTTTTTCAGATTTCCCAAGAAGAGACCATTCCATTCGTGACCACATTACCGAGCATGTGTCCGTCCGTCTCTAATGCGATTAAATGGAAGACACGATTGGTAAAGATGTAGTATAACGCCACGTTGAAGTTTAAAGTTCAAATATTTTGTAATTAGATATCGTTTAAAAGCCTTTTATTGCAATTTCGGCATGTACATCACACTATACCATACATGTACGTACAACTGTCTTCCTGAAGATGACCCTTGGGTTCGAAACATGCATAAGACATTATAAATTAAAATATTAGTTTATAAAAAGTTGCATTTTGTTGGATTATATTGTATAATTGAACTTAACATTAAGTTCGTAGGAACGTCTCGATTGTATTAACATTTTGACTCCATGTTACACTCAACATTAATTTGAATATCCCGAAAACTTACGATATGCGAAAAAAAACTACAGAATTATTAACATTCTAGTATATGATAAATGACCTTTATAAATATGCAACGTAGTGATATTGTGGAATCGTGAAAAGGACGGTCTTCGTTACATGACGCTGAGAAATGCTACCGTGAGCGCCGAGCTGACCTAGGCCCGTTCGTCCTTACTTACATGTTCGCAGCGTCTTAATTTGAAAAACTCGCATTTCAGCGTGTTAGAAACTTAAACACTCCAGCAGCACGACGCACACATTGAACATGTCTGTTATCAGACCGTGTAGATCTAATCCGATACTACATCTCGCTAACGAAACATTAGGTAGCTGCATTATTAGTGCCCGTATCGCTTTCGTTTTCTTTGCTTCAGCTAACCAAATGTCTCATTCTTCGCTGTCACTCGGCTGTACACGGCGACACTAGTACAGCTGTGACTAGAACGCAGGCTGCACTCTTTAGATCAGTATTTGCCGACCACTCTCCGCAGAACATCATTAGCGATTAATGGAAATTTTAAAATACATCGAAAAATTCAAAATGTCCCTCAAAATATAGGGAGAATTTATTTTTCAAATTTAAACAAACTTTTTTTAATCTATCACCGTGCATATTTTATCAATATACATTCATTTAAAATACCAACACATGCACTTTGTATTTAAAATATTATAAAACCTCACTTGGTTAAAAACACTTTAAAAACATTCATAGGTCTCCAACATGTTTCGGTTGTTACTTCCAACCATCATCAGGGAGCCACAAGGTTCT
>Ga0123354_10018674_pt1 | contig 10878 bp, 7 predicted proteins | sample TergutLab28metaG_2_FD_97872 | JGI IMG/M metagenome (GOLD analysis project Ga0123354, IMG submission 97872) | Labiotermes labralis P4 segment gut microbial communities from Petit-Saut dam, French Guiana - Lab288 P4 | ecosystem: Host-associated > Arthropoda: Insects > Digestive system > Gut ... | reverse complement strand
TGCAGCTAGTCAAGAAATTCCCCGCATTTCACGGAACCCGAAGGTTCATTACCGCACTCACAAGCGTCCGCCAACTATCTCTATCGTGGGCCAGCCCAATCCAGTCCATATACCCACATCCCACCTCCTGGAGATCCTTCCTAATATTATCCACCCATCTACGCCTAGGTCTCCCCACTGATCTCTTTCCCACTGGCTTCCCCACCAAGACCCTATACAAACCCCTCTCCTCATCCATACGCGCCACATGCCCAGCCCATCTAATTCTTCTAGATTTTATCACCCGCACAATATTTGGTGAGGAGTACAAATCATTTAGCTCCTCGTTATGCAATCTCCTCCATTCCCCGGTTACCTCGTCCCCCCTAGTTCCAAATATTCTCCTCAACACCATGTTCTCAAACACCCTCAGCTTCCTTTCCTCCCTCAATGTCAGCGACTAAGATTCACACCCATACAAAAAATAGACAAAATTATAGTTCTTTATACCTTAATCTTGAAATGTTTGGATAGCAACGTGGAAGACAAAACGTTCTGCACCGAATGATAGCAAGCATTTCCTGACATCAATCTGCTCTTAATTTCTTCCGGAAGAGAATTTTGATTTGTTAAACTTGTTCCCAAATATTTAAACTCTTCCACCCTCTCGAAGGTACTATTATCAATCCTCAACTCTCAATTCGTCCTGCATTCTGATCTCGAGACATGACCATGTACTTAGTTTTATCAGCACTTACTTCCAGTCCAATCTCCCTAGTAGCAGCTACTAGAGCTTCTGCATTTTCCATTACCATATGTATGCTTCCTCCCAGTATATTAACATCATCGGCATAATCCAGAAGCTGATGTGTACCATTCAGTTTCAAGCCATCTTGGTTTACCTGCACCCTCCTAATGGCGTTCTCTAAAGCAAAGTTAAAAAGCATTGGTGATAGAGCGTCTCCTTGTTTCAAACTATTCCTAATAGCGATCCTGTCAGACACATTCTTGCCTACCCGGACTCTGCTATATATTTCAGGCAGACTCATCTAGATTAACCTTACAAGTTCCCTAGGGATACCAAACTCAATGAGAATCTTATATAAGGTATCTCTCCTAACTGAATCATAAGCTTCCTTGAAGTCTATAAAGAGCTGAAGAACTTCTTCATTGTACTCCCATTTTTTCTCAGGTATTTGGCGAATGAATAATATATGATCAACAGTTGACCTGTTACGTCGAAAGCCACATTGAAGATCCCCGATATTTTCCTTCGCATATGGAATTAACCTTGAGAGCAGGATGTTGGATAAAAGTTTGTAAGTGGTTGGCAAAAGTGATATGCCCCTATAATTATTACAGTCTGTTTTATCCCCATTCTTATGAATAGGTACTATGATCGACTCCTTCCACTTTTCAGGCAGTTTCTCCTTCTTCCAAATAGAAATAATAAGTTTATGAATCTCCAGACAAATTGTTCTACTCCCTGCTTTAATCAGTTCTGCCGGTATTTGATCAATACCTGGCGATTTCTCTACCCCCCGTAGTAGCACTTATTAATTTCTAGTTATATAATTTAATCTGTAAGTCTGGCCTAAATTAGGAGCGATGTACACACGCGTCCTTCCTCTATGAGAACTGAAAATCTTGCGCGTTTTGCTCTACAATATGCGAAGTTGGTTTGCTTGTTCAAAATCTCCCCACTCTAAATTTCCCAACAAGTCTGATTGGTCCCATTTAAATTTCGCATTCTCGTAAGAGGCCCAGAACTTTAAAATTTCAAGTCCTGTCTCCCCATTGGTTCCTAATGACTGGGGCGATACCTCTTAATGTAACATATGTAAACCCCGTATAAGCGTCTTGTACCGGACAATTTTAATGCGCTACCGTAACTAACACAGTACCCACCCTCTCTTGATTTACTTCTCGAAAAAGTGTCAAACCCTCGAATTTTGACTGTCGCAGCAGACTTCAAATCTCCATTAAACCTGACACTGACGAATGCCTAACAAATTAAAATCCCCTTTTGTAAATACATTCAGCATCTTCTATCCTATGCTAACCTCTAATTTTTCTCTCTCTCTCTCTCTCCAGCTATCTGTCTCTCCTACTTCACACATAACTCTTTCTCACTCTGTGTTCTTGTAACCTATCATGCTCCTTGCTACCATACCGACTTTTGTATAACTACCAGATGCTACTGACTTCCCTCCTACGCAAACATTACGTACATGTCGGAAATTAATTTTGATCTTTCTAATTAGGGTAATTCTTTCCAACGGTTATAGTGAGTATGAAGTTACAATATGTATTAGTTAAAAGCTGAGTTTTTATTTCTCTCATGAAAAAAATAAAAGAAAAGAAATCAAGGAAGAAAAGAAAACAGAAGAAAATTGCAACCCATTATAGAGATATATCATTTCATGCAGCTTAGAAGAATATAGAATTTTTAAACTTTCCACAAGGTAGCACATACTGTAACCGCTGTGCTGTACAACACTGATTATTTGAGTTTGGGGGTTTTTAAATTGAATAAAAAAGTGGCAAATAAAATTAAATTCCCCTTAACCTAAAAAAAAAGTTATTAAAAATTATCAAGAAATAATTACCCTTATAGACATCGATGAAGTAGCCTTTCTATTTAACTGTGCTTGCCATTAGTGTTAAATGTAAGTCGATAATTAATATGTATATAGGCCCATTTTCGAAGCCCCCGTAAAAATTCCTCTTTGAGAAACCCCGCTTTAAATTTTGAATTTGGAAAATTTTATAACTAACGACCTAGTATTAATTTCACAAGAATTATACTGTTTCATCGATTTTATTACTAATTTAGTTGTAGAAAATATGATGAAAACGCAACACTTTTATGGGAATCATGAACGGAGGAGACTGCTTGAAATTTCTAGGCGTAGACTGGCTGCTAATATTAAAACTGATCCTAAAAACCTAGCGTAATATTTTAAAGCACTCTAGTAGCCGATTGTAGAGTACCAACAAATTTGACATAAAATAAACAAAACTGTGTCCTGGCAGTATATTTACGTGTCTCCTAAAATGTCCGGATAAAGAACCATTATTTCCCACAAAGGTCACTGTCTAATCTTTGTAACAGAGAGAGAGAGAGTCTATTCTCTGTGAGGTAGGAACTAAACTTGAAAATTAAAAATATCTTAGAATTTAAATACCCTTACGTGCATTACTATTACAAATGCGAACGTTTGAAGGAAAGATATAAATTACTTCTTCTCTTTTTCTTTACTTTGAACACCAGTAACACTAAAGATTATCAAATAATAATAATAATATAGTGTATTGAACTGGTGTATCATTCGTTCATCTCGTCCTAATTTAATCTTAAGTAGCTGTCCATTTCTTTGATGTTAAATTACGAGTTCAAGCAGAAGGATTTTCTCTATAATGCTTATTAATATATCTACTTTACTTGGCAATTAAATACTACGTCTTTTATGCATTAAGGAAACATTGTTTGTCTATGGTTTATATATTTCTTCTTGTATTCATAGGAGAATATATGAATTGGAGTTCATATGCCAGAACTGACACTTCTTCACCCTAGAAAACTTTTAATATTTTGTATGGTGAATGTGCTTATGTCCACTCTTGTTTTGACTTAATTGCGCCGTAGCATTACATCGCATTTCACATAAAACTTGAAAAATTGATAATTATTTCATTCAGTAAAATGTTAATTACAAAGAATTTAAAAAAATTATATACCATACTGACAACAGTTTCCAAGAAATTACTGCAAAATATTTTTGAGATTTTACGTCGATGTATTCAGGTGAAGGTCTTCTGGGCTATAAAACTTCTATTTAGTCTTACTGGCGGATACCAACATTTTGGAGAAATGTTTGCCTCCATCTTCAGTGTCGAAGTGTGGACAATAATATTTGAGATTTCTGAAGCTGATCCTCAAGAAGAAGGCAGGTTTCCCTGAAAGTGTGTTGTGCACAAATAACACAGGAACTTTTTTTTTTAATAGAGTAGAAAGCCCGCACATTTAGGGGCATCTCAGTTCTCAGGGCGACAATTAAAGAAATGCGCCGTACTACAGGGATTCACAATCTCTTAATCTCAAAATTTTTTCAATATAATTGGATAAATTTACGGTTAGTGGAAACTGCAGTTTGGGAGTGTGAGCTCGGATTTTCAGAACATGAGGTCTACTGGGATGTAACTCCTTGTAACTTGGGATTGTTACGAAAGACCCGGAAGAATATTCTACCTCGATCTCCACCCTAGAAAAACTTGAAGTTGGAGACAGCAGGTTCCACGAAACCCTAGAACACGTCTACCAAACAAAACGGTCCTATATCCTAGAAGATCATAGTTTAGGTTGAGAGCATTTGAAAACAGGGTGGTAAGGGATATGTTTAGGCGTAAGAGAGAGGACGTAACAGCAGACTGAAGAAAAACTGCGTTATGGGTATTTGCATGGTATGTATTTGAAAGGAAATGTTATCAAATTAAAAGAATCAGGAAGACAGGTATCGGTTTGGGCACGTAGCAAGCGTAAGGGTTTTAGGGAATGTTTTTGAAATTATAGTTAGAAAGTAGCTTATGGGGAAAAACGAATCAAGTAACGGACTTGACAATACCGGAGAAATAACCTATTACATCGGAAAACCGCTGTATTCTGGCGTAAAGTCCATTTGAGTCAATGGCAATGATAAGAAAGCGGCATTTACAAGTCATGAGGGGAAGAGAAATTAATAACATATTTTAATATCGGGTTTCAATTTCCTACCGACATAACACTATGCATATTTGAATATTAATTTATTTAATACGACATGTTTCGGCCGACTATTATGACCATCATCAGGTACTTTATCTCAATATACTTCCTTTCATGTAACTGTGAAACTACCTGATGATGGCCATAGTTGTAGGCCGAAACATGTCGTAGTAAATAAATTAATATAGGCAGATGCGTGTTGTTGTGTCTTTCGGAAAAAAAAGCCGACATTAATTTGATAAACGCAATGGGATGATGTAACTTCTAAAAAAATTCATAAAATATTTTACATAGAAAAAGCAAAGAGAGCGGGCCAGTTGTGGCGGGCGTAATTACGAGAATAATACTGAAAATAATCTTAAACGAACAAGTTTGGGAGGGGGGGGGGCATGGGCTGGGTTTGTCTGACGCTGAAAAGAGATCATTCATAGGATATAGTCAACCCGGTAAAGAAATTTCGCTTTCCATAAAATGCGGGGAATCTAGCTGAGAGAGCATTGGCATCTCAAGAAACTCTGGTTCATGGAGGTAATTAGTTTAGCCAAACAACATAAGTAGAGGGTAGGCACTGCGATCTGCAGCTGTGTTAATGAAGCTGAATAGCTCAGTCAGTACAGTGACTAGGTAATGGTTCGCAAAATCGCGGATTCGGGGTTACATACGTGGCTGGGAAGAAGACATTTCTCTGCTGCACAGATTCCATACAATTCCTTTGGCACACCCAACTCCATATTCACATGAGATCGGGGTTCTTTCTCAAGCGATAAATAGGCTGAGGCATGAACTTGATAACAAATCTTCATCCACTTTCGAGATTAAGTCTCGTGGAGCTAAACTTCCCCTCGTACGTAATTCTTCATGGATTGGTTCTCCAAGCTTAGGAATAAATTTACATCTATGTTACAGATATAGTATCCAACTTCTAACATGAGGGAAAATCACAATCTACCTTCTTCTGAAAGGTCGGTAAAGGTCTACCAGACTATACTGTGTCACGTCTTAGAAGACAATAACTCATACCCAGCCATCTATGCGGTTTACTCACACTGAACACACATCGTCTTGTTGTACTCTGCGTAGTAAGGTAGACAGGAGCATCGCCCTGTCTGACAGCGGCTGTAGGTCACATCGGCCAGACACTCCTGATCGTTGCTGCACTTCGAGCCTAACAGTCGGAGGTGCCCTGCAGAGAACGCCGAGAGCGACGAGACCTGTAAAAATGAGCGCAGCTGTTAACCGCTCGTCCTTGATGAGGCAGTTTCTGTGTGAGGTACGAAGTGAAGATTTATATCGTGGAAATGTAGTACAAGGCAAGCGGTTACGCTTCTGAATTACGTTCAGGCGTTTCCGGTTTGAATCTCAGTCAGGGTAGGTCTATCATTTGCAGTTTTCTTCAGAACCTACTGCCAAATATCGCGAAAGTACCTTGAAGTAAATAATAATACTTTCCTTCAACGTCCTTTGCAATAAAATGTCATCCAATAATTCGAAACTATATCATTTAATTTCATGACAATTCTATTGTACAGACCGCCGATGCAAAAAATCATGTTGGCTGGCAAGTGGTTAATACCGTTGAGGAGGATAACCTGCCCCAGCGTTTAGTTGATTTATTCCAGTGAATGTGAAGGCAGTAACCTCCTCCGAAACAATGGGACATGTTTTCCGAGCTTCACAGAAAACTACAATATGAAATGTAATAATGAAATCCTATGGTGAAAAATTACCGCATAATAGTATCGCTCGTTTTTAAAGACATGGAATTTAATTTTTAATGAAAAAGCCTATTGGAATGCGACCTCTGGGCACGGAGGAAGGAAATAATAGGGAAAAAAATAGCGAGTAGTAATAAAAGATTTTAAAGTCGGCTTTGGAATTAGAGTTGTGTAGTATAGATTGTCGATTTAGGATGATGAGGAAATAATTAATTGGAATAAAGCTTATGTGTAAGGAAAAGTTCTTGGTTTATTTAGAGGTAGACCTACTCACAAACACTCCGCAAATTTTGATGGATGTTCTATACCGTTTACACACTCGCAGTGACTAAAAATAGTATTTTGGACATAATGTACGGAATTTTACACAAATCGATGAAACACATGGAAAGTTTAGGCAATATCTCATGTAGACCTGAAGTAAAATACAATCTTTTTCATTGCAGCTAATTTCTTGAAATGCATAACTGATGAACGGTATTGTATGTGGGTAGTCTACACGGAAATTCACCCAAATACTCTATAAGTATGGGCATTACGGAAGGAAAACTAAAATTTGACTCTCACTGAGCCCATTCTTACAAAACTGGAGCTTGCTCAACACCACTCTTAAAAGAACTGCACCTCCGGCAAGAGCTTGATTCGCTGATAACAGGTTACCGACAGACAAACGGACGGATGTGGTTTCCACATAAGACGCCTTTAATGGCGTAGTGAAGTCATTAAGATATACAGTTGCGACCAAAACAAAACGACAGAATAAGATATTCTAACCCCAATAAATATTTGGAATATAATATTAATAAAAGGAATAAATGTAGGTAATTATATATTTTATGGCGATGTTTATCTGAACGAGTGAGAAATAAAAATTGTATGATTTACAATATAGTTAAAATCTTGATATAAAGATGGATATTTATTAATTATAAAATATGTGCGTGAGATTTTGCAAAACCTTAAGTAAAATCAATTTTTTATTCAGGAATGTTGGGTTGCATAGGTAGTATATCTGCTGAAAATTCGATCATTTGCAGCCGTACCACTACCAGAACTGCACATGTCTTTGTCATCCTGCTGGAAGATACTGTCAGTAATACAAATCTCTGTGTGCTTTGTCACGTAGGGCTGTTCAAGAAGTGAGGTCAAAATTTCCATTGACCATAAACGGCTGAATTTTTACACGTCTGGCTGTGTGCGTCACAGAGAATATGTGGGTAACGGCCTAATGCAATATGTCTTGACCTACACCAAAAATTCGTACGCACCCGACACGAATATACGTAACAGCATGCCAGAATTAAACGCCTAACCTTTTGGCGCCGGAATTAATTTTTTAATTTTAGCACATCCTGTATATAAAATGTGAATAATACAGGAACCAAATACGTTAGAATTATGAAACAAACTGTACTTTCAAGAGAAAAAAAAAACGGAGAGTATATACCGTGTTTAAAATATTCAGTACCTGTATTTGTTGAGTAAATATATAAAATGCAACTTTAGAGGTTAGCGGTGCGGTACGACCACTATAGTTGACATTAGGCGTCAAAAGGTTAATCACTTAGATTGCACAGGATTATTTAATCTCTAGACATATTGGTCTTTAGCGCAATATTTCAGCCTCCAGTAATAACTCCATTATGTCAGGTTTCCATCAGAACCTGGCAGCTGCTCAACTGGTCAAACAAATTTTCCCCTTTTATGAAAACACAAATATCATCATTTTATCCATAATTTCCACTACTCTTTCGAAAAAAAAAGATGAAAACTAATGAACAAATAAAGGTAAAATTAAAGTCTTTCTGTGCACGCCATGGCGAAATAGGGAAGAGAGAATTTGAAGCTCCACTCATCTTAACTTCGACACCAGGACTCAGACTCAGGTGGGTGGTCTGCTTCATGCTCCGAGCGTTTTACTCCAAGGAAATAGTCATCGGTGCCACTGAATAGGAAGATAAGTGGGTCTTAGATTTTGTTTGGACCCTTCAAAAAAGATAAAAACTACTAGTTCCTGCTGAGAATGAATAAAAACTCCTCGGCTGCTAGCGTGCAGACTAAAGCCACTGAATGAAATATGTCATCCTAGCTACTTACTCTTTTAAGACACATTTCTATATATCCTAGCATCTATGCGTAGCATTTCCAAAATTCAGTTACACTCACGTCATTCGTCCAAAATTTTATACGCGGCTCTTTGTTTAATATCGACTGCGAAAAAAAGATACAGCAATTTTTAGCCAGCTTTTGACTGACGGAAAATATCTACTACAGCAAGGCTATATTTATTTATGAAAAAAGATGAATTTTGGTGTCTGACAGAGAACATATTGTGGTTTCCTGCTTCAGCTTAGGGTAGATAAAATACGGGGAAATGTAAACACCATTATAATGGTTCTTTTCCGTCGAAAATTGCGTTACTCTACGTTCACACAACAGAGGAATCTCTTCCGGGTTACTGAACATACATTCTCCTGCACTCAGCAGCGAATCTTAGCAGTCAGGAAACGGCCAAGACCGGTCTTGCTCACTGTTATTACACAATAATGTTGTTCGTGTAAATGGAACCTAAGTACCGAGCAAGCTATCTCAAGTGGTAAAGCTTCTTTCCTGAATTTTGGAGGTGCCCGTTTTGAATTTCACCTTTCGATGTCTCTTCAGTTATTCCAGGCAAGTGCCTTGTTAGTAAATTCAACCAGGCCACGACGGCTTTATTGAAATTATTTGCGTATCATTATTTACTCTTATCATACCGAAGGTGCAGACGATAGTGCTGCCTCTTTGTTTTCGGAAAGTCCCGGGTTTAAATCTTAGAGCAGATACTGGTAATAATGTCTGAGATTACTCATGGCTTTTCTCAGTGTCTTCAATCATGTTGCAGGATTGCATGTCAAAGAAGCTTTGAAAGAATGGAACAGTTCGAATATTAGGTAACTGCCCTAACAAGTCAAAATCGCACTCATGAAGATGTACTGTCGATGACAGGGTAATAGAAAAATGAATCTTCAAGAATTATGATGGGGGTACATGGATTAGATTTATCTGTTCCAGGGTAGTGACATGTGGTGGGCTTTTGTGAATGCTGTAATGAAACCCCAGCTTCCACAAAACGCTGCTTTTTCCTAACTGGCTGAGGAACTGTTAGCTTCTGAAGAAGGTCTGTGTTTCATGGAGCAACGGTAGTAGCGGTAGTAGTAGTAGTAGTAGTAGTAGTAGTAGTGATAGCAGTAGGTAATGGTATTACTTCAACTTACGCCACGACATTCGTAATTCATCTTCACTAATCATACTATTACTCGACACGCTACACTCGCTGCTGCTGACAGGCCCATTAAATAAGCTGTGTAAATACTAACAATAGAGCAACCCATGATAAACCCAACAAAGTGGTGATATGTTGATGCTCCGGTGACTTTTTCCTGAAGGGTTTACCGGATTGTCTGGAGTTATTCATTATTCCGCATTAGTTCTCTGATTTCCCGGATTGTATTTTAGCTCTTGAAACAGAACAATATTAAAATGGATCTTAAAGAAATATGTGGAGCTCTACACTGGTTTTCACGGAATGGGATATAGGCCAGTAGCGTGCTCTGTTTTACAAGGTAATAACCATCCGGAAGTTAATTAATTGCATGAGCGACGAAGCAACTGCACCTACTAGAATGGCCACGTTACATGGATATAGTTCCTGAACCAACTAACGTACTTTAGTATATCAGTCTAAAGTCATTCTTTCGAAAGTAAAATACATTTCTTGGTTGTTTTCCAAGAATATCCACGATTCCAGCCTTTAGTAATTTATGTTTTTGCAAGAAAGTATTTTCCTGTTTGTATTAGTTTAAAACCAGTCCGTTTCTCTTCCTGCTGCAGTCCATACATGCATATCTCAGTGCCTTCTCGAAACATTATTAAACTATCAGTGAAACTTCTCAGGATTAGGAAAAGCGTTCCCTATTAGTTCTCGCATAATATTTCATATTCAGGTTCACTGAACGGAAGTATTCAGAGCTGTGACACTCCACTTCCTCAGACATGATTAATTCTTCTGCTTAAGGTAAGATATTATGTTTACGAGATCACCATGCACATGTGTGAATGCCTGCATATCATGGCCTTTTAACCGCTGACCAATTTTCGCGACGCTTCCTACGAATTTTATGGGCCTACCAAAGATTATCACAGAAAATTCATACGCTTTAATTTCATTTGGTTATGAACTTTTAAAGACCGCCTCTGTGGTCTAGTGGTCAGAGTTTCTGGCTACAGATACAGAGGTCCCGGGTTCGATCCCCTGCCCTACCAGATTTTCTGAGTAGTAGTGGGTCTGGAACGGGGTCCACTCAGCCTCGTGAGCCTCGTGAGGTCAATTGAGGAGCTACTTGAATGAAAAAAAGTAGCGGCTCCAGGTCTAGAAAACAG
>Ga0123354_10018673_pt1 | contig 10879 bp, 8 predicted proteins | sample TergutLab28metaG_2_FD_97872 | JGI IMG/M metagenome (GOLD analysis project Ga0123354, IMG submission 97872) | Labiotermes labralis P4 segment gut microbial communities from Petit-Saut dam, French Guiana - Lab288 P4 | ecosystem: Host-associated > Arthropoda: Insects > Digestive system > Gut ... | reverse complement strand
TTAATTTTTTTACGTACATATAGTGATTTTCGTGGATGGTGGGGGGGGGGGGAATTAAATCCGTTTGTGCAGTAACTTATTTTCGGAATGATGACTGTATTCTGATATTTTATGCCATGTAATCTGGTTGAAAAGTATCAGGAACCTGCTGCTTCCATCTTTGACTTCACGCAGAAAGTGGTTCCTCCAGAATGTTGATACCTTTGTGTCCCATAGTGTCACATCTCAGAAGACAGCAGTCCCCATATTCACTGCCACAGGAATTTCAGATCTTGTGTTGCATTGCTCATAGTACTGTATTGCACATCACCATCATGCCTCAAGTTGAACTCTGACTGAAATTATTTGTTATAAGTTTAATTTTGTGTCACCCATTTTATTCTTTTTTATCACTGTAAATACCAAGGTAGCAATTTTAATTTCTGTTTTTCTCATTTCACTTTTGCACCCTCTGTGCATTCAAAATTTTATTAGCTCTTGTAGCTAGATGTATTTTAATATTTTTTGTTTGTTTCATTTTTGTGTGGGTTTGGGTACAGTAGGCATTCTGGTTTGCTTTATGGTTAGTAATATGATGTAGCAAGTTTGAGCAGGAAGAACACTTAATTTGAATAGTGTGTAAACACACAAAAAGCTCTTGTTTGTTGCTTCTTTAGTATTTGTTTCATTGTGGGATGACAACTTGGATTACTTGAATGTTGTTTTCTGGAAGAGAGATACTCGTTTTCAGCTTCTTCACTGTTCTTATGGTGCTGTGTGATCAGGTAGCACTTGCTGCTGTGTTTTGGTATGCATGGGGCTGTACATTGGTTAATGTGATCTGGTGGGGGTAGCTTGTGGATCTGTTGTAGGTATTTTAAATTCTAATATTTTATTTTTTCTGGTATGTTCTTTACTGTAACATGGATGCATTAGACATGATTTTGTTATACATTATAGACATATGTGATGCCAGGAAAGATCCCAAAACCGGAAGAGAGGCATCTGGATGAAACTGGCTTTAATTTTGTGAGGCGCTGTATTGAAGTGCTGGAAAGCAGAGGTATGTATGAAGTTGCAGCTTTTCTTTGTCATGTTATAGCAATTGTGAATACAGTACAATAATATGCATTTTTAAGTATGTTTAATCAGCACAGTTATCTTTTCTTACTTAAGAAAAGCTGAAATTTTATTTAGATTTAATGGGTTAGTTGATGTTGGTTTTAGGCTGGATGATATTAGGGTATGATTCCTGGAAAGGGTAAGGGATTTTTATTTTCTCCACATTGTCCAGGTTGGTTAACTCATTTTTGTCATGTTGCATATTGTGTAGCTTTGTGTAGGCTGGCCCCACTGCATTTATTGTTATCTATGTTTGTTTGCAGGTCTGGAGGAGCAAGGTCTTTATAGAGTTGGAGGAGTAAGTTCAAAGATATCAAAACTGCTTACAATGGGCCTTGACCGACGGAAAGCTGACAAACTAGTTGCTCTAGATGACCAAATTGAATGGGAGAACAAGACCATCACTAGTTCTTTGAAGACATATCTGAGAAACCTCTCTGAACCTCTCATGACATTCCGTTACCACAGTGGCTTCATAGCTGCAGCAAGTAAGTTTTTTTGTGACACAGTCTTTATTTATTGGTGCGCATTAAATTGTATCTGAAACTTTAGGTGACAGATCATACTTTCTTATGTTAAACAACTAATACCATAGACCAGAATCCTTATACGAGAAGCTTATGTTCGCAGCTAGTCATATTTTCTATGTATTGAGGAACCTGGAAGTTCTCTTCCTTGTTGACAAGAGTTTTCCATTTGTGACCTGTCCTGGGCCATATGAATCCTATCTGTACGCCTAGACCTTATTTTTTGTAAGATCCCTTTTAATATTATACTGCCATCTACATCCACTCTCATACATGGTTTAGTGCTACCAATTTTCCTGGCTAGAATTTTGTATACATTTCTTGTTTGTACTATTCATGTTACGTTCATTACAGTTCATAAAATTCTTTTCTCAGTGTAATGAAAATTAGTTTTGCTGATCTGAGATTCTTAATACTTCAGCATTTTCAGTGTTCAGGTAAATTACTCATTCTGTACATGTTAATTTCTAGCTAAAAATGGAATGTTATAGCAACATACTCACTCTGATATAAATCATTGGTTGTAGGATCAAAGTGCCATTTTAATGTAGTCCACTGGTGATTTGTAGTGAGTGTTTAAAATTACACTTTTGTATGAATGCATTAAATAGGATCTTTCATCTACTGTGGTCTATCTTAAAACAGAACTGCATTTTAATCACAACCAAACTTCTTTTCACTGTGAAATATAGTTCTTTGCATTTGTTATGACACCATATTCTTATTAGTAATTATAAGTGTACATCTGGTGTCCTGATATAAAATTAATCAAGCCAAGAATAAAGTAAGGATCATTCAAGAAGAGTATCAAAGCCTGACATGTGTTAAGTAGTCACTGTGGAATGGCTTAATGTTCTTACAAATTCAATCTGATTGCATTTCTGCAACCTTTTACACCATTCTTTGAGTCCTGACTATAAAGCTAGGGACATAATGTTCTGTCTCCAGTATTTTTTGTATGTAGAAAATGTGAGGAAAAATTACCATCATGTTTGATTCAGTTCAGTTGATGTGTTCTGCCTGAATTGACTCATAACCTTTTGATAATAAAAAGAGAAAAGAGTCAGGTGGGTGAGGATTGAGTGGATTCATTGTAATGAAGGGAGCAGTGGGAATAGAGTATTACGTTATCGTTATAGAAAGGACAGTAGAAGCGTAACAAAAGTTGTATTTGCAGATTGTGTTTTTAAGTGTGTGTCAGAACCACTATATATTAACAACTGTAGGAAATAATCTGTAACCCTGAAAGCCAGGTGAATAAAATAAAATTTTGCATGTACATGTAATGGATAGTGTGCCATTGACCTTTAATCACAACTATTTCACTGTCTTCATTCTATGACGATTCTAAAAGAGGGAAGTAACTCTGTAATTATATCATTCATTGATCTTTCCATTAAAATTTATACTTTGTTGTGAATCATCATATCACTGTCAAACCTTTAAAGTCTATATATCTTTGTTTTCCCAAAGCTGTTTCTTATAAATTTTCTCCCATGTTCTTCCTTGTGCATCACAATTTTTCCAGTCTGTTGCTTCTGTTTTAATCTTTGTTTTAGATGCTTTTTTCTTTTATTTTCAGAACAAGAAGCAAGAGCCCTGAGAGTGAATGATGTTCATAATCTTATCCACAGGCTTCCACAGCAGAATCGAGAAATGTTAGATATTATTACAAAGCACCTGCAGAAGTGAGTAATGTGCAAGATGTGAGGTGCCTACAGCACTGAAATGAAAGATTCATATCATCTGGGTTATTACACAGAGTAGCAGGGTTATTGATTCCCACTGTTTCAAAGAATGTACCATCTTCTAGGACTTCTTGATGCTTGAAGGTGACAGCAGTATGTTCCTTCAAAATGATGGGAACAAGTAAGCCTGCTGCTCAGTTTAACAATCCAGAAGTCATGAATCTGAAATTGAGTAACCCTTTTTCCTCATACTGGATGGAATTGTGCCTATTCAGTGCTTTAATTTGCTAATACAAGCATATACAAGGTTTCTTTGTTTTGTTTTGTATGCGTGACCATTATTGTGCAATATAATGCACTAGATAGGGATGTTTACTGGCAGTCACATTGTCGAACTTGGGGTCAGGGAACAAATGATGTAGCTGGTGTGGGTTCGAGTCATTTGCCTGCTCCACCACAATACATAAATTGTACACACACATCTATCTGCACCAGTAAGAATATGAGAACACGAAGGGAGATAGTCTGAAGACAAAGCAGAAGCCACAATGTACATGCCAGCTGGTAGGAGCTGGGAAGGTTTGCAGGAAGAATCAGTGTTTATTCTTTGCCTGACCTAACTTTAGATATGTGCATGTTCTGCCTCATTGTGTTGGATCTGTATTGTCACAGTCATGTTGTTCTAAAAAAAATTCACTTTCTGAGTTATTTTGATGCCATCATCATCATCATCATCATCATGCAAAATATGCAAATTAAAAACCTATTGCATGATATGTGTATGGTCATGCCTGTTGTCACCCATTATTTGTGTAAATGTGCTGATAGTAATTATGGCTGCACATGAAAAACATTCAGCTGTACATGTTTGTATTCCAGAACATGCATTTTAGTATTCTGTTATAGAGAGAGATTAATTTGATTGTATCTGTGTGCAGTGTTGCAGCAAAGAGTGACAAGAATCTTATGACAGTGAGCAATCTGGGAGTGTGTTTTGGTCCTACATTATTCCGCCCAGAGGAGGAAACAGTTGCTGCCATAATGGATATCAAGTTCTGTAATGTTGTTGTAGAAATTCTGATTGAAAACTATGAAAAGGTGTGTATAGCACTAAACCCTTTTCTTATTTAGTATTGAGCATTAGATAAACTACAAATTAAATTTTAGTTCATTCAGCATAATTAATTTTTCTTCTAGTTTCGAGCTGACAGACAAGTTTAATTGGAACAATTTTTAATCCAGGATGTGACAAGTTACTAGTTTTGTCAGTTACTTTATGGAACATGAGTTCAGTTATTTGATTGTAAGACCTCATTTAAGTGATTTAAATTTTTAGATCTTCAAAAGTTCACCGGAACAAGTCGATCCTTCCCGTCCAGAGGCTCGAACATCTCCTTCAGTCAGCAGTCCACCTGTACAAAACCACATTCAGACAACCCATTCACCACCACCACATATAACAAGAATGCAAAAATTTAATGCCTTCCCACCCAGTGGCCCACCCAGTGGCCCACCTGTGCAACATGTATGTATAACAGTAGTCACTGTTACATTCTTACAGTTAAGTAGTAGGACGACTCTGTGGTATAGTGGGAGGTGAAAGTTGTAGTCTTTTGGACTGTAATGTCATGTAGTTTGGTGGAGAGCTACCAAAATGTGTGTGAGACATCCCAAAAGACCATATTTTTATCATGATAAGTCTTTTTCTTGTGGGGGAGGGGGGGGGAGCAGCTGGTACATCGCATTGACCACCCACCCCCCAGTCTAGTGCCAGGGTTAAAGAAATAGTGGAACTATACTATCTGCTCCCCCTCTGTGCCTTCATGGCCTCTTCTAGGGTGAAGTCATCTTCAAGACAGTGCTGTGTAAATCTAACTAATTTCATGTGCCAGGCAGTTTAAAGTTCATATTCACTTGTCTGTGATAAATCAGGACATGATGGTAACCTCATGGGCAGTCAGGTAGGCACAGTTTCAGTGTGTGTGTGTGTCTTGGACATTCATTCTGCTCTGCTGATCGAACAATATCTGTTTCTATTTAATTATTACATGTACGAGTTTTAAATACACTCTGGTAGACATCACACTTTATAATATCAGAAAACTGAATACACTTTGTGAAACAGCTTTCATATTTAATTTAAAATTTGCAGCCACAAGTAACTGAGTTCTGTTCCTTTGTAACAGTGTTTTGTTGTTGCTTAATGCAGGCTGTAATCAAGTCATATGATGGGCCCATCCCAGTCAGCCTTAGTTCAAGCCTTCACAATGTGGCATCAGGGCGTGAAAGAGAAGGTAATGGCATTGGCTATTTCATGGGACGTGTGGAGCACATGAACAGTGTGGGACAGCGACATCACCACTTAATGCCCAATCAGAAGCTGGCTGGAGGTGTGGCCATGAGAAGTGGACCTCAGGTTACCATGGGGGCCTATTCAGAGAGCAATCTGTTAGTCCTTAGCTCTCAGCAGCATAAGTACAGCTCGCAACATAATACACAGCACAAAAGTGCTTTTCTCTATGGAAATATGGGTAAGTACATTTGTGGAATAGATACTCTTAAGAATATACAGATTAACTGCTCTGTTCTATATGACTTGCTGCAAACAGAATCACGCCCCACATCTTTCATATGCACCCCATTTAATGTAAGACTGTTACCATGTGGACTTACATTGAAGTACACGAACTCCTCACCTGACATAGTTTTGCCTATCACATTTGAAAATTATCATGTGTGGGGGAAAAAATTTTGGTGAATGCTGAAAAATTTACAGACATACAGATACATGTGGGTAGGTACAGCTGCTATAGAAGCTATCAGCATCAGCTACACAAACACTGTGTAAATGTTTAAATCTCCAAAAAAAAGTTTTAAGCCAACAGTTTTGTGTGTGTTTGTGTGCGTGTGTGTTTGTGTGTGTGCGTGTCATAAAACTGTGAAATAAATACATGTAGGTATCTTAGGTCTTTATATGATTATTGCATTGCCTGCATTGGTCATGTAATTCATAGTTTTTGTTACAGCTTAGCTTGTTTTGCCTAACTTTTATTAAAAAAATGTTACTTCACCCAGTAACTTCATTCTAATACTGTTCAGGGTAAAGCCAGATGTCTAGAGGGATACATGTACATATACAGTGGCCATGTCCATCTGTGTGAGTGTAAGATCATGGCTAGCAAGTTTAAGTTAATATCTTGTGTCCCGTGCACTTTGTTTTCTTGTCCACAGCTCTTGAACAGTAAATGATACCTGGTACATAATATAAGGACAGTAAGTTATATTGTGTATGTTAAACAGAGTGGTAAGTAGGTTTGTGTGAGTACCTACAACAGCATGGCTCAGTGCAGTTTCTACTGGTAGAAAAATGTGTAGCAAGTAGAATTGTTGTCTGGCTGGTAAAAATGCACAGGCATTTATTGACATCCCCTGATGTCTGTGCGGTGTGATATGATTCCACCCAATAGTTTTGCACATGTAATAAGGGAGTGTTAAGACCAGTGCAGTAAGCAAGAGTACAAAAGAATGTGTTTCATAAATACATAGCAGCTGATTGTACAATTACTCTTATTTTGGCAATGCATTGATCAGTCAGACAGAAGTCTGCTTGGTAATTACAATTATATATGTTATTTGGATTAGACGCATAGAATACTGAGATTTAAAAATATCTTATTATTGCTAAATCTGCTGCAGCAATTTTGCATTTGTAGTTGTATGTCACAAGTGTACTGAACTCGTCTTTCTGTCCTTCAGCCAATGCTGAATGGACATGCCAGGTTAACAGCCATTCCAGTAGTTCCATTGTACAATCAAGCGTTGTTTAATGACGGGATACGTTCTGAGAAATGTATCGTTAGGCAATTTTGTCATTGTGTGAACGTCATAGAGTGTACTTCCACAAATCTAGATAGTGTAGCCTACTACATACCTAGGATATATGGTATAGCCTATTGCTCCTAGGCTACAAACCTGTACAGAATGTTACTGTGCTGAATACTGTAGGCAATTGTAACATATTGGTAGGTGTTATAATATTATAGTATTATATTATAATGTTATAATCTTATGGGACCACTGTCGTATATGCAGTCCGTCATTCACCGAAACGTTCTGCAGCAGATGAATGTATGTGCATCTTATTATTGTTGCATCTGCTCTAGCAGTTGTGTGTTTACACTTATGCTTTATGTTGTACTTACCTTTCTGTCCTTCAGCCAACTCTGAGCGGACAGACCTGGCTAATAGTGGTACCAGTAGTTCCAATGAATCTGTGTCTTCCCTGCATGTCCGGGACGTTAACAACCACAATGATTATGCTGCCGTATCTCCTCAGAAGAGTAAAAGAGGTATGTATCAAGTATTAAGCATACTTTTGGCTGCAGATGGACAAATTTTCCACCTCAAAACTGAAGGTGTCCAAAGCAAGTTCCATACTGAGGGTGTGTATTTAGTGGATGCCACCATGCAAGAGTTAAGTCACCCAGGTGACCCTGGCGCCTTGGATTGGTGCACCCCTGCGGTGATGACTGTGAAGGCTGCTGTCTCGTAGATATGTCCCGAGGTTCCTTGAAAGTGTTGGTATATATCTACCAGGCTACAGGCTATTACATCACAGAAGACAGCAATCCTGTTGCAAAATACTTGCTCCCCAGTCATGGAAATGTGGTGGCCCTAGCTATTCTTGTAGTTCATATACATTGAGCCACTATGTGACATCTTTTAGTCATGTATTTCATTTTCACCCATTAACAAATAAATTTGAGATTTGATTAGATTACATAAAGTTGCTGTAATTGATAGTATATTGTGTAGGTGATAAAATCGAGAAGAATGAGATGGGCTGGGCATGTGACACATATGGGTGAGGAGATGGGTGTGTATAGGGTCTTGGTGGGGAAACCGGAGGGAAAGACACCACTGGGAGACTTAGGCATAGATGGGGGGATAATATTAGGATGGATCTCCAGGAGGTGGGATGTGGGTATATGGACTGGATTGGGCTGGCCCAGGATAGGGACTGGTGGCGGACGCTTGTGAGTGCGGTAATGAACCTTCGGGTTCTGCGAAATGTGGGGAATTTCTTGACTAGCTGCAAACCAGTTAGCTTCTCAAGAAGGACTCTGCTCCATGGAGTAAGTAAGTGATAGTAGGGAATAAAAATGTATAAATCAGTGATGTCCTTTGGTGGCATGATTTAATATAGTGTGAAGTGAAAACTGGTTGCACTAAACTTCCAATCCAATAATGACCTTTCACACTGAGAAGTCACTGTGCAGTTTCTCTTTGCATGTGAGTTATGATGTTTTTATGGTGCTGCAGTTGAGGATTCTGGTCTTCTGAGATGTGACTCTGTTGTTGGATGAGTTGTTCTTGGGCATTCCTGTGAAACACAGGGGCCACAGATCCAACAATGCAGTGTCACATCCCCGAAGACCAGAATCCTTCTCTTTGCATTTTATTCTCATCCTATGTATGAGAATATACTTAATTAATATATGCAACTAATACATAGTCATTACAAGATAATTAATATTCTTGTGTGTTTGTCAAAGAAGAGGTGCACCATCCTCTTAACGCCTTTAAAAGTGATGGTAAAACTTGTTCTGTAGTGAAGGTTGTGTGTTGTGATGTATTGCATTTATGATTTATGTATGACATAGAATCTGTTTGGTATCCATAGATAATAATATGAACTGTTCTATGGTTTTAATGATTCATAATTTTGTTCATACAGGCAATGTTTTGGGATTGCACTATGCAACTGGCTACAGACCTCCGGAATCTTTGTAAGTTGTCTTTTTTTTCCCCCTTCTTTTTTGTGTCCTCTTTTTAGTTGTTGTATGTGTCATTAGTTATACAGGTAGAACATTTTTCTGTACATTAGGTTGAACTGGGTCAGTGATTTCAAATATATGTATGATGTTGTGGTTGTTCTTATTATTGTTTATTGTGGGAAAAGAGGACTTATGTAATATATGTGTGGTGGCACACACACATTTGAATAAGTAGCCACATGAGGTTTTGATGTGGATGATGTTGAATATAAAGACCATGGTTGTATGGATTGTGATGCCATGTGGTTTGGTAGATGGGTGCCAATGTTTTGGAGGAGTCAGTCTGTGTGACGTATTCCAGGAGACCTCTACCTTCGGTCTAGCTATCCACCAGACTCGGTATATCCTTACTGCTATGTCTGATTGTAACAATACAAAGACCATAAATTATGTTGAGAAGTGTAGTAACTCTAGATCACAATTAATTGAAAATAAATTTTGGTTTGAGGTGGCAGTCTGCCATGTAAAAGAACTGTAAGTTAGTTTTCGTTCAGGTATTTACCAGTAATCGCATTGTACACATGGTGTTTTGTCAGTTGTGTACATAACTATAGGATATGATTGCATAGGTCTTCACGATCAAAAATGTTCATATAAGCATATGTCCGATTTGGAATGGTTGCAGAGTGTTCACTGCTTTAAATTTAGAATAGAAGGTAAAGATTACTGTAAACATATGGAGTAAAATAATAAACACATTATCTGATAAATTAACGATTAAATGTAACTTCATGAAAGAAACTGCCTTGAATATACACTCAGCTGTGCTTAAAACAGGTTTCCAAAAATCCCACTACCTTTTTCAGCCCATTTTGCTGCTGGGTTGTGAATACCATGCATGGAAGCTTGGAGATAAGCCAGGAATTCAATTCCGTCACCCTCACCTGTTCAGTGTCACATACCGTACAATACTACTGCATGTACATACATTTGGTTTACTGGAGTGTGTTAATGAAAATTAAAAAGCACCCATAGCACAGTAACCATTGAGAATAGGACCCATGTTGATGGGAACATGTTTGATCACAAAGACGTAGTAATCATGTCCTACGATGATAATCTGCAACTCAAGGAACATCCTGTATTTGTCAGCTGTGATTCTCATGTGAGTCAGATATAATTTAGATGTGCTGTTATTTCCTGTGACAGGTATAGGCATAATGAAGAGCAACTTAAATACAGACACACTCCTACTAATGCAGTTGCAGACATATACAGTTTTCCAAAAAGTAACAGTAAAGATATTAAAATAATACAGTTTTTGTAGTGCACAGAATTTTCCTTATGGGAGCGGAAGCATGGTGAGAAAGAGGTGATGGATGAATTCTGTTGGGTGAGATTGCTCACACAGGAACTCACACTTAGTGTTGTGTTGTAGCTGTTTGTTGTTTTTATCATTTAGGCGAATGTATTTTTTATAGTGTTTATTTTCTGTGTTCATGATGACATAACAGTACAGAGATATATATATATATATATATACATACAGGGTGTCCCAGGAGGAATGTGTCAGACTTCGGGAGAGTGTTCCTTATGTTAAAGTATACCGATGTAACCCTAAACACCTATATCCAAAGTTGAACGGTTACGGAGATAATGGCTAGAGAAAAGTGGGGGCTTCTTGTGGTTCCAAATACTGCAACCTGCACAGCTGATACGTCACGTGACAATGCGAACGTCCTTGACAGTGGAATGCAGTGTTCACTGTGCCTGCGTGACGCTTTGC
>Ga0123354_10018671_pt1 | contig 10879 bp, 11 predicted proteins | sample TergutLab28metaG_2_FD_97872 | JGI IMG/M metagenome (GOLD analysis project Ga0123354, IMG submission 97872) | Labiotermes labralis P4 segment gut microbial communities from Petit-Saut dam, French Guiana - Lab288 P4 | ecosystem: Host-associated > Arthropoda: Insects > Digestive system > Gut ... | reverse complement strand
TCACCGTTGCATGCAACGAACGTATCGTCCAATCTATCTTCGAGGAGTTTGATCGCGCCTGCGGTCCCCGCAGGCGGATCCTCGTATGAATATTCTATCGATATTCCCTCTGCGGAACCGTCCCCTATCACCGAAGCCATCTCCTCCGGCCTGTAACCGCACGCAAGAAACACCTCTTCTATACCGCCTTTTGCAAGAGAAGATATCAGGTATGACAGGCACGGTCTGTCAAGGACGGGAAGTATAGGCTTGGGACGTTCGTTGGTCAGCGGCCTTAATCTTGTGCCCTTGCCTCCGACCATCACGACAGCCTGACGTACCTTGCTCATTTTATCGGAGTGCCATCATTGCATCACGATAAAACCTTTGCGCGAAGTGTTCACTTAAAAACTTTCTCAGCGTTGTTTACTCTCGGCGGCACTCGGAAACAATTTTATACACACATCCGGAAGTACGGGTGATGCCCAAGGTCAGTATCATCGTCCCCGTGTTCAACGGATCCAATTACGTGGAAAGGAACACGCAGTACATACTTGAGCAGGATCACAAAGATATTGAGGTCATATTCGTAGCCGATAAGAGATCAACGGACGACACCTTACGGAAAATAGAGAGCGTGTTACCGAAATATCAGAACGCCGTCGTGGCCGAACAGACCGATGGCGGCCTCGGAGAGGCGCGCAACATCGGTCTGGAATACGTTACCGGCGATCTTGTCTGGTTTCTTGATGTGGATGATCGCCCGTTGCCGAATTTCCTGAGCACACTTGTCGGTGCGCAGCGTGAGTACGATGCCGATGTCGTATTCTGCAATTACGTCAGGTCCGGCGTAACGGATCCCGTCATAAAGAACAAAAAGAACGGTGTGAAGGTCATGAGCAGACATGAAGCGATGACCGCCAGAGGAAACAACAAGATCCCCGTAACATCGTGGTCAATGATCACTAAGACCGATGTCATCGTTAAAAACAAACTGAGATTCATACCGACCGGGTATGCCGAGGATGTGGATTTCACATACCGGTTGCTGTCCAAATCGGATACGATATGCTTCTGCGAGAAACCTCTGTTCGTATACATACAGAATCCCGACTCGATGTGCAGTAACAGCAACAGACGCGGAACGGCTGAGATCGCGTGCTACAGACGGCTCATCGAATATATCAAAACGGAAGATCCGGGATTCTATGATAAGTTCCGAAGGATCGCAGCGATCACAATGATCCGTTCATCAACGAGAATGGATACTGAACAGTACAATGACTTTGTTAAAGATGAGAATACAAGGTCCATGGTCTCCGAAGAACTGTCCTGCAAGACCGATCCGGAGATAATATTCTTCAAGATCCTTCCCGGTCTGTACAGAATTTTGGCAAGAACATATATGAATCTGGTATTCTACAGGGAAGGTAAGACGTTCTAGGTGTGCACATGAGAAAAGCTTTGATAACCGGCGGCGGGGGATTCATAGGAAGTCATCTCGCGGACAGACTTCTGAGCGACGGATGGGACGTTACCGCGGTCGATCGCGTAGATGTCAAAAAATGCGGTACGCTCGGCCACATCAACGATAAAAGTTTCCGTTTCGTGAGATGCGATATCAATGATACGAAAGAATTGACTGAAATATCAAAGGGCATCGATCATGTGTTCCACCTCGCCGCGAACTCCGACATCCGGAGCGGGGGGCAGGACCCGAGCGTCGATCTCAGCAGCACCTTCATGACCACACGTTCTGTACTCGATGCAATGACCGCCAACGGAATAACGAAACTATTCTTCTCATCCACTTCGGCGGTCTACGGCGATAAACAGGATACGGCGCTTAATGAAGAGACCGGGGACCTGCGGCCGATATCATACTACGGAGCGTATAAGCTTGCATCCGAGGCCGTAATAAACGCATATTCTTACATGAAGGGAATAGACGCGCTGATCTTCAGATTCCCCAACGTCGTCGGTCCGCGGCTTACGCACGGTGTCATATTCGATTTCATAAACAAACTGAAAGCCGATCCGGCAAGACTGGAGATACTCGGGGACGGTAAGCAAAGGAAACAGTACATCTATGTGACCGACCTGGTGGACGCCGTCTCAATGTTATCACAGGATATGCCGAACGGCGTCACCCTGTTCAACGTATCCACCGAATCGTTCACGACGGTGAATGAGATCGCAGATATCGTATGCAGCGGAATGAGATTGCGTAATGTAAGATATGATTACACCGGCGGACCGTCCGGCTGGAAGGGGGATGTGCCTTCATTCGAATACGACATATCGAAGATAAAACGCACCGGATGGAAATATCGTTACAATTCCACGGATGCCGTCAGAGAGACCGTACGAAGCCTTGACCTTTGACGGCGTTCACCTGACGGCGACAACGTTTATACCGACCGGAACGTCAAGCGCCGACGCAACGGGTGCGCATTTGGACCTCAGTATGTGTACGACGGGCACCGGAACGTCCTGGTCCGATAGCGATTCGAAGTTGGCCATTCCTTTCGCTATGATGAGGTCTGCTGACGCGATCTCTTTCTTCAGGCCGTCATCCAAGACGCCGAGGTTCACACCTATCCTGAACTCCGATGTCGTGTACATCGCATCCACTTCTTTATCCAATGATATCCGAAGTGCATCTTCCATCGCAACGTCGTTGAGTATCGGCTTTCCCCTCACGACGCCTGTGACCTTTGTTCCGTTCTTCCTTATCTCGCGTATCAGAAGCTTATCTAACTGCGATTCTCCGCAGTTATCGAAAATGTAGATGACCGATCTTGCCTTTGATAATATTTCTTTTACCTTTTCCGTATCATCGTGACCGATGCCTTGGTCTATCAGCTTTTGAAATTCTTTTCTGAACTTGTCCGGATCGTCTATCGCGTTGTCCAGACCGAAATCCATTATGTTGCCTATTACTGCGATAAGTATCGCGGCTCTGATCCTGTCGTTCGATCCTGATATGTATTTCTCCGCTTCGGCGATGTATTCCCCCGCAACTTTATCTGCACGGATCTTCAGCTCAAGGTACGGATCTTTGACGTTCATCGCCGCGTAAGCGGCCTTGTGAACATCAGTCGCCATCTTCGCTGAGTTTACGCCTTCTCGCATTCCGTCCGCGAATGCTTTTGCAGCCGCTTTCACCGCCTTGAACTCTGTACCGTTGCCGGCAAGCTCCGCTTGGAATACCACACGTTTCAGAAGGCAGGGGACGCATTCCGGTCTCATTTCCATATACATGCTTACCGCTATCCAAGGTTATAACAACTGTGCGTTCTCCGCGGACCGGCTTTGCACCAACAGTCACCCTTTTAACATACTTTGGGTGCAGACCGTTGACTTAAGGTGCAACACAGACTTTATGTGCAAAGCCGAGAAATGTAAAGACGATATGCATGGTTAATTTACAGTTAGTCCATAGATAAATATAGAAATAACATATTGTTGAAACATATGTCACAACGCAGGAGGTACAAGAATCCTCCAATCGATGAGGTCTTTTGCAGAGTGGATTTCCCGCCGATATTGAAGATCAGTAATGAATCTCCCGCCGACTTTCAGGAAAAGTTACGTACAGATTATCCATTATACTCTCCGGAGATCGGACAAGAAATTATAGCAGGACCGTTTGGAGCCGGTATACAGCAGCCTTTGAATATATCATCGACAGCGTTGAATGTTCATTCGTTCAGAAAGTACGAGGACAAAGGCGTCGTAACCATCGCTGCAAATTATTTTCTCTTCTCGACAAAAAAATACACGGACTGGAACGACTTTAAAAAAGCATTCTTCGATGTGTTCGATGCGTTTAAAGAAATATACAGACCCCAAATATTCACGAGGGTCGGATTGGCGTATCGCGACGTGTTTGTCAGATCCCGATACGATCTCGGAGACAAAAAATGGACGGATTTGATAAACAATGAGTTTCTCGGCCCGCTTTCTAAAGATTATGTGGATTGCGAAACAACGTACAGCAGCGTTTGTGATTTAGGATTCAACGATAGCAAAGAACGGGCAAGAATAAATGTGGCGATCGTAGTGAACAATGACAATAAACCGCTCGAAGAAAAAGAGCGCTGTCTGTTCATAGAGAACGATGTATTCATCATGGATCGTATCCCTCCGACCGATGCGAGGGGTGTGCTTGATAATCTCCATGAGTTCGCGAGCAAATTGTTCAAAGCCATTCCTACTGAAATTTTAGAAAAAGCTATGGAGCCGATAGAGTGAACAATTACACGACATATGTACAGCCGCATATTTCAGATAGGCCGAACGGGTATAACACGGTAAATAATTACTATGCGATCAATTCGGAGAATTATGAACCCGCAGATGATAACCGTGCATCCCTTTACGCATCCCTTGCGACGAAAGAAGTTAGGGAAAATATCGGTCAGATACATGATACGGGGATCAGAGAAAAAGTTATCAGATTCATGCACAGGTTCGAACAAATACTCGCACAAGAGCTGAAACGTTCCGGAAAGATAGCCGGATTAAGGTCTCTGTCACTCTACAGCGAGGAGGATTATGCGGAGGTGACGTGGGTCTCTGCAAACTTAGGAGCGGGGTTTGTTTTTGAAAGGAGCAAAACGTCGTGGTTCTGTTTCATGAGCAGTGATGCGGAAAAATCAGAGACCTTTGGATCGCTGACATATGACAACTGCGCCAATAAGATACGGGAAATCATCCGGTACATCACGAGGTGATCCTATGGTACAGTATCCTGATACGTTCCTTCGCGGGATGTTGAGTGATGATCCTCAGTGGTTTAAAGACGGTATGGTTCAACCCGCCGTTTTTAAGGACGGATTTGACGACCCGGGGCGTAGCGGACGTAATGAAATGTCGATAAATTGGCACGACGGAGACGAAGCGGTGACCGAGTTGATGAACAGACCGCATAAGAGTGAACACAGGCCGAATTTCCTGGGGGGCGTAGCGGTCGCTGACAGAGGGGAGATAGACAGGATCAAAATACATAAAAACTTCACAGGGTGTTGTATATCGTACGAAAGGAGTCCGATCCTCGGTAACGAATACCACGGCAACATATTATTTTCCGGCAACAAATCCGACACAAGGATCTCTATGTTCTGTGCCATATTAGCAAGCACGGCCGGTAGAATTAAGCGAGAAGAGTGGATGCAACAGTAGTCGTTCTCCGTATTCTTGAGTATGAACTGAGTTTCGAATTGCCGACGTTGCACTTAATGTCCTTTCTTTCCGTTACTTCGGGTGCAGATCGCTGACGTTCTGTGCAAGTCGGACCTTTGACGGCAAATCCCCGTGAACCCTTTTGTTTATATATAAGCAGGATAATCGGTTTGCTCATGGCAACCGACAAGATTTGTTCATCATGCGGCATAAGGCTTCTCGGTCACGGCAACACGTTCTTCAAATGCCCCGAATGCGGTGGTTATGAGATAGGCAGATGCGCTCAGTGCCGCGACCAGGGCATATCATACGAATGCGAAAAATGCGGATTCAAGGGACCGTGATAATATGGGAAAGATCGCGGCAACATACGATCTCATGCCGGAGAGCACGGATGTCCCTCTTGAGTCGATAGTCGGCTCGATCGACGGTATCATTCCCAACGGAGTTTCGATCATCCAGACGAAGGTGGAACCGGTCGCGTTCGGCCTTAAGAAAGTGGTCGTAGGTTTCATTATCGATGATTCCGATGAGACGATAGGTACTCAGCTGGAAGACGGCCTTCGTTCAATTGAGGGCGTCGAGAACGTAGAGTGCACATCATCCGCACTTCTCTAAACCCCTTCATCCCTTTTGATCATTTGTTCCTTATCTTACGCAGCACGTTCCACAAAGTATCTTTGAAGAAGCTGTAAGTAGGAATAGAACTTATGCGCGTGACCCTGTAAGCATCATACATGCCTATGAGTTCTTCTTTATTGACGAAGCTGTCCTTCAGCTCGATGCGTGCGCTGTCAACATAATACCTGTTGTTGATATCGCCCAACGCAAGCACGTATCCGTTATCCGTGAGTACGTGCTCCCAAATTTCAAAGTTCGGCTTCCTGTTGCGCGGATCGAGAGCTTCTACCGCAAATATCCAGGGACGGTATCTTTTGAAATCCACGCCCTCCAGTACTTCTTTCTCGAACCCTTCGACATCGATCTTGCAGAAATGAATATCCTTTCCCGGACCGATGTGTTCATCCAATATCTTGGTCAGAGGCAGGACCTTAACGGTCGTCCGGGTATTATTGAGTGCCAGTTTCTTATCCATCGATGCCCACTGGAGATCCCCGTACAGCACAAGTTCGGTCTCGCTGTTCCCGGCTCCCACGCATAGATTCACATCACGCGGCCTGTCCTCTTCCAGGAGATCATAATACTCTTTCTGCGGTTCGATATTTATCCCGGACCAGCCGCGCTCGTAGAATATCTTAGTGACGGATTCATACCACGGATCGTTCGCGCCCACATCGATGTATGTGCCGTCTTTTACATCCTTTAAAGCGTGGAAGAGTATCAGGTCTATGCAATCGGGACTGTAAAAGACCATCCTCTCCTTCATAGCGTGGCGTAACGGGTACGGAGTAATAATGTTTTCTCATAAAGGGGACCGGCCCGATAACGATGCGTTGTCGTCTATTGTTCCGTCTTAATTCTCGTAAACGTCGATCACTTTTTCGATGAAATCATTGCCGAATCCGTCTGCATATGTTTTCCCGTCGGCGACCACTTTCTTTCTGTATTCATCGTCCACCAGAAGACGGTGCATATTGTCAGCAAAGTCGTCCGTGTCTGCGGATTGTACCGCGTGCAGCTTCACTTCATCGGGAATATCCGCATCTTTGAAACAAACGACGGGTGTTGAGCATCTCTGCGCTTCCAGCGTTGATAATCCGAATCCTTCGATCATTGACGGATTTGCCAATATCTGAACAGAATTGTACATCTCCACCACTTCGTCATCGGTGAGACCGGCGACGAATGTGACTTTATCCTCAATGCCGAGTTCCTTCGCAAGTTCTTTCAGTTCCGGGAGCACCGGTCCGCGCCCGCATATTTTCATTCTCATATCTTCCGTACCTGGCATATCGATGAGTTTACGGAATGCATGTATCGCGGCGCCGACGTTCTTCCTTTTCGTCAGTGTTCCTATTACCCCGATCGTCCTTGTGCGCGGTATACCCGTCGTTCTGAACTTGTCGCTGATGTTGTTCATTATAACGGATATCTTCTCCTCCGGAACGCCGTAGTGTTCCATAAGATCCTTCTTTGATTTCGGCGATATCGCTATTATCCTGTCTGAAAGTTTGATACCTATCCTGACCACGATCTTCCAGATGAACAGGAAAAACGTTTTCGTGTCATCGCCCTGGTAGTGATGGAACGTCATCACCTTCTTGCCGCCCAGGAAGGGGAAGCATATGCTGCAGAATTCGTCCGTGGCATGGAACACTCCGTTCCATCCTGATGCGATGCACTGTTTGAACGGATGAAGGATGTTCCATCGTATGCGTTTGAGTATGTTCTTCTCCGATACACCGACGCCGATGCCGACGGTGATACGGGCCGGATCCATTCCTTTTCCTCTGAGCCCCGCTTCTACCTTGTCCGAATAAATCCCCAGCCCGGTCTTCTCTTCTTCTTTCTCCGGCGGGGACCTTATCAGTGTGATACGGCCGCTGCTCATCGGCGTCCAATCGACGGAAATACATTAATATCTTTGTCCTGACAGAAAGTGTGATTCAGGAATTATTCAAGTTAGAGAAAACATGCCGCACCGGGGGGCCGGTGCGGCAGAGTAGTGTTTGTTTGCCTGCGGTCACTTGTACGCGAGCTTCGGGTCGGCTATGAAACCGTCCTTCATCATCTTCGCCGTGAGTTCCCTCGATCTCTTGATCATGAACTCTGCGCGGTGGTATATCTCGTCGCGCGACAGCTTCAGACGGGCAACGCCCTGTTCCTGAGCTTTCATCGCCACTGCGACGGCTTCCCTCGGGAATACTTCCCACTCGCTCATCTTCGGGATGATGTAGTCTTCGCTTATTCCCTTCTCTTCGGCGCACTTAGCTAATTCTTTGGCGGCCGCGATGCACATCTCATCCGTTATCGTGGTTGCACGTACGTCGAGCGTTCCTCTGAATATCGCCGGGAATCCCATTGAGTTGTTCACTTGGTTCGGGAAGTCCGAACGTCCCGTTGCAACTATCTTCGCGCCGTTCTCGTATGCTTCCCAGGGCCACATCTCGGGTACCGGGTTCGCCGTTACGAATACTACCGGGTCCTTTGCCATGAGTCTTACATACTCCGGAGGTATCGTTCCCGGTCCCGGGGTTGACGCTGCGATGACTATGTCAGCGCCTTCCATCGCCTCTTTCAGACCGCCCTTCTTTCCGGCGCCGTCCGTCTTCTGGCAGATCTCCCATTTCTGTTTGAATGAACCCTGCAATTCCTCTCTCTCGAGGTTGAGGATGCTCTTTGAGTCTACCATACACAGGTTCTTCGGGTTGAATCCCGTTCCCAGGAGTAATCTTGCGATCGCTATGTTCGCCGCTCCGGCGCCCACTAAACAGAGATGGGCTTCGTTGATCTTCTTTCCTACGATCTTCAACGCGTTTATCGCACCCGCTACTTCCACGGTAGCGGTACCCTGCTGATCGTCGTGCCATACGGGTATCTTACATTCTTTTCTTAACGTATCGAGGATGTCGAAGCACTTGGGCATCGAGATATCCTCAAGGTTGATGCCGCCGAACGAGGGCGACATCAATTTCACCGTTTCAATGATCTTGTCCGGGTCCTTGGTGTCGAGACATACGGGTACTGCGTCCACGCCGCCGAGATACTTGAACAGCATTGCTTTTCCTTCCATGACCGGCATGGCCGCTTCCGGACCTATGTCGCCCATTCCGAGTACACGAGTACCGTCGGAAACGACGGCGACCATGTTCCACTTGCATGTGTGTGCGTACGCGTCCTCAACGTTCTTGTGGATCGCTTTGCACGGTTCCGCAACTCCCGGTGAATACCAAATGGCGAAGTCGCTGAAATCGCGTACAGCGGCCTTCGGCACTACCTCTATCTTCCCGCCGTAATATTTGTGCAGGATCATTGCGTCTATTCCCGGCTGTTTTGCCTTTGCGAGACGCTCTTCGACCGTAAGGTTATCATTTGTCATGCTTTTTCCTCCTTATTTTACGAATTTCGTAGTTTATCTTCGAAATGCTAAAATGTCTGATAATTATTTTTGTATTTAATCGTTGCCCTGCTGGTGAAAAACTTAGTTATAGGAAAATACGCCGCCGGATAACATATTTATTAGGCATGGGAATAATCATATGTTGTGACGGATGGTCTGTATGCGTGATGTGAAAGTCCTTCTTATTGACGGGTACATTGACGATCCCGCCGCACTCGGAGTTCCTCCTTATATCTCGCCTATGGCGCGCGCCGTAGCCGGCGCCGCGATCGACGCGGGTGCCGTTGTTGATTACGTTACGATAGATAAGATAAGGCGCGGAAAGACCTTACCAAAGGCCGACGTAAGTGTTGTTCTGTCCGGCAACACGGTACCGGGAAGATATCTTCGTTCTATGCCTATGTCTTCGAATGAGATCTCCTCTCTCGTCCCGAAACTAAGCGGATGGAAGCTTATAGGCGGTTCCTCCGCATCATCCGAAGCTACGGATGCGTTCGATTTCAAGATAACGAAGGATCTTGCTGCGTCGCTGTACGACGGACTTACGGGTAAGGAAGTTGACGAACGCCTCAGAACGCTGAACGAATGGAACAGATGGATGCTCCTCGGTGCGGATATCGTTACGGAACACCAAGATCACCCGCAGCCGCTTATCGCCGAGGTTGAAACGTACCGCGGATGTCACAGGTTCATGAGCGGCGGGTGCTCGTACTGCATCGAACCGCTGAAGGGCGAACCGCTGATGCGTTCTCCGGAAGATATATTGAATGAAGTCTCCAAATTAAAGGAACTTGGTGTAAGGAACATACGCATCGGCGGTCAGACGTGCATAATCTCCTATGGTTCCGAGGATTATTTAGGTATACCTAAACCTAAGCCAGATGTTGTTTCTCGGTTATTCACGTCTTTACGTGACATGAGATTCGATGTGCTGCACGTTGATAACGCCAACGCGGCCGTGATATCAGAATATGCGGACGGATCCGCAGATGTTCTGAGAACACTTACGGAATGCTGCACCCCCGGTAATGTATTGGCGTTGGGAATGGAGAGCGCGGATGCGAACGTCATGAAGCTTAACAATCTGAATTCTTCCTCTGAACAAGTAATGGACGCGATACGCCTCATAAACCGCATAGGTTCGCAGCGAGGCGATAACGGAATGCCGAAGCTGCTGCCCGGTATCAACCTGATATCGGGATTGGACGGCGAGACGAATGATACGTACGCTGAGAACGTAGCTTTCCTGGAAAGCGTTCTGGCCGAAGGCCTGATGATAAGACGGATAAACATCCGTCAGGTGCTTCCCGTTCGAAGAAGATTCGATACCAAAGTGGATCATAACAAATTCAAGAAGTACAAACAGTACATACGAGAGAACATCGACGCCCCTATGCTGAGAATGGTCGTGCCTGCCGGTACGATACTGAAGAATGTGTATCTTGAGATCGTTGACAACGGTATAACGTTCGGCAGACAGATCGGTACGTATCCGTTGCTCATCGGATTGCCGTACAAGACCAACGTAGATCGTTTCTGTAATGTTCTTGTGACCGAACACGGATTCCGATCAATAACGGGATTGGAATATCCGTTCCCCATAAACAAAGCGAGCATGTCCGCAATATCTTCTCTTCCCGGCATAGGGAAGAAGAGGGCTGCGAACATAATGGTCGCAAGACCTTTGAGATC
>Ga0123354_10018670_pt1 | contig 10880 bp, 5 predicted proteins | sample TergutLab28metaG_2_FD_97872 | JGI IMG/M metagenome (GOLD analysis project Ga0123354, IMG submission 97872) | Labiotermes labralis P4 segment gut microbial communities from Petit-Saut dam, French Guiana - Lab288 P4 | ecosystem: Host-associated > Arthropoda: Insects > Digestive system > Gut ... | reverse complement strand
TGTGGTGTGTATGGGTGTGTTTGTGTGTGGGTGTGTGTGTGTGTGTGTGGGTGTGTGTGGGTGTGTGTGGGTGTGCGCGGTGTGTGTGTGTGTGTGTGTGGTGTTTGTTGTGTGTGTGTGTGTGGTGTGTGTGTGGTGTGTGTGTGGTGTGTGTGTGTGTATGTGTGTGTGTGTGTGGGGGGTGTCGTAAATGGGCGGAAGTATTTTCTGCATTGCTTTGAATTTTGGACCAACTAAATCTTTTTGACTGAGCGGATGATATAACAAAGTATTGGTTAAAAGTCACACTACATACGATTTTGAACAGCAGAAAGGCTGTACAAGCAATAATTTTGTTCCGTCATGATGCGAGAAGACTGTATGCACAAACCTTACGGAAAGAATTAGAGAGTGTCCTACGTAGAAAGGAGTCACTTGGAACATTTCTAATGGTAAATATATGAAGTTATTTTGTTAGTAAATATCAATTGATGTGTTGCATGAAACTTTTGCGTCACTCTCTATATTCACATGCATTACCGTACTAAATCCATACCTTACATTTTTTGTGTATTTATTATAAGTACGTAATTATGTGTAATTTTTTTCTCTTCGCTTTAACTTTGATTTTAAATTACACGTAATTGTAATGTTCAGCTTGGTCTTTTCTCCTTTCTCAACTTTATGTGTTGTCTTCGCTTGCTTGTTCTGTGTATGTGATTGGCCATTTTACTAAGGAGTCAACAAGTTAATAATTAGCTTTTGACGTCAAATTAAAAACGAAATTCAACCTTCTGTTTTCAGAGACATATTTTTTATTACACCAAGTCAAAATTACCGCAAAAAGAACTGTGTGTTTTTAATATTATCACGATATTAATGTTTAACACTCTTATGCACATGGCGCTGCTGTCTTTTCACCTCAGAAATTTATACAACGCTGTTGTGTTGTCGGCACTGGAAAATTACAAGACAGACGATACCTGAAGAATAAACCCAACTAGATTTCACTTGCTACTTTTATTTTCTTCTTAGATACTCAACATGTTTCGAGCATTAATATGCTCGTCTTCAGGAGTTTGCGACTATGTTGTTGAAATACCACATTGTCTGTTACGTTCTATGTTTGTTGTGTGCTGGTGTTAGGGTGCGGTTCAGCTAGGCTGATATCAGGGTGGCACGCAATCATTGATGTAACCAACACAATACACGCAATAAAATTACAAATTATGCATAAAAATGAACCCTCCGAAATGTTTCAACGATAAATGGCCACCCTCAGGGAAGTGTCAATACAAAGGAATATATAATATTAATACAAAAATTATAAACCTGCAATGTTAAAAATACATATCAGAGGTTTTTGAAAGCTTTTCATTTACATTCTTGCAGTTACAGATCGATCGTGCTTGTTAAGCATTTAAAAATATAATATTGTTCATTTTGTGTATTGTGCTTTTCATTATGTATTTTCAACTTTGTACATGTAAAATAGACATGTTAATATCATATATTCCTTTGTATTGACGCCTGTATGAGAATGACGATTTATCGCTGAAACATATAAGAGGGTTCATGTTGATGGATAACTTGTAATTTTGTTGTTCCCTCATGTTGGTGTATATAAACGACATTGACTTGAAAATGTATAAATAACTGGGATGTGCACTGACATATAAATTCATGCTTCCTGCATTTAACATTTCAGAACTTCCATCTCAGTCCATTGTCTGACGCCTGACAACATTCCAAACCCCTTAGTAACGTCAGTCCAAAACACAAGTGCAGAGTAATACGATTTTACGACAAATTTATTGACTAACGGCCGACAACTGGAGCAGTAGAGAATACTTCCCTATTAGAAGAGGTCCATTAGATGTTGACCATGTTAATTGTTATTTTGTCATTTTTAAACACGCTTTTTATTTTTTTTTATAAAAAACTGATCTTGAAACAAAAAATGCCTTAAATGAAAACGTTTATTTTTGTCGATGTCACAGAAAATAAAGGAACAGCATAATGCTAATTTTACAAGATAAGATGGCGGTAGAATTAAAAAGCACACTAATTTATGTAATTAAAATTTATAATCATTAGTGTTGTTTTTGTTGGTTAAAATTTGATTTTTTCTCCCAAAGGGAAATAAGAAATATTTAATCAATTTTAGTTGCAAAATCTGTAGGGAGGTAGTCACATCGGAATTAAATATTTTCTTTGTATCCTTATCCCGTTGTGTTTTTTAGACAATGTCCGTATTTATTGTCAGGACGAACACAACTTTTAGAACACTCTGCATTCAGTTGTCTTCTACAACATACTTAGGTGGTGTGTGGCCTTCATCAGGTAGATTTTACAACATACACATACATACATACATACATACACATATACACATACATACATACATACATATATACATACATACACATATACACATACATACATACATACATGTATGCATACATACATACATACATACATACACACATACATACACACATATATACATACATACATACACACATACATACATACATTACATACATACATACATACATATGTTTTGTACTTGTTGACCAAAACCGGCCGAAACATGTAGTAGATGACGAAGTTACAGATTATGAAAGTCGTGTTCGCACTGGCAATAAATACAAACATTAGTAAAATTGTCTGGTAGCAGGTATGATGATGTTATTAAATGTATCTTAAAATAGATACGATGTGGGGTTGTTGACTGTGACCAGCAAACTTTAGACAAGTTAGAGTGCCTGGCTCTTTTCACAGTTCGGGATTCAGAAAAGGCGAACAAATTTCTCAATTGCGGAGTGGCGCACACAGTTCGAGCCGCGGATTGTAGTCTAATGTCAGTTCTTCTAGCATGTGGTTCAACGTAAGCCGGTGAAGGGGAAGAGAGCCCTTTTATTGTCCTCAGTCAAATGCGAGCTTCTGTTTATCTTTAAAGAGGAGTCAGAAACGAGTAGCATGCACTCATGACAACAACATTGCTCTCATATACTTACGTCCATCATTCGTTCTGCCCATTATTAATACAATAGGAGCACTGCCCTATAATTTTAACCTTTGTACTTTGTTCTCTAACAACCTTTACAACGATTTACGTCTGTTTCAACACATTTGCTATTCTAATTCTTCCATTCTCTCCGAATCTCATTCTCCCAAACCATTTCTAGCTCTTTTGTTTAAGCTGGTTTGATGCTGCACTGATACTTCACCGTAATGGAAATCATTCATCTTCTTTCCTTTTATCCTCGTCTCCTCATTCACTAGACTTATCTCAGTTAAAAGAAGACTTTTTGCTATTTGTTGCACTGACATTGTATACTGAAAACTTTGCCTAAAGTAGAACTGTTCTTTCTTTCAAAACAACTTCAGATTCCTACATTTCTTTGTTGCTAAATTGATATCTGCTTTGGTAAAATTAACATTTATTGTTCTGACGTAAGTATATAACAACCTTCTACAAATTTGTAAACAGTAATCGAGTAAGCATGTATTAATTTGTAAGATTTGAGGCTCTCACAGCGGTGTGGGTGGAGATTCAAGTCTTCTAAGATACGGCGCGGTGTCGATTGGTAAGCTCACCTTTTGGTAATTCTTGCTGCTTTATTATCTGTATTAAAAAAAATTCTCCGACTCTTCAGAGAATGCACGTAGTAATCTTATCCCAAATGTCAGTAATATTTGCATATCGGCAAGGAGTTTTGTTCCAGAAAAACTTAAATTCTTGGTATAATTTCTTGCTGTATGATATGAACGAAAATTATATAAGGTTATGGAGTGCTGTCAGTGTGACCTTATTGCATGTGTGTTGAAATTCGTCCATTTCTATGTAGTTTACACGTGACTTAGCTGATGTCATAGTATATGCGCAATGTATTTTAAGAAATAAACCCAAAATTACTTGGTTTTTGCCAAAAAGATCATATGTAACGTGACTGGAACAAGTCGATCACAAACTATAGAGAAACAAACCACAAGGAAAGTGCAAATACATATTCAAACAATATAGTCCCACTAATTAAAAAAATATAGTCCCCCTAATTCAAACAATATAGTCCCACTAATTAAAAAAATATAGTCCCACTAATTCAAACAATATAGTCCCACTAATTCAAACAATATAGTCCCCCTAATTCAAACAATATAGTCCCACTATTTCAAAGAATATAGTCCCCCTAATTCAAACAATATAGTCCCACTAATTCAAACAATATAGTCCCACTAATTCAAACAATATAGTCCCACTAATTCAAACAATATAGTCCTACTAATTCAAACAATATAGTCCCACTAATTCAAACAATATAGTCCCACTAATTCAAACAATATAGTCCCACTAATTCAAGCAATATAGTCCCACTAATTCAAACAATATAGTCCCACTAATTCAAACAATATAGTCCCACTAATTCAAACAATATAGTCCCACTAATTCCATACCCGATTTAATTTTGCTTAATTGAGCAACCCGCAGGCCGATTTTAAAACAAAGGAACAACTAACTTTGTTCATCGACGAAACGCATTATCATATACCAGTTGTTTTGTTGCAAAATGTGCCGAAACAAAAGATGGAAGGATGCTGCAGTTCTGATGAGGATCTTTGTTTCTTGATATCGGACATTCGAATGAAGTTATTCCTTCTTAACAAAATTAATAGAAAGTTGGTAAAGAGAGACAAGTTTGGAGTGAAATTTTCTGCACGTTGCTTCTGGTCTTTCATAACTGTCTTCTCTTTCTGTACATCTGAAAGGGAATAATGAAACTTCCTCACTTAACGTTATTAAAAGAAAGTTGTTCCAGCTTCTCCATGTATATATTGGGTTTCCCAATTCAAAATAAAAGTTAGTGTGCCCCGAGTGGATCGATGTCATTTTGTATACGAACAAGTTTTGCCTTCACATTTGCTGGTGCATGCGAATCCTCTATATTGAAACACATGTAATATGTTGAAGTGACTACGTAGTTTCAATATGCAGACTTCTTCATTCAGTGTGGAGCTATTAATATAGCCCCACAGAAATGGGTGAGCTAAGTTTCTGCTAGTATATTGGGCTTCATATTCCGACGAAAGAAATCACCACCCAGTTACTGGCACGAATGTTTTATAAGGCTGTGTTTCAGACCCAAATATACAAAATTGTCAATTAAATTCATCCATATTTATGCAGGTTTGTCTTCATAGTGTCTTCGGCTTAGCAAGGAATATAGTTAGAGAATGTTTGAGGACGAAGTTCTGAGGTGATGATTTGCATCTAAGAGAGAGCCAGCAACAGGAGGATGGGCACAACTGCGTAATAAAGAATATCGTAGTGTCTAGGCGCTGTTTTGATAATATCACAAAAAGGATAAAATAAATATGAGACGGGTTGGTTACCTGGCACGTTTGGATACTTAGATATATAAAGATACTTAGATATAGTAGCTTAGATATATAAAGATACTTAGATAAAGTAGCTTAGATATATAAAGATACTTAGATATAGTAGGACCTTAAGTTCTCTTGAAGACAGCCTGAAGTTGGCCGGTAGGGGCCAAAACATGTAGTTGTCTAGTATAGTCATTAAAACATCTTAATTGACATAGTTGTGTTTGACTACATACCCTTTCCAGTTTTCACACACACACACACACAGCGGGGATGACACACTTCCAAGTTTTATATAATTAATTAGTTAATTTTTTAATAATTTGCTGAACGATATTGTTTTAGCTCGGTGTAAATGCCTGCTACAGCATCGACGGGTAAGAAGACTGACAAAAACCATCTTGTAAGGAAACCAGCATGTCTTTTTTGCAGGTACTACCCAGGATTTTGTGTGGAAGGTTTGAAGTAAACCGTGAAAACTTGATAGGATAGCCTGGGTTCCGGGGCGAAGTTTGGTACGAGTGCCTCCCGCCTGGCAAGTCAGAATTCGCTTGAGACAACTTACTCGGTAGGCAGTTAGTTGCTTCCTGTTTAATTAATTGGTTACGACGTTAGCGTATATTGTGCTGCTGTTGTCAGTTTAGAAATTGAAAATGTGAAAACACAAATGTGAAAACACAAATGCCACACAGGAAAAATAGAAACTTTATTAAATTGTGACAAATTTCAAATATTTGGGAATATCTATGGCAAATATTGTATTCATGAAGCACTGGGAGCAGATTGATCTCATGGGATGCCTGCTACTATTCAGTGCAGAACATCTGTTCCTATTCGTATCCTAAAATTTTAATATTCAAATACACAGAACTCTAATTTTGCCGCGTATTTTATACGAGTGTAAAAGTTGATGTGTCACACTGAATAGGCTGAGAGTATTTGAGAATAGGGTGGGGGAGACATTTGGGCCTAAGGGCGACGGGATAATAGGAGAACAAAAAGACAGCATAGTGAGGACCTTTATGGATTCTCCTCCTCACCAATTGTTTTTTCTTTCGGGCGGTAAAATAAAGAAGAGCGAGAGAGAAAATTACTGCTTTGTAATCCGAGGCCTAGTTGAGAGGATATTATTAAAACAATCGTTAATAAATAGAATTGTAAGTGCGGACTAATTTTATCTTGTTCAGCACAGGGACAGTTGATAGGCTCTGGGGAAGTCGGTGATAAATATTAGGGTCGGAAGAAGTGCGGGGATTTCGTGACCAGCTGAGGAGCGATCGGATTCTGAACAAGGACGCTGCTTAAAGAGTTATTTAGTTTTATTTAAAAGAGACCAAATGATTTCAAATTTCAATTCATACTCTTCCTTTTTCATGTCTTAATTTTCTTTTGACTGCTTGACCTTGAAGTTGAAGGTGCTATATTCCTTAGAAATTTCGAGAGCTACTCGTCCATTGACAGAGAGTCACATCTCAGAAGACTTTGCACCTTCAAAATCTCGGCTGTGAGAACCTCAGATCTCGTAGTCTGATTTAGTTATTCGGACCGCAATAACGGACGAACTGGTTGGTCCACAACAATCACTTTTTCCTTCTGCAAGGAACAGCCCAGCAGACAGATTTATTAGAACGACAGAAGTTTCTGGCTGGCGGTGTTGTGGAAATTAGGTGATGATTTAAATTTTTCTTTTCTGGCGAATAACATTTAAAATGTTTAGCTGTGGTTGGTGACAATTTCAATAGAATTTCAATTAGAAATGGAGTGCTGCAAAGAATACAGAATGGAGCACAGTTTCTCTTAGAACATTAATTAATCACAATTTTTCCATTCTTCTCCTGCGTTTCTCTAATAGTGACAGCATTTATAGGTGCATAAAGTTTTCCTTTTGAGATAAAAAATGTATAACTCTACCGCAGGTTAAGGATTCCTTTTTTTTGACGCTGCTTCACGTGTAATCGGTTCCCAGCGTTTCAAGAGAAAGTAGCTTCCTCGTCTTCAAAGGTGTAAGGTGCAAAAAGACTGCCCATTAAACTTTACAGACACTTATGTTGTTCACACACCAACTAATGCACTATTTATTAAATTTAAATTAAAATACACACTAATATCGCTCCTATATGTTTCGGTCTGTGACCATCATCAGGAAGCTTGTACTGCACTTGGCTAAAGTTATATAAGCACTCAGTAAAATTACGTCGTTATATATTGTGTGGTGATGTGGCAGCATGTCATAGATAGGCGTATGTGTTGTGTGCTGTGCCAGAGCGGCACAGCACACAACACATACGCGCCTAAAAACGTTGATGTAGGTTCACTGCGAGTAGTCACGTATTATCGGCATTCAGGTTAAAGGTTATTCACGAAAAAAGGATGAAATACGCCGTTTATTACACCAACTAAATGCACGATCTTAATTAATACAGCATTAAGCAGCATTTCCAACATGTTCCGGTACAAATGTACCATCTTCAGGGAGAACAAAATGCCGGTTTTAAAAACCAGTTGCATCTGGAAAGTTGTTATTTATAAAGTTCTTCGGTCTGCAGCAGCTCCTTTGTTGAAGTGCTTTAAGCATAAAAGTACAGATTTTTAAAACTTATGGTTAAAATATTGTTAAACATTTTTTATATCTTTAAATATGTTGTGTGTGTGTGTGTGTGTATATATATATATATATATGTATACATATACACATACATATACACAAACACACACACGGAGTCAACCCTATTGTTAAGGTTGGGTTTAGCCGTGGCAGCTTCTATTCATGTGGCCCTATATGTTCAGTTCTGTAATGTGTATCTCAATGCGAAGTGTGTCTGGTCCTGTAAATGTTTGTTGTAGGCAACGAAAAAACATTTATATGGCAATAACAAATGGAATCTTAAATTACGACCCGTAAATCTCCGATACAAAGACACACTAAAAATACAGGATGAACCCTCGCTTTTTATAACCTACGTTCATTATTTAATTTATTTAATGGTTTTATGAGTTAGCGTTCGGAATTTCGTTACTCTTCTCTTTATTCTTCTGCAAATGTTTTGTAACCACTGAAAGGAATTCGATAAAAAAAATATGTATTATTTGTCTGTCGCAACCTGAGACATGTCCATTTTCTCTGAAAGCAAATCGTTAAAAATTATTTTCCTGATAACTTTATGTGTGAAATTTTGTGTACTAAGGTGAGTATATAAAGAAATGTAAACAAGAGAACCCTGATCCACCGCAACTGTAGAAGACAAACTCACGTAAACTTCGCTTGATGAGTGTACAGACTGACGCAGAGAGCTCTGAGCGACAGAGAGAGAAGACACATTGATGGGGTTTCTGGTCGGATCGGAACAGCCAGACGCCATTATGATTGTACACGTACGTGCATAGAGGGTGCATATTTCATGAGGATTGAAGAGTTCTCTACATGATGTAGGTTCTTGGTACACAGACAGCATTACCACATCTAGTATCTCCCGGTCCAGTCTGGAATCCCCCTACACGGTATACAAATGTTGTAGGTCCAGCCCTCTCGCCGGTAACGTTGTATGAGCCCTAGTGTGTCAGGTACACTAATCAGATCGATTACGGCCATGTTGAACAAAGTCAGAACCACTGAGATGTTGCAAACGCAGACCCTCATCTCCGCTTGTCTCCGCTTATACGGGAATAACATAGAAGAGTGTAAAACGAATAGGTACGGAGGTTTGCCTTTGCAGCAACTTAGCGAGTTTGATTCGATTTTATTGGAGTCCGCGCAATCCGGTTAGTATGCCATCTGCCTTTGCATAATAGAGCCTCAGCACACTTTCTGCTCAACTGTTGTGCCAGCCACCTAAATTAATGTTTTCGCCGTTTCCCTCGATGTTACTTTCCGTACGCAGCATCAGAGGACCATCTCTCCTTTTATCATCGTTTAGCATTTCACCTTAACCGCCTCTCATGTTCCTTACCTCTTGAAGACCATCTCAGTTTCGTTTTTATAATAGAAACTACAAAAGACTACGGTAATTAAATATTTCTAAAGAACTTGGTAAAGAAATTTCCTATTCCTTTTACGTAACCCGGGGATTCGCTCGCTGATTACAACAGCCATCCATAAAGGACTTCATCTGGAGTCAGTTGAAAAGATTCTTTGCCCTCATTCCTATACTTTTAAGACACATTTTAATATTATGTACCCACTGATACTTACCTTTTTTTTGAGTTTTATCTTCCATTTACCGTTTTCAGTAATTGGTTTTTATTTTGGATTGTATGTACAGCAATCTTATGTTTCTGGTTAAGATCGCTTTACTTATTAACAGATTGTAAAGACTGGTTGCAAAATAAACATTTGGCGTGAGGTATTTTTGAAACTTTACATATGCAGAGCGTTTGAAGTACGTTGTGATAAGATGCATAGTCGACTAAGTGTAAAAAATCAGTTTCTGATTCTTATCGCATTTCGTACAGTAAGTGTGCTTACATGGTCCTTATTATACCTGTTTCCCTTACGGGTTTAATGAAACACTGCGCCACACTTTATCCAAATAATATTTCATAAATCACTACTTCTTCTTTTTCTTAAAATTTTGACACTAATAAAGTCATAAGAGGTGTTTATCTTATAAAATATTTATTCTGTAAATATTTTTTCCATTCCCCACTTTCAGCCAGGGGTATTTTTAAATTCATGGCAATTGCAATGTAGGGCAGAGTAATATCGACTTGTAAAAAACTTCAAACCCCTGTCAAATTCCACAACGCATGGCAAAACCATTTTACAAGACAAGCTAAACTACTGCGTGACATTGACAGTGTCAAATTGTTTATTTTATTTAAAAAAGAAATGTAAATTTATTTAAGAACGTCGCATTAAACTCAAATGCTTGATAATACGTCAGACGTCAGCCTGTTTACTGTTTCACAGTCACAACTCTTATTTGCTTAACGCTGAATTCTTCGTTTGCCTAACTGTGAGCAGTCGAGGGGTACTTAGTTGCTGCTCTCTCCTAACCCTCATTTTGTAGTGCTTATTCTCCTACAGGTCCACCTTATGATACAGTTTCTTCGAAGGACGATGTGAATACTATTACATACTATTACATACCCGAATATAAGGCCGTAACGGAAATAATACGAATTTTCCGTACGTGGTTTTTGTTGAAATCCAGACAGTTACACTTTTGAAATAATGTGAAATGCCAACTTGATGCAACAAGGTAATTTTATTGATGTATTCTTAGCTCGACATGTTTCGGGCGTATACGAACATCATCAGGATCACTAGGGGGTTGAGTTGCAGCATATGGTTTTCTGCACCGAGTTTGTCGATGGGTGGTGTTCTTGAAAGCCGCTGCGACGGCACCACCCGCACCGTAAACACGACCTACGGAGCGGCTCTCAAGACCACCACCCATCCAAAAACTCGGTGCAGAAAACCATATGCTGCAACTCAACATCTAATGCTCCTGATGATGGGCGTATGTACCCTAAACATGTAGAGCTAAGAATACATCAATAAAATTACCTAGTTG
>Ga0123354_10018668_pt1 | contig 10880 bp, 10 predicted proteins | sample TergutLab28metaG_2_FD_97872 | JGI IMG/M metagenome (GOLD analysis project Ga0123354, IMG submission 97872) | Labiotermes labralis P4 segment gut microbial communities from Petit-Saut dam, French Guiana - Lab288 P4 | ecosystem: Host-associated > Arthropoda: Insects > Digestive system > Gut ... | reverse complement strand
GGAATGTGTTTTAAAAAAACTATTTTTGAAAAGTTCAGGGGGGGAGTGAGAAGTGTGTGGAGGAGTGGGCTTTATTTTTTTTTTGGGGGGGGGGGGGAGGAGGAGGAGAGGTTTGTTGCCTTGTAGAGTTATTTAGTGTGAAATACGAGGATAGAGAAGGGCTTGTCATGTACAGACGGTAGGAACAAAGATGCGTAAAGTATTTCAGTACGGAAACCTGAGGAAATGTGTCGTCCGAAGACTGTTTCTTAGTTCAGTCGATGGTGTTCTGTTGAAGTGGGCATATGCATATATGAAGCCTGTAGTCTGTAGGCCTACTGATGTAGTGCTTGCTTGACTAGAACCTGAATGACAGTGGAGTCTAGCTTAGGACCGGGGGAATGTGGCGCGCGCGCGATTGTTATAGGATTTGGACACACGTGGTCCTGGCCTATTATCAGACAGGGCGAAACCACGGACATCAGGATGGCAGATATTGCGAGACTGCTGTAGCTACTTGCGCGTCTACCCTCAAACCTTCAGGCGGGGTATTTGCAGATACTAAGTCTTACGGAGCTGTGTTGTTGGTCAGTGCCCTTGAATTCATGACCAGTAACGGCGACAGTCCATTGTCATATCCTTATTTTCTGTAAGGCTTTTTAGTGCTCGCTGCATGGTGACCAGAGAAATATGACAAAGATTTTCTATACGTGTAACACGCATGGGACTACCAAAAACATGTATACAGGATGCACAGCCCCCAGGTTGTAGACTATAATATCACAATCTGCAATTTATGTGGAACCTGGAAAGGCAGTGGTTCGTATGTTGCTGAGGATACACTGTGTCATCCGTGAAACTGGTTAATTAGGACAATTATAAAGTGTTTCAGTCGATGGCATATCACTAATAATTTTGTGGAGTTCTTCGTTCCCCCCCCCAAAAAAAATTGTGACGTTTCGGTAATTGGATCTGTTTGCGTCCCCTGGTGAAAATGGCGCATAGATTTGGTTTCGGCAGGAAGAGCCTCTGTCGGTCTCTTCAAAGTTAGGATCGTGACAACGTGAACGTGAACGTGACATGCAGTGGATTTACTTACCAGCTGACTCACAACGCGGAAACCGACAAGCGCTACAGCAGAACGACTGCGCATTTCGCAACATTCCGCTGGCCTCAAGCACACTCCGTGCCTTACTCATGCGATTCCGAGAAATGTGTCCGCCGTCAAACGAAACAACTTCCTTGCTGAATTCCAGTCTCATCTCTGCGCTATGTCTTTTCCTGTATAAGGGCCTGATGATAGATTAATTAATCCGAGACATGTAGCCATTGCCTCTGAAAGAGAATATAAGTTGTGTTGTGAATGGTAAGTCGGCTTGTTACAGCTGCAGTGCCGGCCTTCGGCCGACGAGACCGATATGTCGCAATCGGGGGGACCGCGCGCGAGCGGGATTCGCCCTTTATTAATTTCGAAAATACGCAGTGTGTCACCACACAAGCCCTCGGGACTGATTTTATATTTAAATTTTGAGAAGCTCAGGGAAGATTTCGCTGGGCAAGAGTGGAAAAAATGTAATTAGGTTTTGTTTACATTTTTTGTAATTGAATAAATAATACGTTTGCTTAATTGAAGTAAAGAGAAATTTACAAAAGAAAAGAGCCATTATAATTTTTAATCCAAACTTATGTTTGCACACCAAAACTTTAGTCATTTTTATCTCTCTGCACAATAAGTTAGGGCCCTACCCTAAGGATCTCAGTCGGGTCCGCGTTTGTTAAGGCCGGCACTGACAGCTGCACATTCATTAATGTTATCATGCCCACTCATGGGGTATTAAAACTTTTAATTTGGTTCCTTTTTGGTTTAGTATGAACCTTTCCTTTAAAGAACGCTAAATTCTCATTAATGACTAGTTTATCGCACAATATATGGGTGAGCTAGCTTTAAAATACATGGCGTATAAATTTATATATGTGACGCCGTGTAATTTGGTAGGTGTTTACCGAATTTTGGAGAAAGAGCCTTTTTTTATGATAGTACGTTTCATGAAGTGTTGGTACGTATGCACCAAAATACCCCTCAGGTCGTTATCTTAGTACTGACCGTAGTAACCACAGAATGTCTCACACTTAGGACCGTTTCAAAATATTTCGGTTAAACAGGGTATGATAAATACTTAACGAGTCAAGAAGAAAGTTGTGGCAAGGGGTTTTGTGTCGGCGTAAGTCGGTAAACATTCTGTAGGCTTATACAAAACTGACATACACATTTCAAACAAAATTCATATTGCCAAGTCACTATGACAGATGGGGCCTGCAAGCTTTTTTAAATGAGACTTTATGCGTATTTTGATTTGGATGTCACTAGAAGTGGCAAGTACTGGGCCGACAAGGACCACATTTAAATTCACTGTCTCTCTTACATCTATGTGGAAATTCCTTTAAGAAGATTCATAAAGGAAATATCGCATCGACAGACGACAATTCTCATTCTTGCTTTAAAGTGTGTTTTGCTGAGATTGTCGCCATGTTGGCATATTCCTTATTCTGTCTAGGCGCAGCAGCCCAATTTGGGCCTAGGCTGCCTAACTGCTGATGTTTCTAGATCATACAACTGGCGCGCGCACACACACACCCAGGAGGTCTCCCCTGAACGAGTGATACGCCCGTCGCAGGGGCTACATCCTATATAACTTACACAAGACATAATAGATGAACATCCATGCCCTCAGCGGGATTCAAACCCGCAACTTCAGACTTAACGTCTTAGACCGCACGGCCGCTGGGATGGGCATGTAAGTAAGAAAGGTTATAGGCTACTAAGGCAGTGTGCGGATCAATGCGACAGGCCATAAAGACTAAGTCGTGACTTAATATCAAAAGAGGTATTTTGACTGCTGTGTGTAGAGATGAAAGTATTGACTAACTGCTTGGGACAGCCTTTGTTTATCAGCTAACCGTCTGTCATTCTTCTACGAAATTCCAAGAGTTTTATGGAACCGTGTGTTCATAACTATTTTCACATCAGCCACTATCCCTATAACCGGTTAAATCCTGTCCACATCCATACATCTTTTTCCCTGATATGCACAATACATTCGTCTCCCATCTGAATCCTATGTTTCCTCTTACCGCTAATCTTACTAACTAGCGTTTTATATGTGCCTGACAGTCGCATTTCCATCTTATATTTATTTATCATCCCAGTTTGGTAAAGAATACGAATTTAAACCTTCTTCCGATGCAGTTTGCTCCAATATTTCAAGCTGCATTTTTTGCACGTGTGAACTTCGAAAGCGAATATCGGATGTGGGCCATGAAGCCATCAAACTGCTGTAAATGAAGGCAGATGGACCATCGCGTGTCGTTGAATTTCTGTGTAGCAGTGCTAACCTGCCTGCCTAGGGAAACGTCATCAGATATCAGCCGTATATCGAACTAATCTCCAGGCTGAAATCTCCTCAGTAGGTTTTTCTCATACAACAAAGTTTACCATCTCAACTGTACTGGGACCAATTGTGAAACCAATACAAATAAATAAGTTAACGTTTAAGAAGAAAATTATCCGTGGCATTCCAACTGCCTTCTTTCTGACCAACAAGAAGTCGTATTTTGGCGTGTTCCAAATGAAAATTTACAAAAATGCATCTGTTATATTTTGAATGTTTGTCTGTTCATATGTATACGTCGGAATCCTGGAATCGCCAGTTTTAAGAATTTTTATGCTGGAGAATTTGCTAATTATGTTTTTAATAATTTTTATTTCAATTAAAATCGGGACAATAATAACGGACACTTTACATGAATACGGACGTATCACTGCGGGTATCCTAAGCTAAACTCCGCTGTTTATGGACCAAAAATTGTGTCGTGTATGCAGTATAATTAAGCAGGTGGGAACGAACGCGTCAGCCTCTGTGCGCCTACCGTGCTGAATGTCTGTCATAGCTGAGCGCATCAATGCAGCTCTGCCTTCACAAAATGCTGCATAATTATACAAAAAGTGTTCGGTGTGCCTATTTATATTCACTTTCAGGACGTAATTTATAATTTTTCTTCTGTCAAATAAGCCTCTAATTATCCCTGTAACGTAGCTGCCCAAGTTATGAAATATTCCCAAGGGGCATGTCGCCATTTTGTTTGTGGATGTGGAAGTGGTGAATCTTGTGCGCAAAAAACCTAAAAAAAAAAAAATCATATTCAGTTTGTCTCAGTTGTAACGATGGGAAAAAAATTCTGGTTAGCAGGAAACGGTAAGGACTGCTTCCCGACGGTCCCAACTTATCCAGTAAGGGCCTACTTTTGAGTATGGGTAAGGAAAATTTGTAAACATAATTTTTTTTCCTCGTCAGTTTGAGTTTAGTATTACAACCTTATTCCTTCCGTGAAAATGCTGAGTTTTCCCTTAACCTTTTGGGGCCGGATTTATTTTTTTAATTTTAGCACACCCTGTATATAAAATGTGAATAATACAGGAACCAAATACGTTAGAATTATGAAACAAACTGCATTTTGAAGAGAAACAAAAACGGAGAGTATATACCATGTTTAAAATATTCGGTACCTATATTTGTTGAATAAATATATAAAATGCAACTTTAGAGGTTAGCGGTGCGGTACGACCACTATACTTGGCATTAGGCGTCAAAAGGTTAAAGCGACGCCACCATTCTAGGGGCTAGTTACGGGCGGACAGTGTGTGCGAATGGCATGTCGACGTCAGTTTGTAGGTTGAACCATTCCTGCCTAGAAACTGCAGCTCTGGAATGTGAAAATTATGACTTAAACATAAGCCAACGTCTGTGGTGTCTTGGCCGACTTCTTGGACGTGGTTGTAATATGGACTGTTGCTGCTGTAGCAGAATGTCATCTTGAGAGGGAAAATGTAGTTAGATGGATGTCCGGGGATTAAACACGGAGAGGCTGTGATCGTATTGTTTGATGATCGTGTGGAGTTGATTTCGGCCGGAGGTTTCCATGATGGCTACTGGCTACTGACATTTGACGGATCCGTTTAACGGGGAAAAAACGAAATTACTGAGGAAAGCTTAACATTACATATTTACGGTGTGACCGGTGAACGCAGGCTTTGCTAACTAATTGGAGGTCGGGCCTCCTAATCCTACAGTAGAATTAACCTTTCTCCGCCTAATGTCAACTATAGTGGTCGTACCGCACCGCTAACCTCTAAAGCTTCATTTTATATATTTATTCAACAAATATAGGTACTGAGTATTTTAAACATGGTATATACTCTCCGTTTTTTTCTCTTAAAAATTCAGTCTGGTTCATAATTCTAACGTATTTGGTTCCTGTATTATTCACATTTTATATACAGGGTGTGCTAAAATTTAAAAAAATATTTCCGGCGCCGGAAGCTTAAGATCCTTTGTGACGTTGTTACAGTCCTTGTGACTTGAATTTATACAGCCATTGTTGCATGTTAGATTTATTATGGAAATTGGGTTAATGGTTTGTTCGACGCAAAATTTTGAGTTATGTATACTGGACAGTGAAGTTGTGCGCAGAGTAGATGCGCGGCATTGTCTTAGCCGTCATACTGTGGTTCAGAACATTCTATTGTGGCCCCGATGGCTCAGTCGGTATAGCGACTCGCAGCGGGTTTAACGATTCTTTCCGTACCCGTCCAGAACGGCCCCGAGGCCAAGCCATGGTCCTGTACGGGGTCTCCTCCGCCGGGGGTAAAGCGACCGACGCGTGGATTTGACCGACCACCCCATCTATCGCCGAGGTTAAAGAAAGAGTGCGGCTGTAATTCCATCCCCCCATATGCCTCCATGTCATGTTATGGGGAGAACTTTACTTCACAAATTGTGTTATTGGTAGACAGAAAATACACTCCACTGGTTAAAATTACACTTGGTGTTTAAATTACTTAGGGTCTATATAAATATCCAGTTACTGTTTCATAAAGCAAACTGCTTCTCCATTACAAATATCAACCGCTTAGTGATGCATATGGAAAAAATCACTGCTTATATACATAATGAGGAGCTTAATGATCTGTATTGCTAACCAAATATTCAGATTATCAAATCAAGAAGAATGAGATAGGCCTCATGCCCCATGAGGCACGTGTGGGGGAGAGGAGAGGTGCATACAGGGTTTTGGTGGGGAAACCTGAGGGAAAGAGACCACTTGGAAGACCCAGGTGTAGATGGGAGGACAATATTAAAATGGATCTTCAGGAAGTGGGATGGGGTGCATGAGCTGAATTGATCTGGCCCAGAACAGGGGCAGGTGGCTGGCACTTGTGAATGTTGTAATGGATCATCAGGTTCCCCAAAATTCCGGGAATTTCTTGACTAGCTGAGGACCTGTTAGCTTCTCAAGAAGGACTCTGCTCCAAGGACACATTGAGTCGTAACGAGAACTACACGAAACACATAACTGCAGAGTGCAAAGCTTCAAATGCTAAAGCAAGTGATGTTTATAGTAACTGTTTCTGTCTGGTGTGATACTTGGACATAAATTATTCCATGAACCCCATAAAACAGTTGTTTCCGCCTGACCAGGCACTGAAGACAGCTCTGTAGTAGCTGAATGTTATACATATTTCGTGAAATAGACGCAATAACTTATGTTATTCCAACCAACTGCACGATACTAACACTGTACAGTTTTTATTACTCTATAGTTATCCTAATTTTGTCTGTTATTGCCATTTATTTTGATGCTGATACACTTAGGCGTTGAACAATTAATTTTGTAGATTTGCATTTGTCCTTACTAGTTGTTTATCTTCCTATATATTGCTTCTGCCTATTGGGCGTTTGCAAATATAATATTATACATTAATAGGCTTATTACCTTATATTGTATTGTAACTAATCGAATGATAACACTGAAACTGCTATTTTTTTAATGATGCTTAAAGTATACAAAAATAAAATTTGATTCTTTCTATTATTCTGTTGTGTAAACACTGTAAAATAATGGAAATTATATAGCGCTACTATTGTGCAATTCGTTGGCACAGACTACAAGTCACCATAGCACTCGTTGTGGTCTTGCTTCAGGAGGCGTGTTAGAAGAGCCATTTGAACTGTTTAATTATCTGTTACTCTGATGAAATGGTTTTCAAAGCCAACCCCAGGGAGAATCGTCAAAATGTTTGCAGAGTTCTTAATGTTTAATAGATTCGTGAGTTGTAGATTTCTCTGAAATTCACGTGCTAAAGAATTCTGTTTGCGAATTAATGCAAATTGCATGTCGTACTTTTTTTTGTTGACTTAAGGGACAGACAATCAAAAGACGTCAGAACTCGCCTTGCTGCCGCTTTCCGGTCTCTTATCTGACTTCCACAGTTGACGCTGTGCAGTATTAAAGTGCAGACACTAAAGTTTCTGTGAACAACCAACAGCGGCAGCAGAACGCTGCAACATCTCCCGCTATTACACACACTTACGGGCCATTTCCATTCACTTCGGACCCCACGAATGCAAAAGGTCCATTCTCATACCAGGTCTATACGCCTGTCTTGATATCGATTGGACTCTTACGAGAATTTGCAGTACCAAAATTCTATACGCGTTTCGTTTTTCACATATCCAGCGCATCATATTTTGCTGTCCACTGTCGTATAACTCGGTCACCGGTGGTTGTGAATAACGAAGTTTCTCATTTAATCGCCCAAGTATTTCCGCACTTTATTCTCGTTAAGTCCAAACACTTTCCTGGGAACTTTATTTTGTAATTTATATTCTGTCCTTAAAAGGTGCTATATTTCATAGCCATGCAGAACAACAGATAAATTTACGGTTTGCATTTCTTGATTTTCAGCCCATAAGAAAGTAAATAGAATACTAAGGATATTCAAACTGTTCGTGATTTCAGGTTTCCACCGCAGAGTAAATGAGATATGCGTTCTTGTGTAGAATTTTACGCAGCGTAGAATGGCAGTTCGTCCAAGACGAATGGACTGATTGACCCTTGATGATGGGGCCAACAGGTTGTCACGAAACATCGGTAACAAACTACAAGTCTACGCTGCGTAAAATCCCAGAAGAGCGCAGATCTCAGTTTTCTGACTGCGTAATTTTAAGCACAAGGCTTGCGGTTAGAGGGCAATGTACCTTAATGGCAGGGAGAGGCTCAGCTAAGTTCCACCTAACCACTAGTGTAGCCCGGACAGTTATCTTACTTGCAGTCCTTAAACTTACAGTCACGGGTGAAGAATGTTTAAACAAGATGCCCAGTATCAACATTTATGAAAATTGTTCAGCGTGTCTCAGAGTGTGCGGATCTAGGGGACAACAAAGCTAATGAGACCATTTTTTTTTAAATTGTCGTTGTAAAGGATAGGTCAAAAACGCGGACAAACATCCCTTTATCGAGCTAAATTGTAGTTCTGTGTTCCGACGTGAATGAAGTTGGGTACTTTCATAACACAGTCTGCCCCGCTTATAACGTCATTAAAGGGGCCGAATACACTGTGTCGTTATAAAAATGTGTCGCTATAAGCGAGGTATATAGTAAAAGTGAAGGAAATATATTTCTAGACAAAATACAGGCCTGTAGGAATGTTACTTAAGTGTTTCCACTATATGGTCTATTAATTTATACTGCATTGTGCATCCGTCCATGGTGAAACAGGGATATAGCCCTGAAAAATAAGTTTAATGTCTGCAATAGATGGGAGGATAATATTTAGATGTATCTTCAGGAAATGGGATGGGGGATATGGACTGGATTGATTTGGCTCAGGACAGGGACAGATAGCGAGCACTTGTATACACGGTAATGAACCTTCCGGTTCCATAACACGCGAGGAATTTCATGACTAGCTGAGAACCGATTTACTTCTCAGAAAGGACTATGCTCTATGAAGTTAGTAATGGACATTTGAAGCATAAAAAAACCAACTAGATGCCACTTATTATTTTATTGTACTTCTTATAGGCTCAACATATTTTCTGGCACTACTATGCCCATCATCAGGAGCTCACGACTATGATGTTGATTACCATATTGGTCGTATCCTTCTGTAAAGATGGAGGGGTTAGCGTTAATGTAAATTTATGGTTCTTAGTGGTGTGTGTTCGGTGTGATGTTCTTTGTCACTTTGTTGTAGCTGGTAACGTGTTTCTGTTAATATTAATAGTTGTGATCTTCTATGCGTGGTGATCGTCACCAATGTGGTAATCACCATCATAGTCTCGAGCTCCTGATGATGGGCATAGTAATGCCCGAAACATTTTGAGTCTATAAGAAGTACAATAAAATAACAAGTGGCATCTAGTTGGTTTTTTATTCTTCAGTTATCACAATGATGAAAGGTCCAATAAAAAGCAGATTCATAATGGATATTTGTTGGCAATCAAGTATTCGATAATACTATATACGTTCCGTACTGTGCTTTTCAAATTTTTAACCACTCTGATATTTGTAGTGGAACTTCTATATTGCACATGTGTGGTATAACTAGCCATTGTTGCATTTTCTTTGTCGAATACCTCCCTGAAAATGGCTGAAAATGCTGAAATGTGTAGAAGGTTTACCACATGTTTGTGTATTATTGTACCTAATTACAGTGCATTTGTTGGAATATATGTATTGACTTTACAGCAAGGAATATGGATAATTGTAAAAGAATTGAACATTCACAAAGAAATTTGAGACTACAGATGGATGAGAATTTGTTTTCAAAACGGAACATTCAACAATGCAGCACATCTTTCCACTTTCGCCTCCCAGCACTCTCTGTCACTGAAATAGATACTATACATAGCGGAGCTCCGTGCTGAAGAACTGAGTACAGTCTCATTCAATTGACCGAACATTCGCATTTTTGTCAGCACGTAATAACGAACTCCAGTCAGTAGATTTGTTCCGGTCACTCTTGCCGATGAAGTCCGGTTGCAGCCATCTTGTTTTGTGTGATGATGGGGTGGGTTGGGGGGGGGGGGGGAAGTCTTCTCGCCACGCTCGGCACCTCAATGCATGTTCCGTCTAGTTGCAGATGTTTCCAAATGCTTGTACGGGATTACTGAATTGTGAAATGTTCTCTGTACAATATTGAGCCCACGTTGGTGCAGGGTTGCACAAATTTTCAAAAAATCAAGGAGCCACTTTAAAATTACAGGCGTCAGTACGGTGAAATGCAGCAGGTTGCACGCTGAGGAACCACAAATATTTGGCGCAACTGCACCACCTTAGTCACCACAGGGATTTGTGCACTTCCACGTTAAAGTAACGCTTAATGGGAAGGTCATCCTTGTCAGGCTACATGTTTAGTTTCTGAAAATAGGCACCAGGTAGAATATTATAAATACTCCGAAATTGTCAGAACCTTTTTTTTTTGTGGAAAGAAACTTCATATCAGAATTACTTCGTATTTTTACAAGGAAGATGAGAGCAAATAATCCTTTAAAGGTCAGCGGTAACAGCTGGTGTTATATTAACCGACAAACACAACTGTTCGTATCTGATATATTGCTCCTTTATTCAGTACCACGACATGTTTTGTCTGTTTACATCAGCCACCAACAGGTAGGCATCAGACCACTCTTTGTTAGGAGACGCCTGTCCCCTTTTTATTCTTCTTGTGACCTGATGCTTACCTGTTGATGGCTGTTGTAAACAGCCGAAACATGTAGTAGTACTGAATAAAGAACTGATGTATTACATTTGCACATTTAAGGTTTTCGGTTAATATAACACCTCAGTTATAAGCAATAGACAACCAGGTGGTATTACCTAACCTAACTTAACCTAACCTAACCTAACCTAACCTAACCTAACCTAACCTAAGAAGATGCACGTAACACCAGAAGTCCAACATTCACAAACTCGGCATTTTGCCTCACAGTGTTGGCGGGTTTTCATGATTCACAATAAACAGTGGTTATTTCCCTAAACAGCATTAATCAATTGATTTT
>Ga0123354_10018667_pt1 | contig 10880 bp, 7 predicted proteins | sample TergutLab28metaG_2_FD_97872 | JGI IMG/M metagenome (GOLD analysis project Ga0123354, IMG submission 97872) | Labiotermes labralis P4 segment gut microbial communities from Petit-Saut dam, French Guiana - Lab288 P4 | ecosystem: Host-associated > Arthropoda: Insects > Digestive system > Gut ... | reverse complement strand
CTGGAATATTCCTCTTCGTATCTGAATGGGTTGTGACTGCATTACTTCCTGTTTTGTTTTTAAAATAAGCCTTGTGTTCCATTTCTCCATAGACAGTTTACAAAATCTAACAATTTTACTGTTTTATTATTATTACTATTATTATTATTATGTATTTAAACCTGTATGTATGAATGTATATATGTATGTATGTAAGTTCGTGTATACATATGTGCATCTAGGATCTTTTATGGCCTGAGGCTTGTGGGCAAAGGATGGTGTGAGCCCAATGCAAGAATATAACACACTGGGCAAGTTACCAGCCCACCTCTAAAAACTTAGCACATTATGCATACAAGTAAAATGCCCATGATAGACAACATCAAATGTGTAATTATCTGGTCTTGTATTAAAATGCCCGTTCCAATCTGGAAACATCCGCCTCTCATTTAATAAGAACAGAATCAACAAAACTGAAAACAATCAGGTACAACATGCATAAACTAAGCACACACACATGAAGGCAGTTACCAGCACCTAGTAGGGCGACAGATCTGCCACACTGCAATCCCAGTGTTTATACTTCAAAAGGAGCGGCAGTTTTTGATAATTTCTAACTCATGGGTCTCAAACTCAAATATGATGTAGGCCAAACAGATGTACTTGAAATTTAAGGCATGCAGCACATCATTGCAAGCAACAAAGAAGGTCAGGATATTATGTGAGAGTTGAAGTTCTCACAGCAGTGTCACTACCAAGAAGGGTGCAGTAACACAAAAACAATTTTACTTTATACTGAAAAAATATTAAATCTATCATCTGCATGAGCACTGAAAAAAGAAAGGAAGGACAAAATTCAGATGTGTAAACTACAATAATTCTATAGAGTTCTAATTATGATATATCACATTCTGGACCATTCAATCTTTGGACTTTATGTTCAAAAACAAAAGAAAAATGCCATGCGTGATTTCAGGCTTCTGCCACGAAGTAGATGAGAACTGTGCTTTTCTGGGTTATTAAGTAGCGAGTAGTGGTAATTTCTTACCGACGTTTCGGGACAACCAGTGTGATAGGTTGTCCCAAAATGTCGGTCAGGAATTACAACTACTTGCTGCGTAATAACCCAGCACAGAACAGTTCTAAAACTGATGTAATGTTTTGGAAATACAGCCTTTAGTAGTGATATTACACTTTGTAGTTTTCCAAATCACCTTTCAAAACTCCTTGTCTGCAACCCTCTTATTCAAATGTATGTGTGTGTGTGTGCATGCATTTGTAGACGTCTTTCCTATATTTACAGTTCGTATGCAAACAGTTCTCATCTCTTCAGATTAGAATGTCTAATGTCTGACCAGCTTCAAATAATCTTTGACATCTCTGGATCAATATGACCTTTCAAACACCACTGCATATCTCTGTAACTCTCTGCAGCATACTTGTATCACTGTTTCCAGCATACTTATATTCTTACAACTGTTCCAATGTTTTTGTACCACCAGCACTTTTTCCAAAGACTTGTATTGCTCTAACTCTCTCCAACATCCTGGCATCACTACAATTCTTTCCAAAATTTTGTAACACTATATCTCTTTCAAGCATCTTGTTACCACCACAACTCCTTAACACATCACTGTATCTCTTCAGCCTGCTGCTTTGTAAATGCTTTGTATGTGCTTTCCCTAGAAGGCATCTGTTTGTCAGCTGTCTGAGAACAGCAAGTATGTACATATTCAGGATGGGATATTACAAGTCTTTGGCAACTTAGACTGATGATGGAGCTACCACCAATTATATTAGATGTATACTAAAAATTCCACTGAACTCCTGGTTTAATGCTCACATACTTTATACTGGTTCAGTATGAGCAGTCACATAATGAACGTGCATTCCTCTTGTCTGGCCACCTCTGGACTTCAATAGATGTTAAATCCACAATATTCCCAGGCTGCATTCATATACATCAGATTTTATACACAGGTGTTTCAAAGAGACCTGACTAATTTCAAATGCTCATATCTCTGAAAATAATTTATGAATAACAGAACTGCAAAAACATGTTAGCAGGAACACATGTTAAGTTTTTATCTCAAGTGTTGTAAGTTACAAATTGCAAGTTACAGGGTGCTTCAAAAACATCTCACTGATTTCAAGTGCTTGTATCAATAAATAATTTATGAATGACAAAACTGCAAACACATGTCAGCAGGGACACATGCCAAGTTTTTATTCCAAGTGTTTAAATTTCTATGACTGCTTTAGATGTATCGCAAAAGTCAAGTGTCATACATACACTGCAGGGAACTTGTAGATTTTCTGGAACATCAGTGGTTCTCCTTCTGCCACAGACTGACACTGCTTCCACAAGTTAAACAAAATGGTTACTCCATAAAAAAGTGCAGTGTTGCTTCTGGTATGATACCAAAAATTCTGTGATGATTGTGCACAGGTTATTTTGAACAAATGCCCTATATGATATCACGTCCTTATTATTTTGTACACCATTCTTGTGGAATGCTCTCATATCACAGGAGCTTAGTGGAATGAAGTTCCAACATTAGTGCTAGTACATAAAAAATACATTTTATACATAACCATAACCACACAGTCATATCAGTCCAAGGAATACTTTATCATTAAAGTGTATCAAACAGTACCAGCTGGTTTCTTGTTTTACAGATGATGGAGGTGAGGAGGGGCCTGAAGATGAAAAAGAGTTTCCTTTTGCACTCACAGACACAGATGTTCTTCCTGCCTCTGATGCAGATGACTCTCCATTACCTGACGTGGCAGTAAAGCACACTCCTGCATCCAGTGCTACAGAGCATTGCGTTGTTGAGTCCACCACACCTTCTGTTGAGACACACATAAGCATTGGTTGCCAAATTGTGGTGCCATTTTTTATTGCTGGAATGGGCATGGTTGGAGCAGGTTTCTACCTGGATCATGTTCAAGTAAGTCTTTGAATGTTTATTTAAACACAGTCTCACACAACTCTTATACAAGTTTTCTAGGCAACCAGTTTTGGCTTTGTAATGAGCCATTGTCAGACCTTTTTCTTTATCGAGACCATCCAGTGAAATTTATCTTTGCAGGTAGGATTGAGATCTCATTCCTTAACACACATTATAAAATTAATTAGAATAAAATATATGTAAATATATAAGTTATAAAATATATAAATTTGCTGGTTAACAAAGCCAGAACTAGTTACCTACAAAACTTGTTTGCTGTGTATGACAGTGTTTTATCAAACATTCAAATACAGCACAGAGGGGATGAATCACCTAAAGATAAGCCTTGCGAAGCAGTCATGGAAGGGATAACAAATCCTTTTATTTCTCTGATATTTTTACTTTTTAATTACTGTTAATCAGTGCAAAGTTTGCAAATAAAAGACTCAATTATAATAGTGACAATCACTACTGCAAACCAACCATTCATTCACTCATTTTTGCATGAATTCACTGGTTTATTGGTTGTCCATCCAGCCTTCATCCACATATTGATAGTTCATGAATATGAAGTGCAGTCAATCACCTATGGCAGATGTCTGGGTTTACCAGTGACATACTTCTTCTGATTTTAGGATTGGGAAGTGTTTATAAAAGTGCCTGAAATCATCATCCTTGTACCATCCCTCTTAGGACTAAAGGGAAACTTAGAAATGACCCTAGCATCAAGGTTGTCTACACAAGCCAATTTAGGGCATATGGATGATGCAACAGAGAAATGGAGCATGATCTTCGGAAATTTAACATTAGTGCAGGTATTTTATACTTAAATAGTTCATACTGACAAGTGCAAATATTTTACATAACCAATGAAAACCCAGTATGTGGAGATTTAAAGACCTGCTGCTCCACGTACAGAGGCCATTTCACTTTGAACTGTGTACTGTATTATATTTGTTTTAATTATTCGTCTTCATGAAATTTCTATCTCTGACCTGCCATTATATTGGGAAGGAAAGACACAAACACAAAGAAAGGACACTTCAACAGTAAATAGTTGCCTCAAGCCAGCCAAAGAAATTGAGAACTTACAGGCTACACACATTGCAGCCAAGCATGGACTGAATTTCCTGTCATGCTTTCCGCCTGGCACTGACACACAGTGGGTTACAAAAGCAATTCCATTGGGCTATATAGGATGAGGACGATTGGAAAGTGAATATGTAATACTAAAAGGATGTAGCTCCTAAATGGAATGCTATATCTCTATGGTTCATGTGCTATTTTAAAGCACAAGCCCCAGCATTTGGCACACACTTCTGCAAACTGGAAGGTAGAATCCGCACATTTCCTAGTGTTTCAAGAGGAAGAGCGGTAAAAGTATAAAAAATTTGTTGTTCCAGTTCATCAAGTGTACTTGATTTTGACTGGTAGATCTTCTCTTCAACCAAACCCCACAAATAAGATTGGGTCCTTGCAAAGGCTAGTTATTGGTCCTTGATGCCCAATTCATGGACCAGGAAAATGGTTGTCAAAACATGCATAAACAAAAAATTCAAAATGTTTTGATTCGCCGTCTTTCATGAAGTACAGATCTTCATAACTGTCACAGTAAGAAAGAATGGGTAACAATCAATAGTATTCAAGTAGCTACTTTACACTCACCCTGTACATTTCTCATAGGAGCAAACAGATCTATTAATTCTATAATCTTGTATTTGAGGTACACTATCTTGACAAAGCACATTTTTCAGTGAAACAAATGCAACTGAAATAGATGCAGGCCTCATTCGCTCACCACAGATTGATCTGCATGCACTCTTATATGATTTGAATTTCAAATTACCATCTCACAGTGGTGCTATCCTGTAGTCAACACACAAGGCTAAGTCATTGACATACTGCCTGACTGACACAACACACTGCCTAAGCAACCAATCAAACAGCTGGTAAGTTTAAAATAGTGGATGACACTGTATATTCTGCATAACTGCTAAATTAAATTAGCTACATTTCATGTCATATGGAATGTAAACATTACAAGCACTTAACTTATTCTACAGATTTTGGGTACAATATTGTTAGTCACAATGCATGTATTGTAATTATGAATGTCATGTACACAAAACAGTTCTCAAAACACCATTGTAGGATTTGATGCCTTTTTCAGTGTCAGGCCATTGTGGTGGGACTGATGTCAGCTGTAGTTGCTGTAGTGATGGTGGGCGTGACACAGCAAGAATTCAGTCTCAGTCACACATTACTTTTATGTTCCTGCAGCCTCATTACCTCATCCATTGCCAGTCTTGTATTAGGTAATGTCACTTTGTACCTAGTATTTATAATTTGTTGCCTGACACTTTAGACATTAAGTTCATGAAATAAACTGGATGATTATATTGCATTATGGGGTGCAGGTAAAATTCTGCATTAAAATGAGCCATTTCAAAGATCAAATGACTCATAACACAATAATGATAAATTGTATTTAAGGAAATTAGTTTCCATGGTATGAATTATAATCACAGAATATGGTTCAGTTCTGGCTGCATTTCACACAGGGATAAATATTAGTCATTTTAAACTATGGTGTAAGTTCCTGTCATATTTCAGGCATACTGAAAAGCAAAAATTTTCCCTGCTTTGTTGAAACTGTCTACAGTGTATTTTTTTTTTTAACTTGTTGTTCATCCACTTCATCACACATGTAACACTAGACACATCAATTACAGTTCACAATTTGTATATTACAAAACACAACTTACAAAATATGGTTATCCACCCATTATAATATAATAAATAACTATTAAAAATTTAAAGACCAACTGGATGTGGAATCTGCCACTACATCTAGATATATGTGTACTTACATATGTATGAACTCTGTGAAAACTGTCATCTTGTATTACAAAAGTAGTAAATTAACATAATTAAACACTGTCAAAAATACAGTGTAGATGATAAGGAATAAAGGTAATAAATATATCTAAGAGTCAAGAATTCATATTACAGGTAATAATATAGATCTGTATTCATTCACACTACATGACAGATTATTTAGATGTTTACTTTTAAAATTATTACACTGAACCAAGATCTCTAATCAAATTCCAAGCAAAATATTCCTCTGAGTAAAATGAATTTATAAGAAAGAAACTTTTCAGAACCGATATGAATTGGTTTATGTCATGAGATGTATTTTTGTTGTTAGAAGGCAGGTGATTTAAAACTTTGATTCCAAAATAAAAGGGTCCTTTTTGGAATGTTGTTAAGTTTACAGTTGGAGTATGTAAGTCCAAACTAAATCTGGTGTCGATATTATGTATCTCTCAATTTGATTCATATACGATGTAAATCTCTATTTCTGGCTATGAATAATAAAAGGGAAAAAAATATATTGTGATTTTAATGGTAGAATTTCTAGTTTCTTGAATAACTGATGATAGAAATCTCTATTTCTGGCATTCATAATAACTCTAATTATCCTTTTTTGAATTTTAAAAAAACAAAAGCTCTCAACAGAATTACCCCCAGAAAATTATGCCATATGATTAGGATGGAATGAAAATATGAGAAGTAAACTGTCCTTAGTGTATCTTGGGACATAAAATGTTTGACATACCTGCTTGCATAGCATGCTCTGCCTGGTTTAAACATCAGCTTATCAATATGGTCTTTCCATGACAAGGAACTATCTAGATCAAACCCAAGAAACCTGGTATTTTCAATCTCTTTTAATATGTTTATTGTCACAACTTCTTTCATATTAATTTCACAAATTTTTTAATGTCCTAAATTGTAAAAAGTAAGTTTTATCAAAATATAATGATAATAAGTTAACTTTGAAACAGTCATTTACATTTCCAATTATACTGTTAATATCTTTCTATAAACTGTGAGGGACTAGGATTTGCTATCATTATGCTTGTGTCAACTGCATGTAGAACCGGTTTAGATAGGTCAGCTATTACTTACTCTATGGTGCAGAGTCCTTCTTGAGCAGGTAACTGGTTTGCAGGTAGTCAAGAAATTCCTCGCATTTCACGGAACCCGAAGGTTCATTACCGCACTCACAAGTGTCCACCAGCTATTATATTCAGAAAATCATTTATGTACAGTAAGAAGGACAATGGACCAAGTACTGAACCCTGAGGAATAAAATGTTTTATTTTGCTCCATTCTGAAAAAGTAGTATTAATAGAACAGCTATTATCTATTAGCACTCTCTGATGTCTATTGCTGAGGTTATGTTCTTAAGAGTGGGTTGGATTTGCCCTGAATCCATAAAATTCACATTTTAACAAAAGAATATCATGATTTGTGGAGAAGAATGCTTTTTCTAAGTCACAAAATATTCCAATTTATTTAGTGCTAGTAATATTTCATTTATTGGTTTGTAGGAGGCTTTTACATTTCAGGAATTATTTCTGAAGCCATTTAGTTTGGTTGTTAATATATTATTTTCATTGATGTGTTGGTATAATCTTGTATATATAACTTTACCCATAACCTTTGATGTGGATATAATTAAGAGATAAGTCTAAAATTGGATATATATCCGTTCTGTCTCCTTTTCTATATAATGGTTTAATTTCAGAAAATTTTAATAGGGAGGGAAAAATTCCTGAAGAAGGTGATTTGTTACATATGTATGTTAAAGGAAATGCGATGAAAGTTGTATTTACTTCTAGAATTTTCATAGGAATCTCATCATATCCATGAGAGTTTTTGGATTTTAGTGATTTGATAATTTTTTCAATTTCTGTAGTTGCTGTATATTTTAGTCTCATGTTTATGAAGGGGAGCATAAAGTTTTTATAGGATTGTTACTATTTAATAAAGTCTTATAATTTTTTATGTTACAATTTATTTTTTTCAGCTACTGTACAGAAGTAGGCATTGAAAGATTTTGCAATTGATTGTTGATTGATAATTAATTTGCCACCTATATTTATGAGTTGAGTGCCTTTATTTTTATGGATTTTGCCTGCTTCCATTCTTATAATATCCCAGGTAGTTTTTATTTTATTGTTGGATTTAGAAATCAAATAAAGTTCTCTTTTATGTTGGCATGAGATTTTTATTCCTATCGTAAATCGGAGTTTGTTATTAAGTGTACTGTATATTTTCTGAAATGGGAAGCTGGAGTAGCAAATTCTGAAATATGTGTGAAGGTAAAAGTAAAGGTAAAGCAGTCCTGTTACAGGCCTGGAGTGGCCCAGAGGTTTCCAGGAAGTTAAGATTCCCAGATTTCATGAAAATGGCACAGGATGGTGGTAGGTTGTCAGCCTTACGCACCGGCCGCCTTTACCCCCAGGAAATACTCCTGGTACTCATTTCTGTTAGAGGCTGAGTCGACCCAAGTGCCATAGAGCGATCAGAAGGATTTTATGTCAATAAAAAATTCCAATGACACCAGCTGGGATCCAACCAGCGACCTTCCGGCTTGTAGCGCCACCACAGTCCCCCAAATATGTTGTGAAGAAAACCGTTAAGAAAACGCTAGTAACGCTGTCCCAGGTTTCATAGAAGAGATTAATTGCAAGTTGAGGTATGGAGAATTTATTAAATTTTCTTATGCTTCGGGTTTTGCTAATACGTTTATCTACAGTAGTACTATTAATTGTTATAATTTGGGCATCATGATGCTAACATGTCACCCAGTGGATGTATGGAATAATTTTTATATTTTATTTTATCAATAAATATATTATCTATTCCTGTAAAAGAGTTATTATGTATGCTAGTTGGAAAGTTTACAGTTTTATGAAGGTTGTACAAGAGTAACTAGTTGTCTACTTCACTTTTTTGTCATTGTCATTAAGGTAATTTGCATTAAAGTCACTGCAAATAATAATCTCAATAGTGTTGTTGTGTAAGAAAGTAAGAATGGAGTCTAAGGTACCTAAAAATTCAAATAACTTCCAGTTGGTGATCTGTAGATGGCTATAATGCAAATAGTTAAGGATGAAAAGTTAATCCTAACTGCACATGTTTTATGTCTTGTTCCTTACAAAACTCACCTAGATTAATATTTGCAAACTGAAGGGCATCATGCACAAAATTACTTACTCCACCATTCTTGAAAGATTTCCTGCAAAATTTAGTGCCAAGTTTATATTGATCCATATATGTAAAATCAATTTCAGAGGCTGTGAGATAATGTTCAGTAAAAGTACCTGGGGAAAATCTGGAGACAAGAAACTTATCAATTCCTCTGTTTTGTTTAACAGACCCTAAACTTCTGGCGATACACCGTAAAACTTATTTGAAATTGGCAGAGGATCATTACTTGCCTGAGGCTGCCACTTTAAACGATTAGGATCTTGGTTCTTGAATTTCTGTTTATCTTTTTGTATACTAAGCAGTTCACAGTATAATTGGACAGTATTTTGTCTCTTATACTGCTGCAGGTTTCATTACGGCAACAGTTGTAATCGTTTCTCGCTGCTTTAATATCAATCCTGATAACGTTGCAACTCCTATTGCTGCAAGTTTAGGTGATATCACATCACTGGCTCTACTGTCATGGATTGCTTCTATGTTGTATGCTGTGAAAGGTAAGAAGCATCAGAGTGTTTTGTTGAATACTTGGATCTGAAAAATAAAATTTTGTTTGATAAAACTTATACTTTTTAGTAAAGGAAAACTGAGTTCCAGGAAGTCAAAAGAGTTATGTGTGTGTGTGTGTGTGTGGTATACGTGCGTTTGTGCTTGCATGAACACAAGCACACAAGCACAAGCACCCACACATGCACATAAATAATTTCTAGAAATTAAATACCTTATCTCATAGTTCACTGTTTGATGAACACAAATTTTTTTCTTTAGTTCCTCATATTTTATCTCAGGACCTTAATAATACATGCAGGTTAATGCTAAAATGAAAATTAACATGACTGTAAGCCTTTGGTGTACAAGGGAAATATTTAAAATGATATTGAATTATTTAATTTTAACTGGTCAGAAGGTGTTAAAGCTTTCCTAGAAATGGAAAGTAGCTTCTTTTCCATGCTATGATTTCTTATTGAATATGTCCTGGAAAAAAAAAATTTCCGGTCTACTCCTCAAGAAGCAAATTATCAGGATTTTCAAATTACCAGACGTCAGATTAAAGGAAGTTTGTTGCTTTATTTTGTGTATGCAGAACACTTTCTTTCTGCGAGCAGTAATGTAGTAGCAGTAACAGCAAAGGCTCCATTCATGTTATGTTCTAATTTTTGGAATGTTTTTTGTTGCTTGTTTGCTTTCTTTACTTTGCAGGACCTTTCTGCATTATCACTGTTTTCCTTTTACATTGAAGAATGCACAAATTACTGCAAAAGGACAAATCAGAAGCATAAGTTTGAATTACTGGTTATATAAAAGGAAGTGATTTTTTTTTCAGATAAGTTTTCCTGGATTCCACCTATCATTATTGGGTGCTACATTCTGGTTATCCCATTCTGGGTTTTCATTGCCAAGAAGAATAAATACACTAAATCCATCCTCTACACTGGTTGGACTCCAGTCATACTAGCAATGTTAATTAGCACGTGAGTATGAAAGCCTAATGAACATATAAACATTTCAAGTAGTAAAGGGCACATCCTTATGTGTTCCGGTCAAAGAGAAATATGAAGCAAGTATAAAATGGAGTAAGAATTATGTACTTACTTTTACTTAATTTCATAAGTATGTTCATTTTTTTGATGTTCGTGCAACTATGTATCCTTAACATGAAATGATTTGTTACACAAACTTCATGCAACAATTATGATTGATTGATAAACCAATGACTCAACATGTTTCGGGCACCATTGTGCCCATCTTCAGGAGTGCAAGGCTGTACACTACTGCATATGGTTTTCAGCACTGCAAAAGATAAGTCAAAATAAGGTGTTTGTATTGTGATTGTTTGTAGTGTTAAGTGATGGTTGGTATCCTGTGTTAGACACGCTGTAGGGT
>Ga0123354_10018665_pt1 | contig 10881 bp, 9 predicted proteins | sample TergutLab28metaG_2_FD_97872 | JGI IMG/M metagenome (GOLD analysis project Ga0123354, IMG submission 97872) | Labiotermes labralis P4 segment gut microbial communities from Petit-Saut dam, French Guiana - Lab288 P4 | ecosystem: Host-associated > Arthropoda: Insects > Digestive system > Gut ... | reverse complement strand
AATTATGAAACAAACTGCATTTTGAAGAGAAAAAAACAGAGAGTATACACCATGTTTAAAATATTCGGTACCTATATTTGTTGAATAAATATATAAAATGCAACTTTGGAGGTTAGCGGTGTGGTACATCAACTATAGTTGACGTTAGGCATCTAAAGGTTAATTGCTGCTTTATGGCAACCATGGTTACATTGAAGCACCTCAATATTATGTTACATATACGTTGCTTGCCTTCTATATTATCTTCCCATCTACACCTACTGTACCTATGAAAAATCAAGGAGGGTAAGATGGATGGTATGTGTGGCATGTATGGGTGAGAGGAACGAGACCAGTTGGAAAACCAAGGTGTAGATGGGAGGATAATATTAAAGTGCATGTCAGAAATATACTGGAAGGTTTTGAAGATTGATCTGACTCAGGATAGGGACAAGGGGCAGACTGTTGTGAACATGGTCAAGAACATTTGAGTTTGATGAATTCTGGGGAATTTATATGACGACCTGAGGAACTCTTAGCTTCTGAATAGGACTGTACTCCATGGAGTTAATTATTTCTTTATTTGGTTATTAAGTTGTTTTTTTTTTTTTGTAGTTTTTAGTCTTCTGTGTTATTCTGACAGTAATGTGTTCTTCTTGTGATTACGTTTCACAGCTGACACTCGAGAACTTCGGAGGCTCGCAGGAGAACCTGCATTTGTTGGGGCGTAACCCAGATAAGGAACCAGCTGTGCACACGGGCAGGAAAAATGTGTCTGAAATGACCAGTACTGTTGTGCGCACGAGCGCCCAAGATTCTAGGAGCACTGGCGTGGAGGTTCTGTTTCATGACAATGGTTATTCTTGCGGTGAGAAACGGGATGAAGAAAAATCAGAACGGTCTGGTACGGTCTCTCTAAGGCAGGTTACACAACATTCCAAAGACACTTCAGAACTTTGTGATATGGTGGAAAGTGATGGTTGTGGAAACAAAGTTGCCACGAGTTTTGCCGAGTTATCGAGGCATAAAACGAGCGTAGAAGTGCCCACAGGTATTCATATAGTTTACATGCAACATGATCGAGAACAGGATGGGGGTAATGTTCCTCCAAAATCAAGTTTCCTCAACAAGAAAGCTAGTGGTGGTAATGGTAATGGGTCTGGTGAAAAGAAAACAACCTTCGCTGCTCTTCCGAGCAACACGACCACGTGGCAGCAGCAGAGCTCCAGTAGCAGTCAGTTGCAGCAGGCTGCAGTGACGTCTGCATTAGGTAGGTAGTACCTCCATATACTCATGTAATGGAGATACTGAATAAGCTGGATTTGTTGGTTGTAGAACCTAAATAAGAGGCGTTCAAAACTTTAGATGTGGCTCCTTGATGGGAGCCATGCATAATTACTTTAAGTGTATCCCCAAGCACTTTGATGCTTTGGTCCCAAAATTGCTTGGGTTTAAACAGAAACCGTACTGTTGCATTCGTAGCCATTTATGACAGCCATTTCCACTTCGTCTTTATTGTGGAATTGGTGACCTCTCAGGTGTTTCGTCAGTGACCAAAGCAAGATGGTGGATGGTCAAGAAATCGTTTATTTGGGCCACTGAAGCAGCATTTGGGACATTTCCAGTTCTGCACTAATAAGGAAGTGACTGTTCTCAAGTAGGTGCCCAGTTTTTATCATGATGGAATTTTAAACCGATGCCAGTTCGGTACCGCTGTATCAGCGTGCTTGCAGATTATCTTGAAGAATAATGATAGGGCTCTGCAATAAATGAGGTACTTTGATGTTGTACTGACTTTTGGTTTAATTTTATGAAGTAGGGAGCCTTACTTATAGATGATCCTGTAATCTGTGGTAGCTAGTTAGTGTGCTGTGTACTGAGATGTTGATCAGATCTCTTGTCTGAGGTGTGTGTGTGTGTGTGTGTGTGTGTGTGGACTCATTATATGGAATGTTCATATTAGGTATGAAGAATGTACAGTATGTAAGGTTACTAGTTTATATAACTTACCTAAGAATTTGCTGCAGTGTTAATTACACTGAAGTGTTGTTACTGCCAACATAAGCCCAGAGCACATTGGTATGTTTGTCCCGTGTTTGCACATGTTGAGAAATTGTGTTGCTGTAGAAATCAGGCTCCTTATGGGCAACGTTACTTTGGTGCCCCATTTAACTGCTGAAAACAAAACAAGTCCAAAAGCAGCTTAGGCTGATAAAGTAGCAGTTGGGATGTTGCTGTTCTGGGGCAATGGAAGTGGCTGTTTGTGAATGATTTTGAATTCTATGTGGAAAACCTAAGCACAGCATCTATCAAAGTTTGTGTTTTATGTGCTACATGTTGTGTAATTGTGCAGCAAATAGTTGTGCAAAATTAAATAAAAAATATATAAGGCTAACAAAAGCACTTGGCTGTATGCGACCCCCAACATGACTGAGAATGACACGTGATTGGCTGAAACATGTCGGTGGTTACTGTATCGTAAAATGACATTTGTTGGTCTTATGCAGAATTTCTGTTGTTTCGCTAATGCCCTTCATAACTTACCCATAAATTAACATTATCAGCACAGGCCAGAGGTAGCAGCAGTCTCGTTCAGTTCTGATCCCACCTTGTTGTGAACAGCACTGGTCATAAAGCCTCACCTTGTCTAGTACCAGCTGCATATAGCATATTGTAGACTAGATGTTCACAAACCTCTGTGTTTAATATTGAGACATTTCATAACCACCAACTGTGATGTTACTGTTCGACCTTTTTGACTGGTTTGGACAGAGTGGGGTGAGACCATGTGGTTGGTGAGTCGTGTTCCCATAGGTCCTGCTGTTGTGCAGATCACTGTTAGCACATTGAAGCTCTGTCTTTCATTAACTGATACGATAAACTGTGGACTCTGTGGAATGAGATTGTCAGTTAATTGTTTGATGTATTTTGTGCTTATAACAAGTGTTTGTAGTAAAATTACACTGTAATGATTTTATGCTGTCTGAAGTTACTGTATGCATATTACGGCTGTTTTGTAGATTCTTCCAACCACTTAGCTATTTTACATAAAAATGTATTCTAGTGTTTGTGTTGGTTTTGTCAGTCCCAATTAATCCTGCACATTGTGACTGTATTGTGTCTGTCTGTCTGTTTCAGATGATGGCAGTGCAAGTAATCACATAATGGCATCTCAGTTGCACAACATTCGCATGAAGCTGGAGGAGAAACGTCGTCGAATTGAGAGCGAGAAGAGGAGAATGGAGGTGGTGATGAGTAAGCAGCGCCAGAAGGTGGGGAAGGCCGCCTTCCTGCAAGCAGTTACAAAGGTCAGTAGAGGGGGTAGGGCAGGATATAGGGGAACTTCGGAATTTCAGGCCTTGAGGTATGTGACCCTGTGTCACTGGGTGACTAGTTCCAGTCTTTTGAAAGGACATAATGCTGTGTACTTGACCCTGGCGATGGGAGCACTGCATTCCTTCTTGATGACAGGAGTTGTTTAGTGCCACATGCACTGCTGTGAGAACGTCAAGTGTTCAAACAACCATGGCTTCCCCAGCCACGTGTCTTGAAAGTGTTGACCGATGACCCAGCTGGCCATAATTTGTGTGATCTGTCTGTGCTGTAGGATGGATGAGTTGTTAGCTGCTGCTCCTACAGTACACACAGGTTTTGTATTTCTGACGTCTGAGGTGTGGTTTTCAGTGGTACAAACATACAGAGCAGCATATACCTTAGAGATTGACTTCCTGTCTGCCCCATATATACTGTGTTGTACCCCAAAAGGAATAAGGGGTGTTTGGATTGTAGAATTTAAGAAGGATTGCAGTTAATTATAACATACAGTTCATATTCAGAAGTACTGAAGGTGCAAACATTAAATTGCCTTCACTACATACATTCGTTATGTTTTGTACATGAATCAGCACTGTTGGCATCAAAATGTTTTTCTGCATTGTGTAACACCCTTTTGAGTGAATGAGGCCAGCAACTTAAGGCTTTTCTTTTCCACGGCTACTGTTGGGCTTGGGTTGTGATTTAATGTGTCATGCTTTGTTTCCATGGAAACCACAAGGAAATTTTGACTGTATGAGTTTAGGAAAATAGCTGACCTGTGGAAGCCAAAATGGAACACATTAAATTACAGTGTTAAAACGAGAGGGCTGTACGTGCATTATCTGTGTTGCAAGCCGGAAGTTTGCAGTTTCGATTCCCGGTGGGGTTATTAGTATTTTTCAGTGACTTAATCCTTCAGCCGCATTATGACTGTGGGTTCGACTCAACTTCCATCTGAAGTGAGTACCAGGCCTATCTCCTGGGGCATAAAGGTGACCATCGAGCAGGGTTGATGACCCTACCACCTTTGTGTACTGATTGTCTAGAAATTCTGGGGGTCTTAACCTCAAGTAGGCTTAAGGGCCTGTCAGGCCTGTAATGGGATTACTTTTTGTATGTGCAGTGTCGATAATAGAGAGAGAGAGAGAGACAGGTTAGACTGGATCCAAGTAGACTTCTGTAAACAGTTTGCTGTTACTGCTTGTTTAGCAAGTATTTATTTATGCAGTTTTATGTGACTTTAAATTAAGAATATTCGAATCAGGAATAAAATGTTAATGTAACAGGATGCAGCCAGCCAAAGGGCAATAAACCAAAAGTGAGAGAGCAAAAATTAAGAAGTGATTTAAACTGGCAAGAGGCATGAAAACAAAAGGGCGTAAAACGAACGGGCATAAACAGGGGCTGTGTGTACATGAAATGGCTAGAGTTATGCTTTATTGTCCTACGTCGCCATGTGCTGGTCTGTAAAACATACTGGCAAATGGCCTATCATGCTGAATGCTGGTCTGTGTGTGTTGACCAGGTGGAGCACTGCAGGAAACTTAGCAGAGTAAATTCTTCTTCTTACTTACCTGTTTATTGGGATGTTTTGTGATTCAGTAGGCTGCCATCATCTGTTGATACTTCACAATTTCAGTTTAGTGGGGTAGGCTTCAAATTGCTTGCTAAGGCACAGTCTGACATCACATTTCTTGCACCTGACTTGAAACAGATTCTGTCTGTCTTCTCTTCTCTTCTCTTCTGTTATCTTATCTTACCTCATCTTATCTCCTCTCCTCTCCTCTCCCAGGAGTTGATATGGGGAGCCATTTTCAGTCACGTGCTGTGTGAGGGATGTCAGAAGTCTCTGCACATTTTAGTCTCACATGCAGTCAATAGAATGACCCTGTTGGAAATGGTATGTCTGAGAAGTGTCCACTTCCATATCCAGTGTCATATCACATAACTGTTTATCATCCTGTCCACTGAGTGAACATAACCCATATGTTTTTTGTAGTCCTCTATGGTCTTTGGCTTCATAACATTTCCATGTTTGTCACAGAAGTTACCATTTGCTGGTGAATGGTGGGTGGGTGTGTGTGTGTCATTTTGTGTACATCTTGTTTATCTCTCTAGACCACTGCTCTCAAGGCTTCTCCTGTCCTAGACAGAATATCATTGCATGGCGGTAAGTTCTGTGACATTCCCTTCCTCTAAGCCTTTCTGTCCTGCAGCATTTGGTTTTCTTCTTTGTCAGATCATCACATAGTTCAGGGGATGACAAAAAAATGTTCGTGTGTAGTCACATGTGTCCTGTTCTTCCCTCAGTACATGTCCATGTTTTATGTGTATATTCTTATATCATATAGTTTATAAACCTCAATTCCCAACCATTTGAGGTATTTGGGTATGTACTGTTTGAAGTTTACCCTGTCTGTGAAAAATGCTGTCACTTTGACCACATCCAGCTGGTTCATAGGAGTGTAATATGTTGCAAAAGCATCATTCAGCATTCATATATCCCCTCCTGCCCCTTCGGTAGCTGTGATTGGTCGAATTCCATCAGACCGTCCTCTATTAACTGTCACAGTTGTTCCATGACTTCATTTCAGTAGCCACTTGGAACAGTTCAGTCACCCTGAACACAGAGGCAGTATGTTGGAAGCAACAGAGCGTACTGCATGCTGTACAAATCCAAAAGATGATCATCAGTTGAACAACAACCTCCATGCAAATCCCAAAAGTTATATCATGTTTGATATTAGAAGGAGATATAAATGGCAGCTGTACATGCAGTAGCAACATTGGGATATTACTTACTTGTTTGCTGTGTGTTTGTGACTTTGTTGTATGGAACATGCTTTTATTGGTTCCAAAAATATCTTTATGTATAAATATTTTTAGTAATTCAGCAACATTTACTTGTGGCTATGTAATGTCTATATTCCTGCTTACTTTGTATGGTTGAACTGACTTGCTGTAAGGCATATTGTTGACATGTTGCACTTTCTGATCATCTTGTACAATAAACTTATGTTACTGTTTGCAGGACATGTACTTTCAGCACTACTAGTACCAAATCCTGAACCATATTCTCAGCACCAGTCTGTGTAAGATAAATATTTATGTTATCCTCCCTTCCTGCATTTCTCATTCCTCCAATTGGTGATTATCCAAGAAGCTGTCGCACAAAAATTACGTATGCATTCCTTGTCTCACCATTGCAGTTGGTTGCAGGTCACTGCACTGCATGTCCGATTGCAGCCCCATCTGTCTTTCCACCCAGCCCCTCCCCCACTTTCCTGTTGGCTCACCAATGTGCCCATCCAGCAATTTAGTGGTCAGACGTTGCCTGTGTGACCCCACTGTGTAACCTGTTTTGGCACATCTTAGCACAGTTGACCCTTGAATATGAAGGCAGTACATTCAGTTAAAATTCCAGGAACCACTGCCCCACTTACAATGTCACATTCCTGACGACCCGTATCCCAAGACAAGCATGTCTGGAATCAGCTGTCATAAGCGTTTCCATGCTTAATGCAGCGTAATTGTCTGACTTATTTATGGGTTATGTTGCATGGTGACAGGGTGGTGCGTAACAGTTCTTATTATCAGGGACTCTGTTTGTTTTTAATTTTAGGTTTGTAATATTCTTATGAAGGTAGCTGTCTGTCTTTTGTATGGAAGTGTGGACCCTGATGGTGCCATTGTGTTACAGGGCAAGAACACATACATTAAAATGCCAGAGTCAGATTCAGGCAAGGATTCAAATGGAGATGTAGAAAATGTAAAACCTCAGAGACCATTCTCACTCCAGGTATGGTTTTGTCATTCCATGAGTCCATGAGTGCATGAGTTCAGACTAACCCACGCATGCGTGAATAGTTGCAGATAGGCCTGTGTTGTTGAATGCAGCCTTATGTATATGATAACTAGATTTGGGTAATACAATGGTTTGTTTCTGTCGGTTTGTACTGGCGCCTGCCATAAGTGTGAGGTGAACGTTTTATAAATCAATTTCTGCACAGTGAAATTTGACTGCGTTGGAAGTATGCCAAGGTGTGTGCATGCTCTCAAGCGCAACTACGTCTGCGCTGTCTGTACAGTCCTTTTTGTACTGTGTTTTCTGTTGGCATTAGGCACTTTTGTCAGCCATATCCCAAAATACATCCATCCATCCGTCCATCATGATTTCCAATTGCTCATCAGAGTCACCTACTGCTGTTCTGTTTGTACTTGTGTTTCTTGTATTTATCATCATTGACTGTAATGAATCAAGATGTGCGTTGACATTCATTATTGTCACGTATGATGGCAGGTCACTGTAGCTGAAGTTATTGCCCTTATTCCTAGCAAGTATACATCTGTTATCTACTTGTAGCGCTCAGTTCTTCCAAATCTGTACATTTCTTTAATTTGTAAATCATTTTCTCTGATTGTGGCTTTATTTTTGACACCTCTTGTACGTCGGACCTCGTACTGCTAATTGTAGCACAGTATTTTTCTGATCTTCATGCTCACATCCTAACAAAATTTCTATGCACCAGTTGCAAGTAATGATGTGGTGCTCCGTGCATCATGCAGTTAACCACTCCTGTAATTTATAAGTGACAAAATATGCAGCCCCCTTGGGATGTGGGGTGTCTCTTGCTGTGTGTGTTGCGTTACACCACTCAGTGTGGAAGGAATTGCTTTTCTTTGTAAATCTTCTAAATAAATTGGTGTAGTTTAATTTTTGCTGGAAGACATACAGCAACATTCCTTTAGTTTCACTTCCTACTTGAACTGTTTTGGTGTCACTGGAACGTTTCATTCACACAATCCTTCTGGCTGCACTATGGCCCTGGGGTTGACTCAGCCTGTAACAGAAATGAGTACCAGGAATATTTCATGGGTGTAAAGGCGGCCGGTGCATAGGGCTGACAACCTTACCACCTTCATGTGCTGATTGTCTTGAAATCTGGGAGCCTGAACCTACTGGAACCCTCAGGGCCTGTCCTGGCCTGTAGTGAGATTGCTTTACCTTTTACTGGAACTGTGTGCATGCTGCTGTTCCAGTCGGCTGTTTGACAGTTCACATGTTTCAGTTCAGTGTACTGCAGTTAACATGTGTTCACTGACCGTGTTTAGAGATGGCCCTGGAGCTGTTTTCCTTTGGCTTGCAGACACGCCACCCGTTTAAAGAACCTGCTCATTGTGTAATGAAGTTCTCTTTTGTTACGTAAGGTATGGCACCAGGCAGGCAGTGACTGATGACGGTTGTCAGTGACACAATGTCCCTGTACTTTCTGTATTTACACAGCACATGTAGCATAACCCTGTGTGATGCATGCCATCAAGAACAGGCCAATCCTTCAGACGTGATGGGTACCGGTACCAGAACGTCAGAAGTGTGAGCATACAGATGATGTGTTACTGAAGTTTTCTGTCATTTCTTTTCTTCCTCTTACTCCTCGTTTCACTTGGGCATTGTTTTGAGAGGACAGAACCATGTAGACTGTCTTGTGGAACTGCAGATTCATTCCATACAGTATAAATTGTGTGTGTGTGTGTGTGTGTGTTATGCTGTGGAATGTGCACAGGCAGTACAGTTGCATATAGAGGGTCTGGGAGAGCCACTGTTGCATGTGAACATAGTAACATAATGATTATGATTTTGCCTCAGAACTATTGTGCAGTGTGCAGATGGAGTAGCTCTTTTGGTTTAGTGACTAAGGTACAGGCTGGATGGTCTTGGGCTCAAATCCTCATAGGGGCAAGAGATTTTTCTTTTCTCCAACATGCCCAGACTGGCCCTGGGGCCCACCCAACCCCCTGTTTACTGGCAATGAAGTGGCTGGGGCTTGAAGCTGACTAGCTCTGTGGCCCACCCAATCCCCTGTTTACTGGCAGTGAAGTGGCTTCGGCTTGAAGCTGACCAGCTCTGGGGCCCACCCAATCCGCTGTTTACTGGCAGTGAAGTGGCTGGGGCTTGAAGCTGACCACTTCTACTGAGTGCTGAGATTAATTCTGTGTGGAGCCCCGCCTCCACTCAACCCACATGCCTTTGTGATATGCACAGGGATGACTGTTACTGTTTTGTTATGCAGTGAGGAGCTTGGATAGCTCAGTTGGTACAGTGTTTGGGCTGTGGATGGGATGATGGGGGGTTTGAATCTCAGCAGAGACAAGAAACGTTTTTGATTAAAATATTCAGATCAGCTCTGGAGCCCACCCAGCCTCCTTGTCAGTATTCCAGAACTTTCTCCAAGGGTAATGTAGCAGGAGGGTGAGGCTGACAACTTGCTGCCATCTAGTGGCAAGGTGAAGAATGATGGGAGCCATACTAACACTCGCTGAATGTATCTACATGGCACTTACAGTGACAGCCTTACCTTTACCTTTACTGTTATGCATTGCCGGTAAAGCAAGTCACATTCACAGCAGTGACACACTTCTCTGTTTTTATTTTAGCATGCTAATCCATATGTCTGTACGTACCTCCACTTATACAATCTGATGTCAAAGCATCATCTACTGTCCACTGTCTATTTATGTGTTATCACAAGCGTCTCTTCAGATTTGCTTCATCACTTCCTTCAAATTACCATGTGAGGGATGGTTGTTTTGGGAATTTTCACTACATGGGGTGGAAAATCAACAACCACCACCCATGGGAAACCTGAGAACTGTAACATACAAGCCTTTTGATCATAGGCAATTGGATATGAAATCAGATAGCAGTCTTTGTTGGATTCGGGAAATGTATTATGTTCTCAGGAAATCAGTGACAACGTGACATCAGTGGAACACAAGTGGTTGGACGGTGGCGCTACCTTCATCGAGGAAAGGAAAACACCTGATATAGAAAACATGGATCTTGAAGAATACCAACAGTCTATAGCCCAGTAAGTACAGTATTATATTGCGTAGTGTTGTGTTGTGTTGTATTACATTATTATGTGTTTATCCATTGTGTTGCAATATGTGAAATGATTTAGTGCACGAGTGTCAGTGCCGCGAAAAGCAGTGTTTAATACAGTACTTCATTTTTGCTTCTAGTCTCAACTTTACTTTGCATTCTTCAGGTTCAACACCATACTGAATTTTCACTGTTACACCATGCATGTTGTCGAGTCACTCAATTATTACACCAACCAGTGCACTTATATAAAATTTACACATTAAAACACTGAAACTGCTCCGACATGTTTTGGTCCTAAGACCATCATCAGGGAGCTGTATTTCTTTGCCTTGCTAAAGTCACATTAAAAGCCACATTAAAACCAGTCGTAAATTAACTTCATTGTGCTAGGAGGGTATTGTGGCAGCATGCAGTGTTGTGTAATGTTATGTTGCAAAGAGTGCCCTGCTATGGATGTGCATTCTGTGCTTCACACAGAATGCACATGTCGGAGCAGTTTTATTGTTTTAATGTGTAAATTTTATATAAGGGCCGTTCAGTGGAAAACCGGAAAAGTTGTATTAAAAATCGCGTGTACAACCGATATCATTGTGTGTAGGGTATGCGAAGGCGGTGACCTTGAGCTACCAATAGATGGCGTTGGCACGCCTGCGGCACGCATAGGAACCTGGGAAACAGTTCGACAAGATGACGGTGCCCTT
>Ga0123354_10018662_pt1 | contig 10882 bp, 10 predicted proteins | sample TergutLab28metaG_2_FD_97872 | JGI IMG/M metagenome (GOLD analysis project Ga0123354, IMG submission 97872) | Labiotermes labralis P4 segment gut microbial communities from Petit-Saut dam, French Guiana - Lab288 P4 | ecosystem: Host-associated > Arthropoda: Insects > Digestive system > Gut ... | reverse complement strand
CATCTTGATAATTAGGCGAGTAGATTTTAGTTCACTTATGAGCATTTCTAAGTGATTTTCCGTTTCACAACACTTTTTACACATATTTTCACCACTTCCACCAAGGTTTCGATTTTTAAGGCCGGAGCACAGGATAACCGGAACTTCAACCGACGCCATATAATCCAGTTTGTTGGGCAATGTGTAGTCTGGATGGTGAATTACCCAGAGCAGTTCACCACCCAGACTACAGGGAATTATTGTTGTATGCAGAACATCAGAGGTTATCTGAAGCAGCATTCCAGAGGGAGTTAGCTAGTGTTAGAAAATACTGAGAAATTTAAACAGCAGAAATCTTTCAAAATGTAAGCATAAGAAGAAGAGAGCCAACAGCAAATTACAGAGTATAGTTTCAATCATGTATGAATCACATGCATACAATACAGGTGAACTGTGTGGACAGTGCACTACTGTTATGAATATTCCCACCCTGTACCACTTGGAGACAGGCTGGGTGATAGTATGAAAAAACAGCAGCCATATTGGAAGTTATTTCAGTCTTTCACCCTTCTCTTGCCAGAGCATGCACTACAGACAGAAACTACAGGTTTGGCAAACTCATGGCATATAATGTTACCATAGAGATTTAACAATACATGTGTACTTCACACCCGGTCCCTTAAGCATTCACTGGATGGTGGCACTTTGTGGGAACAGCCATCCAATGGTGACAGCAGTTCAAGCTTGAGGATCTAATTTGCTTGATCTGCTCCACGAAGATTTGATATCATGTCACTGTGTAGTACGCTAGGCAGTTACCAGTGTTTCATCACAGAAATCTGCTGCTACCATGCTATATGATGTCATAACACAAAAGCCCATAATCAGGATATTATTTGTTAGTTCTAAAAGTTTTAGTAACACACAAAAAGGAACATAAGCAACATAAACACAATGTCTTCTTTGCCAATATTCCCTCATATATGGCTATGAAATGTCTCGCACTTACAGGTGGCTTCAGATTTTCACAATACATTCCTGTGTGTAATTCATCGCAACTGCAAGTGCCACAGCTGCATTGACCATGACCAGTGCAGACTTCTCTCATTTCGTTGGATCTACAGCTGTCCATAGAAAGCGAACATTCGCAGGCCTCACCAGTCCAGTCTGCATTACACTGACATTTCCCACACTTACAGGAGCCATGACCAGCGCACAGTTTACCATCTGCCAGTTTACATGAAGTATCATCACATTCACAGTACTTGCCATAGAAGCCCTGCAATTGAAAGCAGTAAACTTGCTCACATACACTTCATTTAGAGATGAGCAAGACATATAGAATATACAAGAAAAATAATACATTTGGTTGGAAGATCTTAGGGAACAGGCTACTGGAGATGTTATGGCTTCGATGTGAATACAATGCAGTAAGAAAACATAAACCCTTCAACACTGACCTCAGTGCATAGTACAGACCTTTTATTCCTCACATGCTGTTGGCTTCAGTATACTGTATGGTCATGAAAGCATTTCAGGGTACAACATATTTACATCACCTCTGTCCTGGGTAGTAGATGCATTTTAACCACCATCGTCACTGAAGAGTTAAATGGGTTTTGTTGGTGAAAGACTGGATGGTGAATGACTTGTGGTTCTACAAACACCACAGGTTACTGGTCAACTGATCATGGAAGATACCATACCAGTAGGTTATGACTGTATATGTACAGGCATAGATGGACTCTAATGTCACAGCATGAATATGCTTGTGTGTCTCCCCACTGCATTAAGTGTGTGAGTAACAGGGATGTAGGTCTGATATAACTCAAGTAACTAAACACTAAGCAAGGACAGTTCCTATGGATTTCTGATAGCACAGGTAGGGTTTTCCTCCTGCCAGTCATCATTCCACCAATGCTCCACCCTCCTGGTACCACAAGTTCAATTGACGTTGTAGCACCAAGGGACTCAGTTTTACTTGTTTCCATTATCATATTTATTGTTACAAAGTCATGTATACCTGCCAAAATGTTTTATTTTCCCAGCTGTAGGAGTCTTTAAGAATGTTACTGTCTTGTAATGGTTGAATTTAATTTTTTCTGCAATAGATTTCAAGCTACTCACTACACATATATGACTAGAATATAAACCTTTATTTTATATAGAAGGGAAATTTAGTAATTGAACCTATTTTTACATTTTAAAAAACATCAAAGCAATTACAATGGTTCACTTTTACATTTTCTACTCACAAACTCAATTTACTCACTAGATGTATATTTTAATTGGAATTAAACTAAAGAATTTGGTCATTATATAGTTTTATAAACTATTTTATTATAACTATATAATAATTTATAAACAAGAGTATTTTATATTCTTCATATAATTGATCATATTTATAGCTAACAAAGAAAAATTTAATATTTTATTATGTTATTTAGCTAAACATATGCTTCTTGTAAGCAAATATCCATATTACATTGACTAATTCCATAGCCTATGATTTTTTGTAACCTTATCAGGATTTGTGGAATGCAGGTTAAATGAAGAAATTAATAAATGACATGGTTAAGTTGTGAATGTGAATCCCCTATCAAATTTAATGAAATGAAGATATGAATAAGCACAAAGGATCCATACCTCAGTACATTGACATACTCCACAGACACAAGTCCCATGTTCAGAGCAGTCAGGATTTGCATCTGTACTGGGCTTACAATCGTTGGGTATTCCAGTTTCTGCTGAGAAAGGCTGACTTGAACTGCACTGACATTTCTTCCCAAAGTGCAAATAATTACATTCACAGACTCCACACATTAATGTGCCATTGCTAGAGCATTCTGGAGCATTTTCTTTGTATTGCTGGAAGAAAAATGGGTACATGAATGTAAACATGTAATTACTGTGCATCTGGCACATACGAAATTGTCACTTTGCTGGAAATGCAAGATTATTTAAGGATAATGTTACACAGCAGGCAAATTTAATGACACAATTCTACCAACTCATTGAATGGGAATTCTGATTTAGATGGAGTAATGTAGTGTAATGTAATTTATTTGCGTTCTATAAATCTGAATTAGGATACAATCCTGTGGATATAGACATTGTCACATACATACTAACATAATATACATAGTGTTGGAAAAATCTTAGCTATAAATAAAGTACAATAATAAAACACCTAAAACCAGTTGTCAATTCAATTTTCAATGGAATATCTCTGATAATTAAAATATTCTTTACTATTATAAAAGGAATTTATGTGTAAAAACACCTTTAAAGCATTCTGAAATGGTACTATCTCATTAGCTAAGTCTTTGATATTGTGAGGAAGGTTGTTAAACATTTTAATTGCCGAGTAGTACACTCCTTTTTGGAACTTTGTTAGATTAGCTGTTGGTGGATGTAAGTTGGTTTTAAATCTTGTGTGAATAATGTGGATCTGATTATTTGTATAAAATAAATGTTTGTTTATTTTTTTTTTTTTAAACAAATATTGATATTGAGAAGATATATTGAGAATATATCTAATTTTTTGAACAGTTCCCTACATGAATCTCTCATTCTTGAATTTGTGATGATTCTAATCACCCTTTTTTTAGTTTTGAAAATCTTATCCCATAACTCATAATTGAATGTATGTATGTAAAATAGGCCATTCTTAAAGTTTCTAAAGACATTATAGCTTGTATCATTCGAATTACAAAACATGCTGTATTCAATTTGGACATCATTTGGTCTATATGAGCCTTCCATGATAGGAAGTCATCAATGATCAAACCCAATAATTTTGTATCTGATGAGCTTTTGATGTAATTACTCTGGTAGTTAAGTTTCAAATCATAATCCCAGCTATTTTTCATATTAAATTGTAAGTAATGTGTTTTATTGTAATTTAATATTAATTGGTTTACTTTAAACCAATTACTAATATCCCCAAATATTTTATATATTTTTGTTTCCAAATTTTCCAAATTTGGACTAGTTACTATTATACTGGTATCATCCACATACAAAAGGATTTTGGTTCCAATTGATGCTAGATTTGACAAGTCATTTATATAGATTAGAAAAAATGGGTCCCAAAATTGATCACTGTGGTACCCCCTGTTTTATTTTCTCCCAGGTAGATTCAATACCATTATTATGACTTAAAATTACTTTTTGATATCTTCCATCTAAATAAGATTTTACTAAATTGTATCATTTTCCTGATACTCCATAGAATTTCATTTTCACTAATAGCACAGCATGACTAATACAGTCAAATGCTTTATGGAGGTCACAAAATATTCCTCCCACCATCTGTTTATTGTTCAATGCTGTCAGTATTTCATTGAGTAATACATAAGGAGCATTTTCTGTTGATACTTTGCTTCGAAAACCATATTGATGCTCGTTCATTACAACACTATTGTTCAGATGATCAAATAATCTTTTGTATATGACTTAATCAGAAATCTTAGAAAATACAGGCAATAGGGAGACTGGTCTATAGTTAGACAGGGAAGATTTGTCTCCACCTTTATAAATTGGCTTAATTAATGAGAATTTCAATCTTTCAGGATAGATACCTTGGGCAAGCATTTTGTTACATATATTTATTAAGGGAGAGATTATAAAAGCTTTACTTATTTTTATGATTTTTGTTGAGATTTCGTCATACCCACTGGAATTCTTATCCTTCAGTGAGTCTATTATTTTGTTTATTTCTTTTGCAGAGGTGTAAGGCCAACTTATGTCTTTGAATGGCTGATTAAAGTATTTAAATAAATTTTGTAGTTGACATGCCTCTTCTTTTTCACCAATTCTTTTGTTACTAATACTCCCTGCTATGTTTAAAAAGTAATTGTTAATTTTGTTTGCAATTATTTGGTTATACATTACATGATCATTAATTCTTAATGATTTAATGTTATTCTCATTAGTTAATTTACTTATTTCTTTATGTATGATATTCCATGTGGTTTTCATATTATTTTTTGACTTAGTAATAACTTCCTTATAATATAATTTTTTCGCTTCCTTTATAACTTTAGATAATATTTTGCAGTACTGTTCGTAATATAACTTATGTTCCAATTCATTATTATCCATTTTTCCTTCCTCAGTACCAACATTCCTGTCAGTAACAATAGTAAAGAGTTTTACAGTTACACACCCCTTTACTTAAATTTGCATAAGTTATAACCTATGGAATTTGTTTGAAAATTTTCTGGCAATAATAAAAATAATACATGAACCATTATATACTAATATATATGAGACCTAAGATCAGAAATTTTACTGCATGGTTTGAGACAGATAAGGTGCCAACCCACAGAAAATCAACTGTCATTTTACAGGATCATAATGAGAAATGCTGCTGTCCAATATACTCGAATAAACATACTGCTACATCATAAACTAAAGTAATACTATAAATGACACTCTGTTAACCTAAGTTTCATGGCAAACTTCAATCAGAAGTATGTGTTACTCACATGATGTTCTTTGTGCTGACATGCACAATCACAGTTCATTTCAAGATTAACGTGGATTGCTTCTTGACTTCCAAAAGGAAAAATCTTGAATGTTTGTTTCCAGTCTTTTGGATCTGGACATTTGAGAACTTTGATTTGCACAATGAATTGAACTTCCTTTCCAGTCACAAGCTCATCACATTTGCTGGATTCTTTTGTTTCCGTAGGTGCACCCTGGCACGCAGTGTAATATTTAACCTGAATGTACTCAGGAGCATCATGTTTCATATCAACTGATGATGAAATTTTCTAGAATACAAGAACAGATTAAGAAGATCACACAATTATTTTTTATAAGTTGTATTTCATGGATAAGACATACCAAGCACCAAAGAATAAATTGTTGCTTATTTATGAACAATTGTAAAACCCCATGAAAATGGTACTTTAGAAGGCATGGTAAATGTTTCTGATATACAGCAAGTGTAACAATTTGCAATTGAAACTCAAGGAATCCCATTATGTACAAAATCACTCCAAATGTTTCCCTATATGTGTTCTGCATCCTTTAATAACAACTGAAATAATCATCAACAAAGATTATTCAGAGTGAAATTGAGTAAATGTTAAAGTTTTCATAGAGATGTGCAAATACAAAGAATAATCAACCTTTCCCTTACAATCTGTGATAGAGGTTTACTGGTGATGATGATGATTATGTACTTCAAAGCAGTGTTTCACAAACACAGGTGTGCAAGTTTATGGAGTTTTTTTCCTTTAGTTTTACCCTAAACTTAATTTTGTCCTTACTGCTGGGAAGATACTGATTTTGTAATAAATTTTAATGTGACAAAATAAAGGTTTTAACATTTCAAGTATGTCTCTCACTGTAAATATTTTCCCCCTTAAATGTTACTGTGCAATGTGCCTAAAGGGTCCAAACATTGAAATTATTTTGGGAAAAGGGCCCACTAAATTTGTTGGAAATTGTAAGGAATCTGTGGTACTAGGGAGATTGAGAAGCACTGTTTCAGAGTGCTGAAACATTTGTGCAGCCAATTCCGAAGGAAAAACTGGGACTGTTGGTTTGCATTTAACCTGAACTGTACAAGTGTGTTTTTCCATGTTGCATTATGAATGACTCATCCCTAACTAATAGCATATAAAAAACCTCTGCAATTAGAGGAAGGCAAGGCCTGAATTGGACTTGGAGTTCACAAGAAGTCATAATGTGCAAATCCTGAGCCAGAATATACCGCGTAGAGTTTCTCCACTAGAACCAAAACATTGGAAGAGTTGGCTGTCAACGATCCAACTTCTGACCCCTCTATAATCTTCTTGAGGACACTGTATGCTTCTTGCTGGCTTTCTGTCACAGCAAAGATTATTGTGATGGCGTTCTCTTGCACTTTATTATTAATTTGCGTGACTGAAGGATAATCCTGCAGTGAAGAATGTGTGTACATTCCATCCTCATCCAAATGGCACTCTCCATCATTTGGTTCAATGATACCTCCCAGCTGATGAAGAAAGATGAAGGTTACAAAGATACACAGCACTATACCATCTAGCAACAATTAAGCAAACACACACAAAAGTAAATGAAATTACACAGATTATGCAAATTATGTAATTTATATAAAAATTACTGAGAGTGAAAGAAAATCCCATACAGAAAAAAGAGACAGAATGGCATCTCCAAGAAAAATTGTATACATTTGAAGGTGCATTTGTTTGTTTAATTACTCGTGCTTTTTTTATGTAACAACAATTTATCATGGTAACAGTACATAATGCCAACTAACATGATGATCAGTGAATAATGAATTGGAAAGGATACGAAAGGAAGTGGTCCCTGCCTAATGTAGGGTAAAATCCACACTTTTCCCTGTATAAACACAGATGAAAATAGCACAAATACTCAGTAGAGATAGCTGGACTTCAAACAAAGCTGTGAACAAAGGAAACCCAAAATACGGAGCTCAAATACTGATTACTTTACTGTGACAGATGGAAAGAAACAAGAATTATTTGTAATTTGAAGACATCAGCCACATTGCTGGGCTGGTCTTAGACTTTACTTTTCTACTACATGAGAATGAGTTTAAATCCTGGCTAGTATATGTGACAATTTGGTGCTTATAGCAAATGAAAATTTGTTCAAATCTTGTGATATTCACCCTCTTCTTATGTTATCACCCCTACTTAATTTGGCTAATGGGTTCCCACAAAAATAACACCAATACCAAAATAATCACAGGCTGCTTATTTTTTCATGTCTTCACAAGTTACTCAATAATTTTTTTTGTAACAAAGTCAAATGGAATTGGTAACACTGAGAGCCCAACTTAACCCTCACATCTTGAATAAACTAAAAATGTTAAACAGACATTAATTTCCACCAAACAAGATGAGTGTTTTAACATCTTACTCCTTGTTAATTATGATACAGAACCAAAGAAAACCCAATTGAAAATGACAATTCATTTGGATATGGCATTATAAAAGCTTCACTTGTGGATATTTGTAATGCAGCAAAAAATCCGGAGCGCACAGTTGAAAATTTCTGGTTTTATGGTTCCTGTTGTTACTGCAGTCCTAGGCTTCAAGGTTAAAAAATGTCCCACATGTTCAATAGCTCCACTAACCTACAACATGGCACTGATTATTGTTGCTCTCAAATATCTGTTGTTACATAACCTCAAGCTGTTGCTAAAAGGGGGCGGTATTTTACTAGTTGTGGAACTTCCTTTCCTTCCAGTTGTGAAAAAATTATGTGTTCATGGTAAATGGTTCCCAACCTGAAAGTCTGTCCCACCTCTGCTCCCTCTCCCAGAAAAGTAAAACTGTTGAGCAAACTGTTCTTATGGCATATAATGCTGCTTCACTGGGTAATCAGTTACCAGTGTTTCCAAGAAACATAGCGCCTTCACCTTCAAGGTTCTAGGAATCAGACCTCCCTACAGTTATCCAGAGACAAGGCATTATATTCCTGTAGAACAGTTGTCAACCACACCACCATCAAAACCTCAATACTCACAAGCAGCAAAAGTGTTCAAGTTGAGACAGAAAGTTATCTCTACAACCACCACATTACAATACATACTAATGCAGCTTCATTAACAGGAAATTTTAAGTATCTGTCACTATTTCTGTTTTCATTACATTCAGTTATGTTTCATGTTTACATAACTGTAACACTCTAAAACACTTTCTGGACATAGTATTTTCAAAGGAGAGCTCAGTATTCAATATGTAAATCATAAACAGACTCACATATCAATGAAGGTTGCACACTGGGTAACTAAAGGTAAGGTAACCCCTGTACAGGTCTGGATAAGCCCTTTGGGCTCCAGTAGGTTAAGACTCCCAGAGTTACTAGACAATCAGTACTTCAATTTTATTATTGTCATAAAAGCATAACCTCAAAGTTCTGAGCACTCACCTTTCCATCACCTGCCATATGAAACCCACTGTCAGTGGAGAAGATCAGCACTTTGCGAGTATTACTTCTCCAGCCGATTTTGTCTGAGCAGGCCACAGTCTGCATAAGGGCATCAAATCCTCCCTCTGGACCATCCACATTTCCTGACACACTTGCAGCACCAACCTCATACTGAAATAAATCATATGCAGAAACATACATAACATATATACACACACACACACACACATATATATATATATATATAACATTAACTTCTATCACCGTGTTAACGACTTTGGAAGATGATAATAAGTAAATTATGAATGGTACTTACAAGAAATTGCGTCACATTGTTGCTAAGCTTCATGTGGTTGTGGAACCCATACGGAGATGTGCAGTTTTGGCAAGGTTCTTTCAACCTGCACATAGATTAAAACATGAAGAATAAAAATTGGTTGTGACAACCTGACTATTAGCAGCTTGAAGTGAATTTTACAATTCACTTACCATTCATGTTAGAATGTTTTTGCTTACATTTTTACATTGTGCATTTAAAAAACTGTTGCACCATCTAAACACAAAATGAGAGAATATAAGTAAGTTTCAGGATGTAACACCGGTGTGCAGTAGGTATACGCAGCCAAATGGCTACTCATTAATATTATGCAGCAACACTTGCATATCATCCAAGATTACTGCAATTTTCTTCTTGTTCCTAATGTGTCCTGTATAAAAGTTACTGAATCTGATGAAAATGAAAGGTAATTCAAAGACAATGAATAAATATAAAAAGCAAAATCTGAAAACAATATTCAGAAGTACGCTATCCATTTTTTGTGATGCTGTTTGCTTCTGAATGTACAACAGCACTGCAATTTCCCTGTCCTGTAGCATAGCAGCAAGGTTACCTATAATCTCACTGACTCAATCTATTAAGATTAATACAAGCTGCAATAATGGAACACAAGACAATAAAACATGGTATACATTGTCAAAATATAACATATGTAATTAAAAAAAATGATATCAATCAACACTGAAACACATAATTATTTGCAGGCAGCTGCAATGTTTCAAGTCCAAGTTGAAATGAAGTTTTCAGTCTTCTGGGATGTTACACAGTGTTGACTGGTAGCTAGTGACAGACATTTTTGGACAGCCTACTGGTCACAATTTGTAGGTAACTATCAATGCTGAGTAACATCCCAGTAGAGTGAAGACCTAATTTACACCGTGGTAGAAGCCTGAAATCACACAAACTTGAACATTTTATTTAACAATGCAGTCAAATGCAATAATTATGTAATGTCAGTGGTAGATGAACAAAATGTGAGTATGAACAATTTGTGGTATGCTACTGACAGTAGCACACTGAAGTGGTCAGAGAAAAACTTGTTCCAGTACCACTCTGTCCACCACAAACCTCATATGGATTGGCGCGGGATTTAACATGGACCTCCACAGTGACAGGTCAGTAAGTAACCACCTAAACCATGGCAAGGTCATGAAGTGCAATGGTATATTAAAATCTGTGCATAGTGTTAAGAAACGTCATGTACACTCTCGTTCTCTCTCGTGCTGTGTGTGAGTCAAAGAGCATCATTCACGAAGACTTTAGTGATGCAATGTAGTAACATGGCTACTAGCATGTTCTAGGATAAGTAATTCAGTAGTGCTGACTTGCAATTTTAAAATTAATCTGAATGTTCTATTAACATAATGGAGGGAAATTAAGAAGGAAATGAAAGTGTAGGTGTAACGGCATTGAATTCTTCTCAGGTGATCACGTCCATCATGGTTAAAGTAAAAACTAACATTCTGGACTCTTTCTGTCACCAGTATCAATGCTGATGCAAAGAGTGCCCAAAAGTATTTATAAGGCTGTTACGCTAAGGGCAATTTTGTACATTTCAATTTCTTTATACTAGTGAGTACACAACTCGTGATTGCTTTAAATGACGCAATCATCACGAGTTGTGTTATGTAAGCTTCTTTGTTCTAAGTT
>Ga0123354_10018661_pt1 | contig 10882 bp, 9 predicted proteins | sample TergutLab28metaG_2_FD_97872 | JGI IMG/M metagenome (GOLD analysis project Ga0123354, IMG submission 97872) | Labiotermes labralis P4 segment gut microbial communities from Petit-Saut dam, French Guiana - Lab288 P4 | ecosystem: Host-associated > Arthropoda: Insects > Digestive system > Gut ... | reverse complement strand
TGAGTGGACCCCGTTCCAGACCCACTACTACTCAGAAAATCTGGTAGCGCCGGGGATCGAACTCGGGACCTCTGTATCTGTAGCCAGAAACTCTGACCACTAGACCACAGAGGCGGTCAATATCACACTACTAGCAGAATTAAATTTCCTTTATATTTAATTATGTAGTCACATAAAAAAGTCTCAAACTGCAGCAGATCTGAAACATAAAAAATAAAATGTCTCAAGAGTTTCAGATACAATATAATCAGCATCTCACAACATGTCTATATTTGAAACACACAAAAAAAAAAAACTTTTCCTTAATATTAAGTACAAACCCTATTGGACTCGCATCAACAGAAACTTACTGTGTGATTTCTACTGCAAACCCACCAACACTACATTTTATTGAAATCAATTCCACAGCACCATCAATTAAACAAGAGGACACAAACGCCTCCCCTTTTTGCACCAACTTTGCAGGTATCTCAAGTTAACATGCAATAATTAAACAATTGTTCCAATATACAGAAAGAATCAAATTTCTCAGCTTCATTTACACTTTATGTTCCTTGAATAGTTTATTTCCTATGTATAATACTGAAAACAACCTGTCTGGTCCACAAAATCATGCCTTCACGACGATCCAGAAAAAAACAGCACAACATCTCTTTTGTATGTTACGTATTTCAGTACCTTGTTCATAATTCATGACAAGTAAGTCTCCTAAATACAGTTATTTTTATTACCATCTATAACACAATGTGCTAAAAACTTGCACATTAACAGCCATGCATGTATACAGCCACACTGTGGTTACCTACTTGTTTCTTTCACCAATGAAATTCACAATTGTAAATTATTCTCAGCAATTTATATTTGGAGAAATCAAATGTCTCCAAGAAAGTCACCAATTGTGGCACATGTTTATTAACCATTACCAGTTTGGGCTGGATGGGGCACTATGAGGAATCAATTCCAAGATGAGAACAGTTTACAGACTGTCTTCAATGATGAAGTGTATTAACTAAACCAATTTAAAAAATGCAATTGAACCACAATCTTGAAAGACAACAATTGCATGGATCCCATCATTACATATAATAGTGAATGTAAAATTGAGTATCCTGAAAAAATTTGGCTGTATTATGGTTTATCAATTCAAATTATAAACTATCAGTTTCCTGATTTTCACACTCTCACAAAATTAAGTATACACCAAATAATTCTAGTTTTAATCCTGCCAATTCTGGAAATGTAAAAAAATAAAAATAAACAGTATCACCACATAAATAGGACTGTGCAGTATGCCAAAAATGGAACCGTCATAAACAGTGTATGCGCATGCACACTCATCCAACAAACTGAAGCATATGTTTTTATTTATGAAACCCAACCAATTTATGTTAATCACTGCACACACACACACACACACAACTTCCAACTTCTAGCCATGAACTTTCTCATAATTGTACATGTTAACCTCCACACACCCAGAAAGGACTGTTTGGATAAATAAATATAACTGTCTTCTCAAATATCAATTTATTTTGTCAAAAATAAAATCATTCATAAAAAAGTTTTTTCTTCCTAGATCACATACCAGCACACATAAAAATATCTTATTGAAGGTGAATGCTACAGATACATTGTAGAAAATTTATGTATATACACATATATGAGTTTCTTCTGCTGCAGGTTGTTTGGAAAAAATGAGGATTCTGATAGCAGATTCAAAAACTCAAATCTCTATTCAAAAGGCACATTGCATATTGGAAGGATTTGCATTACAAGTACAAACTGCCTACAGGCAATATCTTTAATAAATTGTTGAAAGCACTTTGAAATAGGAAACCACACAATAGGCTATGAAACTTGGTAATGCTACATATTTGCAGCTTAGCACTCTCTCATACACATGAAATTCCCTGCTTAGCAAACCATCAAAAGATAGGGCAAACATAGCTTTACAAGACAGTAAAAAATCACATAATTATCCACAAAGTATGACCCACATGGGACTGCGACTAGATGCACAATTTGCCTCCTAAACTTTTACAGAGGGCCTATAACGTAACTGTTTCCTGTACGAGACATATGCCCACCTCATCCATTCAGGAATGCATATTCGTAAATTCACTCAGCAATTAAAGACAACAAAAACTTCATAAACAACTCACTACAGTTCTGTAATACTATCAGTTTCTCTTTGGGAGAAATAATGGCGGACGATTATGACGTATGTGGGCGGGCTAGCAACAAACTTCTAATCCGGTTCGCAACTTGACGTTGTGGCGACGAATTACGCAAGTGAAGGCAAGGCCAGTTGCTGCCTATCTAGCCTCGCACCAGGCACCAACCGTTTTCGTATACTGGGCCGGTTATGCACTGTCATTACAGCAGTTTGGTTTATTTTGAAAATTTAGCTACTCCACACAGTTCAATATTGAGCATGTCATGGAAACCTTCACAATGGGGGATGTTTCGAAACAAATTTCAAAATTTTAAGGACAGAACGATAAAAGAATTGTCGCACAATCACCTGCAGTTTGCACTGGAAAAACTGTTGGAGTAGCTTTTGTGACTTTGTTACATCTCAAGTTACTTAAGAAACCAAACCCGTAGACAAAAAGGCAAGGATACTCGTTTACCACACACACACACGCGTGCGCGCGCGCACGCCTGGCCCGGTTTCATTCCGGGGAGTCCTCGGTTCAGAAGTGGGCCGACACCATGATCTGACACCCACTGTGCACGTGGTCCATCACCTGTTCCTTCAGCTGGCACACTTGTTCTTTCAGCTTGTGAACAACACTACCCAGTTCCGAATTCTCACCCTTCAGAAGTTTCACTTTGTCTTCAAGTCTGGATATCCGCTCCAGTTTACGTCGTCTGCATTTGGAAGCTGCTATCCTATTCCTCTGCCTTTTCCTTTCCAGTTTGATCTTCTCCTGGGACTCCATGTTGATGGGGGAGAGGGGTGGTGTCGATCCGAGACTGGGAACAGTTTGTGGTTCATCTTTCACAATAATGTCTTGGTCTGATGATGAAAGGATGCCGTAACCCGCAGAAGATATGGGCGGAAACGAATTTGTCTGACTGATCACAACTTGGCCGTGTGGCTCCAGCGTCGTATACGTAACACCAACGCCTGTGTTATTACTGCTGGTGACAGGTACTTCTACAGTCTGCAAACCTCCCGTGGAGCTCATCTGACTGGAATCGCTCGTATGTAGCTCGTTCAATGCATCAACAAATCCCCGCGCATACATCTCCTGTTCTTCAGTCACTGTCCTGGGAAATAATATCTGGGTTGTTGGGGTCGGCGTCGTTGTAACCAAACCATTCTGCTGTGCAATGATAAGTTTTTCAAGCTCCGGGGAACCTAATTTAAGCATGTTGAGATCTGGAGAGGAGAGCACTGGAGCTGCAGTCACGGCTGTATTGAATTTTGGTCTTTTCGCTGGCCCCCGGGTCACATTCAAGTCCAAAGTCATACTTCGCTTCAGCTGGTTTACATCACTACTTAACCTATGTTGAAAAGCCTGGTCCTCGTAGAAAGTAGTCTCCATCTTGGGAGGAGCACAATTACGAACCATCAATCGATTGTCCTGATCAGTCCGTATGAAGTTGGTTACTCACAACAAACACAGTGCCTTACGACGCTAGCTTCACCGCGTGTCTCACCACAACAATGACTCACTGGCCGATCAATACGAACTGGCGCCCTGGCAACAAGATAGTTCTAGCAACACACAACTTCCTCGCACAGCTACCGCTTTCTGAATAACAGCGATCCAACTGCACTGCTTATATTCAATGACTCACACTGTCTATTTTTAATACATAACGTCACCGAACTACGTTTCTATTGGCTGACGATGACGAATTCTATTTTCTGCGAACTGCAACATTTGCTTTCCATTGGTCGAGCTACGTCGACATGTCGTCATGTGTCTACCAGGAACCTCCACGCATGCGGTGCGCGCAAGAGCGAGACAGCAATAGCAACGCATGGCGGGCAGGTCGAACTTACTACTGGCATGTTTGAAGTGTGCCAGTTATGTGGGAAGCCTACGAAAACTGAATTTAAGCCAGGGCCAACCTGTCTGTTGTACTGGATCATGGATTTATAAAACGATCTCCTGTAACTTTAGAAGTAAACATTACATACATGATAACAGGAAAGAGGAATGTGTAATTAACAAGGAGGTATTTCATAGTACTGCAATTCCTCTCCTCTCACTTTCAAAATGGCAACACTCTGCACGTGCCAGCATTTCGGAACGTGATGACAATGATGACGACAAAGACAGCAACAAAGCAACAGCAGATAACTGGTACATTCTTGTATCTATAGTTGGGAATTCATGTACCATTCATATCCATAAAGAAACTAACACAAATGTCATGTCAAATGATGTGTGGTGTGCCTCCATTGCTATGCAGCAACCCTGTACCATCACACACGAATATAAAGTAATAAACAGTGCAAAACATGGTTTTCACTTCAATTTCGAGCCAACTCCACAAAACAAACAACAGTAATAATACGGATATGCCTACATGTACGGAGGCACAAATTAATTTAGGAAACCTACAACCTATGCTTAACTGGCCAAACAAAATACAGTAAACACAAACTAGTAAAGAAATATGAAAACAAGGGCACAGGCATATGAAAATATTAAATCTGGTCTTACACAAACAGCACGTGAGTATGCTGAGTGGATTCAAGTGGTGCACCATTACATCCAGTGCCGCACTTTCGTGAAGACATTACCTTTGTTTCACAAAGTGAATGGAAACTATTCAAATGCAATCCTAAATCATGGAATTAATTCTACAATGCAAGTCCATGTATCTGAAAACAGTCTAGATTACTTATGCTCCACTGTATTGAATGGACTCAATGTAAGGATGGCTTAAGGTTCCCTGTTGGAGAAAAGTACAATTATTTACTTTGTTTATTTAACAACGATGTCAGTAGCTCAGACTAAATAACGTAAAATGGATTTTTTTTTTCATGGCAAGGCAGTCTCTAGTGTGCCAGGGCCTCTTCACTGTTGAGGATTCACTATCACACTCAGTAACAAACACCACACTAAGACTCCTATGGACGAGTCACGAGCCAGAAGCACAGACCTCTACCTGATAACACACAACACTACAACAGACAGTCATGCACGCCATTGGCGGGATTCGAATTTGCAATTCCAGCAAGCGAGTGGCCGCAGATCCACACCTTAAGACCATGCGGCCACTGGGATCAGTAAATGATAGGATTAGTGAATAATAAACTGGAATGGCCGTGGTAGGAAGCAGTTATGGCCTAATTTGAGGTACTATCCCAGGCTTTGTCTGGTGGGACTGATGAAGAAAACTAAAATCCTCTGTCAAAATAATCAGTGTCCTGGCCAAGATCAAAACTCAGCACCTACAGGTCAGAAACACACTTGCTTCAATCTCATTTGATCCATAAATGTACTATGAACATAACGAACACATCATAATAATTGAAACACAATCTATCACCAACTAGCAAGTTGCTAGCATGGAGGTAGTCATACTGAACTTCACTGGAAGCTGCTATCATGAAGGTAATAACATGTCACACTTTTTCAGATATTTTGGAAATCCAGTTTCATCAAAATATTATTAATAAATGTACTGATTTACACACAAACTATTACAAAGTGAAATGTATCACACGTAATGTATTCACATTCCCACTACAATTATGAACTATATGTACTGGGTAAATAATGGCGAGAGTTCTTTTCCGATGCCTTCTGAAATGCCTTTGTTTTGTTGTTCTTAAATTATCATTTTTAAAAAAACCAATTAAGAAGTATGTCCGCATTTAAAAAGCATGTCTGTCCATCTGCAAGCTTTTTAATACATTACAAGCAACAGTGTTACATTAATTGAAACTTTATAAAACTGCTGGCACAGTCACCTCACCTTTACACACTTCAATTCCGTCTTCAACAACACCGACACCAGGTGTAGAAATCTGTGAGATGGAAATGCCACTAGTACCATTCAATGTGCATCTTGAAGTTTTGGCTTTAAGATCTCCATTTCAGAACTGTAAATATGAATGTATTTTGCTAAACATCCTGTTGGATTATATTGTGAGTGGTCCATATTCACTTTAAACTAATGCTTACAATCTGGATGTCATCATATGGTCTATCAGTTTTTGGATTTGTTTTAGCTGTGCTAATATTCTGCACCACTTCCATTCCCTTTACAACTCGTCCAAACACTGTATGCTTGTTGTCTAACCATGGCTGAAACACACAAGAGTTAACATACATCCTTCAGATGTTCAATTATGGTATTTCCTCATTTTATGAATGATCACATCAATAAATTTATATATGTAAATGCAGATGTTTGAAAAACTAATATCCTCTTTGTATGCACAATAAATTTGAAAGCACACTGCAATACAAACACAGTAGTACCTACTACGTAGTACCATGAATACATGCACATGCTACTCCAATTTACTGTGTAAACTGGAGTAGCATGTACATAGAAGAATCCTACCAGTTTTATCACATACAACAGATCAAACATTGTATAGTAATTGTTTTACACTACACCAATCAGTGAGGTCCAGAACATGTAGGAGTTAAATGTTTTTAAACATAATGTTGTGAATTACGTGAAAATTTTGTGCATTTGTTGGTTGAAATTGTGGCAACTGAACTATAAATGCATGGAATGAACAATATAAAATATGTCTAAGATTCTTGGTCTATGCTGAACTCCACACTCAATACTACTTCTTTCATGCAGACTACAGACAGAAGTACAACATGGTCCTGTGATCAGGATGGCTAAGGTTTACTAACTTCCTATCTTGTCAACACTCCGGAAATGCTCATTTAGAACTCCATACACAATCAATGAATACAAGGGCTTAAATACAGTGCGACTGCTTTATTAAATTCTGGTAACATGTGAAGCTAAAACATGTCCAGGGACTGTGTATGAAATTGTAAATGAGCAGTTTCCAGCTTGGTGGATTGGAAGAGGTGTTTGAAATCCTTAGCCATCTTTAACTCTGGACCCAATTCAGGCTGAGAATAAAAACCAGTAACATGGGCCACTAGTGTAAAGAATCTGACTGATAAGCTCTTCAATTTTCTTGGATGTTATGAAAGATGGATTGGTAGTTAGTTACCGATGTTTCGGGACAACCTAATGGACCATTTTCAAGGGTCAAGCAGACTACTTGACCCTTGAAGATGAAATGATAGTTTGTTCCAAAACGTCAGTAACTACCTACCAATCCATGCTGCATAACATCCCAGAAAGGTGAAGATCTCATTTACATCACGGCAGAAATCTGAAATCACGCAATCAGGCCAACATGAACCTATTACTCCAAACATTTTGCGTGATGTGACTTGCGAAATACTGGCTGGACATGTACAGAGTGATGACTCTCCTTTGAACTTACAGCACAGTAAACTTCCCCAGTTGTCTTCAATTTCATGTTTCATTCTTGTTCCTAGCATGGCATGTTACAAAACAGCAGTGCTATGAACTTCACTTTAACTTTACTGTTACGTGTTATGTCTCACTACTAAAAGGGTGTAAAATACATGGTACAGAAAAAAAGGAAAAAGGGGGAGAAAAGATAACACATAAACAAAAATGAGGGGTTGGGGGGGGGGGGAACATGCTACTGTATATGCAAACAAACAAACAAATTCACAGTAGCTAATTTTAATTTTACACTTTTCACTTTGAAGTATTCTGTCTAACAATTTAAAATTAAAACAGTGACATGTCACATGTTTAAAGGAATGAAGTCTCATTTGTCATGTGCTGTCAAATATCAGAAAATGAAATTATGGTCTAGTGTCAACTGAGTTGAACAATGTGAGTCACATAAATACACCAATAAAAAGAACACCAAAATGAATTTGAGACTAGCAGGTTTTGGGTGGGGTTCCCTATTTTTTTTTAAGGGCAGGGGAGGAGGTTTTGTACATTGGGAAGAGGCAGCATGGCTGGTTTCAAGGTACTACCATGACATTTGCTACACACAAAATGTGAGACTGGTCAACAAAAACTGGCCAAGATTCAAACCAGGTACTTGCCCTACAAAGTCTACAATATTACCAAAAAATCAACTATCTTGCTGACAGGTCTCAGAAACCACACCTCAGAAGTCTGCACGTCACTTTATTTTCTGACTCAGGATCTGAGGTAGTGCTGTCAAGAGTAGGTGGAGATGGTCCTAATCTTGAAGGATGATGATGATGATGATGATTGATGGTTGTGGTTGTTATGACCAAACTACAAACAGACAACATTACTCACTGTTGGTATAACAGTGATGAAAAACTGGCTACCATTTGTATTGGCACCTGCATTTGCCATGCTCAAAGTGTATGGTCGATCATGTCTGAGGTTTGGATGGAATTCATCTTCAAATTCTCCACCCCAGATGCTCTCTCCTCCAGTGCCTGTCCCTGTATGAGAAAGAACAAACAATTCAGCATGGAACAAACGACAATTGGTAATACCGATAAAATGTATATACAGATGACAATACAAATATAGAAGATATTATTCAGTTGGACTCCATGTGACATAGTTATGCCCCTCTTTCAAGGTCCTATCATGACACTTAACAGACCTTAGGAAAACCACATAAAATGTGAACAACATCATCAAAAACTGGCTGTGATTTGGATTTAACTGCTGCAGTAACAGCAGCAGCAGAAACAGCATCAGCACCATCAATGATGATATAGACACATCAGTTGTTGAGAATATCCACATATACTTACCAGACAGGGCATATACAGAGTGGCCCTGAAGGCAGCTAAACAAATACATTCTCTTGTATTAAATTTGGATGCTGAAGCAAAAATGAACCACAACATTGTGAGGTGTGCAATGAACATGCAGTATCACATATCAAACAATTTTTGTAAATTCAGTGAGTAGTAAAGAAATTCACAACATATATTTTGTACATTTTGATTCATCCGTTCAGAGGCCTACTGTACACACAATGGTATGTCACATGTCTAGAGTGTACATTTTACTGACAGGCTAACAGACTTTTGGACCATTCTTTACACTATTCTCATAGTTTTACAGAACTGGATCTGACTAACAGAAGAGTTGAAAGGAAAATAAGTTACATAAGAAAAAAGTTTTAATGATTTACAAAAGGACAAAAGTGGGTTTCTGATGTCAGGGTCATCACACAGCACATTAGTAGTTGTGTGGTAGGTAAAACACGAGTATACTTAACCCAGAAAATTAACTAAAATGAGCCAAACATTAACCTTTAAGCATCCAAGCTGGTACTTAATTTTCACAACACGGTTTATGAAAAGTGCATTATTTGAACAGAAGAAGATAAAATTATGAAATAAGCAGCACTTTGTGAAAAATAAAATGGAGATTATGCAGAATATGTGTTAAAAATGCCACCACATTCCTTGTTGCTTAATACATAAAATGAATTTCTAGGGGTGTTTCTCCACACACATGCATGCTAAGGGTACACAGGTTGATTAAAGGTTAAGGTACACAATAAAGGGTGCACACATGGAACGTTTATTTGCAGAGAGAAGACAAGCATGGCAGCCATCACTCAAGGTAGCACAATCTCCTCATGATGGGCAGAACAAAAAGATGGCCTTAGTGGGTGCCCCACTGGTTTCAATTTGAATCACTCATTGCCCAGGTACGATCGCAGTCTCCTTTGTATTTCAGCAAAACACACTGACAGAGGTCAGTTCAATCCAAATGTGAAACATAAAGGTAAGAAAGTAGCTCGGAAGAGTGGTGTCACAACCTAAATTAAAAAATGAATGTCACCACATGCAGAAGTCCAGTATACCTGATCTTTCACATGGCTGCAACCATGCCCCCCCACCACCATTACAGATAAAAATCTAGGGGGAGGGGACTGGAGATCTAGGTAGTCAATGTTGCGGACCACTATGACTGACCCACTGCACAGGCAAGCAAGGACTGAGTCATATTTTCACAGATGTGCCATGCCATGTTTTGTATTGAGGCTCAGAGTACTCACTGAACACATCTATTTTAAGTTCAGCAACAAAAACCATTGTCAATACCTATTTGCTTATTTGTATTTCTTTCACATATGAAAATTGGACCCATGTTTATAAGACATTTCTTTCTTGAACAACTTCAGGCACAAGGTCCTGAAGTCAAGACATAAAATCATCAATCACCCTGTATACCATACACCATTCATGATGACCACTGACTAAACACTAAACACTTAAGATGCAAATCATATCTTAATAATAACAGTTTCAGGAAATAAAAAAAAAAAAAATTGCAAGTAGGCCAAAATTGTGCACTACTGGACTAAATTAGTTCCAAAGTTCCACAAGGTAGGGGAAATGAGTAGTGTGGCACTCGGGATGAGGACTGCAGAGGGTTTCAAGTATAATGGTTCACACAGACATCTACATCAACACACAGAAAATGGTAATTTATCTTCTGCGGGAATAAAACCTCCATTGTCAGTTTATGTATTGTATGTGTCAACTTAGATCCTTAGAATGTCCACTTCAGGAGCTACAGTGGAATGCAGTAACACATAACAATAAGACATTCCAAAGAAAACAGACCAAGTGTATTTCACAATTGGATGCTAGAGAGAATATCTGGACTTCAAAAGAAGTGAGCTACATATATTTGTACTTTTTACATGATACTTTTAAGCTGATGAAAATAGGGGCAGTAAGACGCAAAGGACATACGAGGTCTGTTAGAAAAGTATCCGACCTTTGGCCGGGAAAAAGAAACTGGCTTACTTGGAGCGTTGGACACCTAATCACCCTCAAAGTAGTTCCCTTGGGACTCCACACACTTCTCC
>Ga0123354_10018655_pt1 | contig 10884 bp, 12 predicted proteins | sample TergutLab28metaG_2_FD_97872 | JGI IMG/M metagenome (GOLD analysis project Ga0123354, IMG submission 97872) | Labiotermes labralis P4 segment gut microbial communities from Petit-Saut dam, French Guiana - Lab288 P4 | ecosystem: Host-associated > Arthropoda: Insects > Digestive system > Gut ... | reverse complement strand
TGAGTTGTGATCTAGTTACTGAGCTATGGACCATTTAATTAGCTATGGAGCAGTTGGTGAGTTGTGATCTAGTTACTGAGCTATGGACCATTTAATTAGCTATGGAGCAGTTGGTGAGTTGTGGACTAGTTAGCGATGGACCTGTTAGTTAACTGTGGATAACTGAGTGAGTTGTGGACTAGGTAGTGAGTTATGGATCAGTTAGTTAGCTATGGACCAGTTGGGAAGTTGTGGTCTAGTTTATGAGTTATGGACCCGTTCGTTGGCTAATTAGTGAGCAGTTGACTAGTCAGTGAGTATTCAGCAGAAAGTTCAAAATCTTTGAGCAGCCAGATATTTCAATGTCAGATGCAATGAGAAAGAATGACGTCACTAAGTTTATACCGGAATTGTGTGTACTACATTAAGGTCTAGAAGATCAAAGTTATGTGTTTAGATGGTCCTTCAAATAAACATACAAGGACGTTAAGCACTGAAGAAGAAGCATTGCCAACGGACAATGAAATTAGACAGTGGTATCATAGTTTAGGAAACAGCAATCCGCAATACAATGAAACTCCAACCTCAATAAAGCACATACAGTTGTGTTCTCAAGAGTGTAAGTCAATTAATTTATAAAAATAATTACACGTACAGCAGAAAGATTTCTTTTACTAACCGTTTCTAATAGCGATTTTTAGGTTATGGCCTCTTCAAGCTTCCAGTTCTTCTAAAAAATATAAAAAAATTTTGTTCCCACGTCACTAACATGAACAGCCCAATGCTAGCATACAGTTCTGAAGTTTGGATGCTGAAAAAAAAAGGAACAACAACACAGAACAAAGCCTGCAGAGACAAAATTTGACAACAATGGGACTGCATACACTGGAAGAACAAATTATGCAAGCAGCATTTACTTACCAATTAAACATACTTAATATATAATTGAACAATTTCGAACACAGAAATTTGTAAACCTTTGAATTCTTAGTTTATCTAGGACAACTGGCACTGTAGGTTGCCTACTCTTATTTTCACACAGAACAATTAGTCTAATGCTGGCTTATGTAGTCGCAACATGTAGCTGAATACCAGCCCTCCCCCCCCCCAAAAAAAAACACAGAAATTTACTCTATGTGAAACATGCAAATATATTCATGTAAGTACAGCACAACGAGGTTTATCCTCCCTCCGAGAAATGGTCATATTATTGCAAGGGAGGGGTGAGGTACTACAGGCACACACATACAGAAGCATCACGAGAATTCCCTATTCCAGCATCGTGTATTACGGAGAAAACCGGAATTTGGCCCTAAATCACTAACGTTGTTATAGTCGAAACTCAAAGAGATATATATTACCGGCATTCGCCAGTTTTTCTTAATCGTCAGTCTCGGAATCCACTAACTTTTAAAGGAATAAAACGCTCAAATTTTCTCTGGACGGCCCTGCGTGTCGTCATTAAATGCTGTTCGAAACAGACACTGAGTTCGAGCTTATCTCGTAAGGCCCACTTTCCTGCTGCTTAAAATTCCACTTCCACGCAGACATATAAGTATTGGAATTATTGGAATCTGATTCTTTCGGGTTATTCTGCAGCTTCAAGTACTTAAAGTTTTGGGACTTTTGTCTGCCCCATCTTGTGGCTGGTACAAACATTTTCGGTAAATATATAGAATGAGACATGGGATCAGCCTAGTTTTTTGCATCTAAAAGAGACCCTCAAAGAAACGAAGGACAAGCAACTTTCACAATAATTGTTTTATTTCAAATCTATACAGTACTTTTCAACCCATCTTAGAAATCTGAGGTCTAAAGTCATGTCAATAACATACAGAAATAAGTTTCTACCACACATTAATCATACTATATCTGTTCTAAAGACCGTCTGGTTCGTGTTGTTTAAATTATCACTAATTATTTTAAAATCTTAAGGAACATGTAGGTACACGGTGTGAGCAAATAGAGGGATGTCTAATGTCAGTACCATTTTACTTTAAAGAAGATTACACTAATTCTAAAATGACCCATAGCAAAAGCCCACCAGCAGTAGACATCGGAAATGAACAAGCAGTAGCTGGAGACCCACATAGGACAGCAGCTAGCAGACATACTTGAGCTGCACACCCCAGGATAGCGCACATCACAGATACCCCCCCCCCCTTCCCCTTAACAATAGCATATAACAAACATCACAGATGCTGAGATCTCACCATCGTGACATACCTATCCTACAAAGTACTACCACCATACTTTCGGATGAAAACCTGATGATGGCCGCAATGGGCCGAAACATGTAGTTACTATCATCCTTTATTAAACATCTTTTTAGATATTGTTGTGTTATTGACTGATACCTACACCTATTGAAGATTACACTATTCTTGTAACAATAAATAACCTTCCTAACTGATTAAGTTCTCAGTTGTGAGACGTTACAAATTCTCACCTTACCTCTTCTGTCTCCGGTGCAGATACTTGTAGAAATAACTTACCTCCTCTGAGTTCAAGTCCTTCCTTTCCATTCGCCTACGCCTCTCGTTGTAGTATTAAGTGTTATCAAGAGAAACGCAGCCTGGAATCATCATCTGGTGACCCTGTGACAATGTGTTCACATGATTTATTCATCACAACAAAATATGACAGGTTCTACTTGCCCAAGATGAACGGTAATTCCAGAAAGCAACACGACAACTTCAGTAATACAGTTCTCCAAATCCATTCTCCATCGATCCGTAGATTAGACACTCTGTACTCACAGCAGGCTTTGATGGCACCAAGTATATCTTGGAATGCCACCTCACACACCGTGTTTCTGACGGTCAGCTTTGTATACTATACCACAGAACCCAACTACAAATGAAGAGACCCGTGTATTTGTGATGATTTAAATCGCAGAAACGAGATGACTTTTTCAAAAAAAAAAACTTTTCTTTTGAACCGCAAGTAAAATCAATGCCTTGTGGAACACTGAGGATAGATTTAAAAATTTTTTATTTATTATCGGAATCTCTTGCTAAATATTAATACGCTGTCAGCTAGCTAAGTCGCGGATTGCAATATCGATATAAAACAACATTTTTTTCCATTCCTTTTTTTCACCAAATATCACGAAACGTAGGTGATTAAATTTATAGCATAGTTACAAATTTCACACAAGAAACGTTTTTGGTATACTTCGAACAAATATCTTCCATTGTTCTCTTTACTTAATCCACTGAGGTTCTAACACAATTACATGTAAAATTTCGGGATTTTATTTGTGCGTGTGTATTCACAAACAGTTAATTTAGCATGTAGAGCATAATATATAAAGCCGAATAACACGATCATAAGTAAATAATGAACTGAGGTAATGGGATGGCATTTCTGTGCTTAGACTGAGGAAACGAAGGAAAAATCAGTCAGGTTAGCCGGTTCTTGGATCGAGAACTAAATTCCCGATCATAGCAAGGAAGTTGCAACTCGGCGTCTATTTTTTTGTCGTCGAAACCTTAAAGATCAGAGATGAATGTGAAATGGAGTTCAAGATAACTTCTCCCTCCCAGGATTTTTACCACGATCAGAAATTACTTATAAAATTCGACTAAAGCCGATACCGCTTTAACACCCGACTTAGCACTACAGAGCGGGCAGCAGCTACATCGGCCACGGCAGAGCGAGCACTCTGGCAACAAAAAACTACTCTCTGTACAATGTCTCACCACCTAGAATAAGCATATGACAGAATGTGACCATGCTGTAAACGCATAATTGTGGCTGTGTTGCAGATCGTAGGTGTCATCTCTGTGTTCTTCATCTGCGTGTCGATCCTGTCCTTCTGCCTGAAGACTCACCCGGACATGCGCGTACCCTTCATCAAAAACGTCACCGTCAACACTTCGTACAACACTTCAGCGTGGACACTGGATAAGACGCAGACCAACGCCCACGAGGCTTTCTTCTACATCGAGTGTGTCTGCAACGCCTGGTTCACGCTCGAGTTCTTCATCCGGTTCATTGCGTCGCCCAACAAGTGGGAATTCATCAGGGCGTCCGTTAACATTATAGACTACGTGGCGACACTCAGTTTTTACATCGACCTGGTGCTTCAGAAATTTGCTTCTCACCTGGAGAATGCCGACATCCTCGAGTTCTTCTCCATAATCCGTATAATGCGGCTGTTCAAACTCACCCGCCACTCATCCGGGCTCAAGATCCTCATCCAGACTTTCCGCGCCTCCGCCAAAGAGCTTACGTTGCTCGTGTTCTTCCTGGTGTTGGGTATTGTCATCTTCGCCAGCCTGGTATACTACGCAGAACGAATCCAGGCCAACCCTCACAACGACTTCAACAGCATCCCTCTAGGCTTGTGGTGGGCACTGGTTACAATGACCACTGTAGGATACGGGGACATGGCCCCAAAAACGTATGTGGGAATGTTCGTGGGAGCGCTCTGCGCCCTGGCAGGTGTGCTGACCATCGCTCTACCTGTGCCAGTCATTGTGTCAAACTTCGCCATGTACTACTCCCACACGCAGGCGCGCGCAAAGCTGCCTAAGAAGCGGCGGAGAGTACTTCCGGTGGAGCAGCCTCGGGGGCCGAGGCTTCCTGGAGCTCCGGGACCGGGTGGTCCTCCGGGATGTGGACCAGGAGGACCAGGGGGTGGGATGCCTGGGGGCTGTGGCCCTCCCGGTGTGCAGAACAGACGCATGAATGCCATAAAACAGAACCATCCAAAGGACATGATGGGCCAGAAGATGGGTGAGTCTGCCGACACTTGCAGTACAGAACCGCTTGGGCCAGAATTCAGTGTGATTCACTGATTATACACCTGTAAAATATTTCAAATTTCTAAGTCAAGTGACAGCTAATAATAGGATAACATGTGAGGTGTACGGAAGTGGAAGTGGCCTATTCTAGGTTATAATTCCGATGTTTAGCAACACTGAGGAAACTCAACCATAAATTCCTAACTACAAGCCGAGATTTCGAACCCCGAGACTTAGTGAATACAAAGTTGGAGTGCTCACAAAAAATCGAAAAAAAACAAGGCGCCCAAATAAAAATGAAAGCACCACATGTACAATGAAGGGAAAGAAAATTATCAATCTCAAAGCGCGTTTAATAATAACAGTTAACAGTTAATGAAAAGGAGCAGATAAAAAAAAAACAAAGGGAAAACCTTACACTTAAAATTTAACCTATATTCTCATTCGTATCCACTTCTGAATAAATTAAACCAAAATTTCAATACCATAATTTTCGATATAAAACCATCATCCCCCTCCCATTTCGTATTCAGACGCGGCCCGCCAATTCATTTTATTAGACCATCTCAATTATCTCATTCAAATGATGAAACATGACCTGACTCAGTGTCGAAATTTGTTCAGCTACAAAGTTTTTCTCTCGTGGGCCCTAAGGATCAGAGATATTTGCTTGCGACCCCCCCGGGCGGTAACATGCAACTAACGTCAGCAGATGAAAAACGCAATAAAATTTTAAATTCAATAATTATAACATATTATACTTTTCTTATCATACTTTTCTGAATGGTGTGTTTTATTGTAATTACAATGCTTTCTTCCGTACTGCTTAAAATGACATGCGACCCGCCTTTAATTTAAGACTCTTCCGTTGCCCCCGAGTCGTGCCTCACATTGACATCCCGCCCGTACAGCTTCATGCAGTCCTGTACAAATTTAAAAGAGTTCTCCATGCATTACAATCCTTTCGAGAAGCTAATATTTCCTTGGCTAACCAAGACATCAAATTTAATTGTTGGTGTCGTTACCATATTTGCGAATTTTCCACATTTTCTAATGCTATGCTCATGTTGATGCTTATCACACATCTTCTAGACAAGACATGAAACTATACTTAGTTTTCTTACTTCTAGACCAATTTCTTTACCTGCATCTAATCAAGCTTCTGTGTTCTCTTGGAGTATATATGTATATTTCACCCAGTAAATTAACATCTTCAGCACGGACCAAACACTGATGTGCTCCCTAAAATTTTGGTCTCTGCCACATTACTATGACCTTCGCAATGGGATAATCTAAAGCAAAATTAAATAGGAATTGCAATAAAGCATCTCCTTGTTTCACGCCAATCTAAATAGTGCTCTATCAAACAAATGTCCTTCTGTTGTATCCCTTCATTTGGGTTATTCCCCGGCGTCTGAATTTCATGTGCCGACATTTCGGAACACTGTCTGTTTCATCTTAGTCTTTTTTACACCACCAATGAAGATGGAACAGACAGAGTGTTCCGAAACGTCCGCACATAAAATTCAGACGCCGGGAAATCACCCAAAAGAAAGGATACAACATTCACAACACGGTTAAATTTTTAATTCAAGAAAATGTCCATCTGTCTGTACCTTACTATATGTTTCGATTAAACACATTTTAATTAATATGTTGGTATATAAAAATGCGATGAAAGTTTTCCTACAAAGCCTTTTACCTGGCCGAATCATAGGATTTCTTGACATCTGCATGTATAAGGACAAACTGATGAACTGAATTCCCGTGTGTTTGTTTCTGAAGAATACCCGTTCAGTGGCTGTTTTTTAAATCGTAACCCACATTCATGGTGCCCAATAACTCCATCTAAAAAAGGTAAAGGTAAATTTATCTCGTTACAGGCCCGGTGTGGCCCAGAGGGTGGGTAGAATTATAGCTCTTCTCTTCCATGACCGCGGCACTAGAAGGGGGTGAGTGGTCAGCAGCACGCCCCGGCCGCAATTTACCCCTGGAAAGACCCGGTACCCATTTTACAGGAGGCTGGGTGGGCCCCAGGGCCAGTCTGGACGAATAACTCCATCTACGTGCAGTAAAACTAGAAAGCATAATGTTGGATAAACGTTTTTTACAGTTGATAACTAATTATGCCTTGATAATACACGCAGTTAGTTTGATCACCCTTCATACACACAGGTACATGAATAGATTTCCCTTATCTTCCCCTGTTTTTTCATTCTTCAAATAGAATTAATAAGTTTGCTCATCTCCTTATGGATTATCTTACTTCCAGATTTGATCAGCTCTGCCGGCAATGCACCAATGTCTACTAATGCACATTTTTTAATATGTCGGTAACAAGATGAAACTCAAAGGCTGTAGGCTGAAGAACCAGCGTCTCAGTTGTAGGTGTATGTATATTAGACTGCCTAACATCAGTAACCCCAAGCACATTCAAAGACAACCAGCACAGATTCTTTCACTTTTTCAAAATATTGTGAATTTTTCCCCCATAGTGCAACTACCCCTAATGGTCCAGGGCCTCCTTATTTTCGAGACTTCACGATCACACTCAGACACACCACATTCGGTAGGACTCCTCTTTACGAGCGATCAGCTTGGCGCAGAGACCTCTACCTCACAACACACAAAACTCACGAGTCATAGACATGTTCCAGGCGGGATTCGAACCCGTAATCCCAGGATCCAAGCGGCCGCAGACCCACGCCGTAAACCACGAGGCCATTAGTATAGACGACCGTAAAAATATGTAAACAAATTACCTTTCTCATTCTTTTCAAAGTTATTTCTGGGCTAGTAACCGCTCTTCAATGGCTTTCTACCCCTACACATGTCTCTAGTATTCTCTTTTTTACCGAGTGTCTCAAGCCGGTTAATTTTTGCTTTCAAGTATTCCCGCTTTTTATGAAATTTGTAATAGTTTCATGTCTTATATTGGTCATAGTATTTCCTTTAGTTTGGCTCAGATCCCATGAATATGGCAATTTAGCCTGTTTATCGTACTTCTGATTATAATGGCCTAGACACTCTTAGCTGAGATTTAGATGGCCTGATACTTTCCCAAGACTTGTCGATACCCCACTCTCTTCTAAGTTTTCCAAAGCTGCGCAATTTTTCGACGTTTTACCTCAAACTCTTTTCTAACTTCCACATTTATCTTCTTGCGATCGGATCTCTCACTTTCAAACGTTTATACTTCACGTATCCTGACAGACAGTACCGTCCCAACTTCTGCAACTACCAGACAGCGGTCAGTGTCACAGTCAGCTCTCCAGAAAGATCGTACATCAAGTATGCCATTTCCGGTCTATCAAACTGCAATAAATTGGATCTTTATTCTTCCCATCAGGAGACTTCCGATAGTACTTATGAAAGTTTTGAAGAAGGGAACACTTTCCCCCCTTTTGACAAGTAACTTTTGGTTTGACGAAATTTATTATTCTAACACTATTATCGCTAATAGTTTCTTGTAACCTCTCGTCCGAATCTGTCGGTTTAAAAATATCTTCCCAACTTTTCATTAAAATCTCCGAAGATAATTTTCATACGGTACTTGAGGACGTAATCGAATACCTGCTCTAATTCAAACAGCAACTGTGCTTTCAATTATACCTTCATTTTAAGTTCAGCCCTAGGCATTCAGAACAATAATACCAGCGACATGTGACCTCCTATTATTACAAATCTCTACGCAACTGTTCCTTAAGTTCAGGAGTTCTTTCTCCAATTGATTACTTTTATTTCCTTTACCACAGAAAAAGTATAATACACTTCTAGTTCAGTACCGCTGTTTTCCCATCTGATATGCCGTATTTCCTCTAAACCTAAACTAACCGTTGCAAATGTTTTTAATGCACCTGGCACGTACAGCCTCCTGACATTCCAATTTCAAGCACCTTTTCCATTTTATTTCGCTCTGGTCATTCCAAACAACCCATCCCAGTCCAGGGTCTTCTGTAACATTCCGTAACATTATTTTACCGCCCAGCCTCCAAGTTGGACGGTCACCCCTTGCTGGCTGTCCACGCCTGCTTATTAAATACATTCGAGGCTACCCTCAAACTCAAAAACAGAAAGACGTCTCCTCCATCCACAAGAGGAGGACGCTCAATGTCCTCTTGGCAGGGACCCAGTTACCATGGGTTTCTATCCCCTGTGTGCGTGAGGGAGATACACAGAGAGATAATATGGCAAGAACATTTAAAAATGGAAGCAACAGCTGAAATATACAGTTGATTTTAAAAAAAAACATATGAAAAGGGACAGAAATACTGGGCAGTGCAAGGAATTATAGCTCGCAAAGTGTGTAAACTCAAAAACCTAAAGACAAAGATCGCCCTACAACACACCATGAAGGCCCAGAGGTGGAGTAGAGGTATAGCTCTACTCTTTCTTTAATTTCGGCGCTGGGTAGGAGTGAATACTTAACGAAACGTCTCGCCCGCTTTACCCCCGGGCACGAGAAGCAGTAACCCTTGTACAAGAGGCTGACTGAGCCCAAAGGTCGGTCACAATGGGTACGGAAAATCCCACTCCCGCCGAGGCTCAAATCCCGGACCATCCAGCCCGTAAAGAGTCGCTATACCGACTACTCTATCGCGGCCCGTGTAGGCTGTATCACTCAATATCAGAATCCAGACGTACTTTTATATAAAACGGGCCTCAATTGCAACAAATTCCGTTACTTAAGACACGTTTGATAATACTCCAATATTTATATGGTCAGTACAGCCTGTGCATCAGTTTGTGCCTTCAAATATAGTAATATTAAAAGCTTCCAAATTTCCGAGGGTTTAATTAAAGCATCACAATGGTAAGGAACATAGAGGAGTGGAGGTACAGCTCCATGCGCTCCAAAATTCGGTATCATATGGAGATTAGTAGTCAGTTCCACGACCTTTAGCCGCTGTATTCCACTGTGAAGACTCCCTTTTCCCATGCAGTAGGAGGCTGAGTGATACCCCAAACCCGGTTTGAACAATCCATAGACGAGAAAAATAAAATGCACTGTGAACAACTCAACAACCAATCTGAGGCAGCTTCTTACAGCTTCAGCTTGTAATTTTATTTATCTTTTATTAAATGTGAAAGCCTTGTAAATTAATTTTTCTTCGTTTAAATTATCGTGGCGTATGGTTGGCTGAAAAGACGTTTAAATTGCAGTTACAACTTTTTTTCGTTTTAAAATAAAGCAATAAATGTAACGTAAGAGAAGTTAAACTAGGGTTTGGGATTTCCACATTGACGTTAAGGATTCTGTTCTTCTCGGATGTTAAGCTGTGTAGTGGGGTTAATATATCCTGACGTTCCATCGTAATGTCTGGTGCTGTTACCCACGATACACAGCTTAACATAAAAAAATACCAGAATCTTTAAATTGAATGTGCATACAGTACATACTTGCATGCGTCAACGGTAGGGTCATCCCTGAGCAGGCCATGGAGGCGTACTGGAGAGTGGAGTTACACTCCCCATACACTTTTACCTCTGCAGCTTGCCAGCCGCTTTAGCCCTTGGCAAAGAGCCCACGGTCCACATTAAACAGCAGACTGGATGGGAACAAGAGCCAGTTTGAGGGCTTTGCGGCAGTCGAATTATAATTTCTCTACTGTCTAGCCCGTAGCCACGTCACTTTATGGGCTACGCTATCCCGGTCCCATACGCATAAACTAACATAATCAGTCCTAGGTTGAAGAAATCCAACGAGATGCAACAGTATACAGATATTTATTTACTGCTAAATTACTCTACATATTTCGGGCGTCCATCGCGCCCATCATCAGGAGTACGTAAAACTCTAGTTGCAGCCTCTGGTACAGATCATACCATCTGGGGAGCAAGCTTCTTCAAACGTGACCAAATAAGGAATGGTTTGGGACCGTCAGCGACCGCCTCTGTGGTCTAGTGGTCAGAGTTTCTGGCTACAGGTAGAGAGGTCCCGGGTTCGATCCCCGGCGCTACCAGATTTTCTAAGTAGTAGTGGGTCTGGAACGGGGGCCACTCAGCCTCGTGAGGTCAATTGAGGAGCTATTTGAATGAAAAAAGTAGCGGCTCCAGGTCTAGAAAACAGAGATTAACGGCTGTGGGGACCCGTTGCGCTGACAACGTGACACCCCTCTATCCGCAAAAGTTGGCACTAACTTCGCCGACCGGC
>Ga0123354_10018654_pt1 | contig 10884 bp, 9 predicted proteins | sample TergutLab28metaG_2_FD_97872 | JGI IMG/M metagenome (GOLD analysis project Ga0123354, IMG submission 97872) | Labiotermes labralis P4 segment gut microbial communities from Petit-Saut dam, French Guiana - Lab288 P4 | ecosystem: Host-associated > Arthropoda: Insects > Digestive system > Gut ... | reverse complement strand
GCGCCAAACGGTTGATAGGCGAAGTTTCGCGAAGCGAACGAGCCTACTACCTTGGCGGGCAGCCCGATAGGCTGAAATGAGCGAAGCGAAATTTCAGCCTATCTCTTAAATATACGCATGTTTCCCCAAAATCAACTTCCTTACTATTTATAAGCAATTACTTTGCATATCTTTGTTAATAAATTGGTTACACTTTTTTACTCAATTTCGTATTTTGTATATCTTTTCTGCACTTTTGCAAAAAATAATATACAAAATACACTAAACATTCTCGTGTCATTCACCGTACAAATATATGACACATTTTTCATTATTTATATAAATATTTAAGAAATTTTATATATCATTGCAGAAAAAATAAACTGAAAATATTTATGTCATTTAATCCTTAAAATTGCCTTACCTAAGGCTGAACGGGTCAGTAGGTAAGGATACAATTATTTCATATTAAGCGAGTTATTTTCTTACTGTCATTGTCATTTTTTTGATCGTATAAACTCCTTTTATTTATCGGTTTATACGATTTTTTCGGCAAGTTTAATCAAATCTCAGGCAAAACAGTGCATAAAAAGGAACGGAAGCAAATTCGATTGCTCTCATCCCGACAGTTTCGCCGCTGCTTAATAAAGTGCTGGAAAGCATTATGCTGTATGCAGGTTGAAGCCGTAGAACCATCCCATGGCGTTCTTTTCGACCTTGTCGATACCTTCAAAAACCTTGTTTCGCTTGATGTGCTTGTGGCTACAAACGGCGATTTTGGTGGAATCGACAAAAGTGATCCTGTCTCAAATACAGAAAACAGCATACAAAGGCACTGATTTTATATTGTTTTCAAATCCAAAATTCTTTTTGGAAATGCGTATTGCGTATTCAGAATTGTACTTTTCCATAAAAACGCTCAAACTTTTCGCTCGGTTTCGCCTGCCTTTTTTTACTTCTACAGGCACTACTTTTCCGTCAAGTTGCAACACAAAATCAACTTCCGCCTTGCCTTCACTTTGCCAATATGCCAAACGATAGTTTTTTGTTTTAAAACACTGTGCTACATAATTTTCTGTCATTGCCCCAATAAAAGTACTATCGGTTTCAATGGTTGACAAAATTGTTTGTAAAGGAATTTCGGAACGCAAAGTCAAAATACCAATATCGCCCATATACAATTTAAAATTTATTAAATCCATATAGGCATTTATGGGAATAAATCCGTGTTCCAAACGCTGACATTTGAGTGTAATGTTTGCTAAATTAAGCCATTCGATTGCCTCGCCGAAAATAGTTGCCGTACCGCCTCGTTGTACTATTTTGTACTGAAATTTTGCATTTTCTTTGGCAAGCTGTGCGGGAATAGAATCGTAACAGGCACGAATTTTTACACTCGTAGTAGTGTCGGCATATTTTGCCATATCTGCAATATATTCATTAAGTATGTCATTTTGAATAACTTGTACTTTTAAATAACTATCCGTTTTGATAAACGATATCACTGCGGCAGGCATTCCGCCAATGATAAAATATTTCTGATACAGTTCCAATGCGACATTATGCAACGCTTCGGGCATAGCCTCGTTGTTGGCGTAATGATTTTTGATTTCTTCCGCCAATTTATCATAATCTAACGCCCAAAGAAATTCCTCAAAATCGAGCGGATAAAGAAAAAACTCATTGACTTTGCCTACCGGAAACGAGTATTTTTCCCGATTGGTGGCCACTCCAAGCAAAGAACCTGCTGCCACAATGTAATATTCGGAGGTTTGTTCACAAAAATATTTCAACGAGGTTAAAGTTCTTTCACTTGCTTGAATTTCGTCAAAGAAAATCAAGGTTTTTTCGGGAATGATTTCCTGTCTTTTGGTAGATTCAATAAATTGAATAATTTTACGGGGAGAAAGTTCTTTTTCAATAAAATTGCGCACATCGCCCTCAATTTCCATATTGAGGTAAATTACATTTTCAAAATGCTCTTTGCCAAATTCTTCCAATATGTAAGTTTTACCAACTTGACGTGCGCCATTTAATATTAAAGGTTTACGCTCTTCGCTTGCTTTCCACTCGACTAATGATTCTAAAATTTTCCGTTTCATAAAGAAATAAATTTTGAGTGTAAAAATACTAAAAAGTTCCGAAAAATCAAAATATTTTGATTTTTCGGAACTTTTTAATTGAAAGCGGTATGCACAATTCTCTCAAGGATTGAATCCGCAATAACAGGGTCACCAATGACATCAAACCGATTAGCGACAGGCATTTTTTTATCAATCTTTTGCAATCTTTCTAACCATCACTCCATTATTCGTATAAACCTTTACCAAATAAATTCCTTTCAACAAAGGAGATACAGAAATTTTTCCACTGAAATTATTATCAGAAAGCAGCAAAGCGCCTGTTGATGAATAAATTTCCACTTTACTTATTGGCAATTCCGATTTTATGAATAGCTCGTTTTGGACAGGATTAGGGAAAGTATTAATTTGACCAACTTCTTTATTGATAATCCCTGTTTTGTCATCAACAAGAATATAAAAATCTTTCCAGCCATCTGCCGATTTATAGGCATTTTCAGAGCCTGAAGGAACATATAATTTGCATGAAGAAGTATTTACACCAAAAAAACACCACTCGTCTCTGATACTTGGTGGAATTGGATTATTAATGTATATCTCATTTAAACTGTTGCAATCCTGAAAAGCGTGCTCGCCTATTGTTGTTACATCCTTCGGAATAATAATTGAAGTAAGAGATATACAATCAAGAAATGCATCGTTTCCTATTGTTGTTACACCGTTATTGATAATTACTCTTGTAATTTCATCTTTCTTACAGTACCAAGGTAAAGATGTGTTATTGTAATAGAAATCAGCCATTGCTCCTGTACCACTGATTGTAAGTGTACCATTATCAAATGTACCAATTACATCCGCAACTTTGGGATTACCAATTTGCCATGGATACGCTTGATTATTCTCATTCATGAGAGATTCTATAAGATCAAGTTCCCCCGTAGGAAAGGTTTCTTTGACATCACGCCCTGCACAATCTGATAAAATATCAAGGAAAATATTAAATTTTTGCCACTCTGTCAAACACATTCCATTATCATAAGGCAAGGCATTGATTTTTGCAAAAGCTTGTTTGTAGAGCCAAAAACCGTGGTCATTATTTTGTTGATAGTAATTACCTAAACGAATCAAACCCCACATTGCAATCCCTTCGTCCATTGGTCTATAATAACCATTATCTCCTTTTACTTTAAGGTCATAGTCGTCTTGATAGTAATCGGCAATTTCAGCGCCGTAATGTTTTGTTTCCACAGAAGGCAGCTCTTCCTTTTCTCCGTCATCATTATATTTCCATCCTGCGTACCTGCCCATTTCAACCATTGCATCAGGAATTTTTGTAAGTGCAAGATACATACGGAAATTAGCAAATAATTCCTCATTCCAATTATATGAATTATTACCATTGCCGAAATCACTGAGACTACCTGAAAAGTTATGACCCATTTCGTGTAATATGCCAAACGACCAATCCCCATCGGTCACAAATGCTGTTAACGTGCCTGAAACATAATCGTTTGTCCATATAATTGAGTTACCGCCGCCTCTCGCCCATGCTTGGACATCTTCATAAGGAAGGCAGCGAATTGACAGTTTAGTTCCATCATGTGAAGGCGATAATCCGCTCATCAAATCGACATATTGCTCATACATACGGTCGAGATCTGAAAGCCAGGTAGCCAATTGGTCGGTCGTTATGGACAGCAAACGGTCATCTATTTCAAACCTCATATATTTGCTTTCCTGCACAAAAATAGTAGGGGTAAATCCAACAATATCAAAACCTTTCCAATTAGAATAAGCGTACAAATTTTGCGTTCCCGATGGAACATATAATTTGCATGACGATAGATTTACACCCCAAAAAACATCACCGATATCAGCGTTTGGCGGTGTAGGATTATTACTGTAAATTTCTGTCAATGAGTAACAGCCCCAAAAAGCAGCACAATTTATTATATCTACATTCTTACCTATGCTAACCGAAGTAGCATTATCACAATCAATACAAGCATAACATCCTATTTTTGTAATTCCATCGCTGATGATTATATTCGTAATGTCTTTTATCTCATACCAGGGAGGTAATTCACCGTTTCCTCCCCAACCCCAATCCATTATTTCCCCTGTACCACTGAAAGTAAGCGTGCCGTTGTTGAATGTCGCAGTAACGTCAGCGGGATTGGGATAACCGATTTGCCAAGTTTGTCCCATTACATTGCATCCATAGGAGCATAAGACAAGTAGAATTACTACTGTCAAAAGGTTTTTCTTTTTTGTAATTTTTTGATACATAAAATTTTAAAATTTGCTGTTGTGCCTCCACTTACGGCTTTCGGCTTCTCCGTCTTCGTTGTGTTGTCTGCAAACTTGCCCATAACCGGGACGACATTCGTCAATCGTTAGTTGTACTTTTACTTAATAAGGTACTCTATTATAATCTTCATCGAATAGATTGCCTTCCGAATCGTGAAACCGTGCCGCTGATTTTGGAGAATTTCCAATATCTTTTCCCGCATTATTTACCATAGATTGTGCCGCTCCTATCATTACAGTACTTCCAACAGCTAGAATTGCAGTACTCATAAATGCAATTTTTGCACCCGTCGTAACATACTCTTTAGCGTTTATGAAATTAATATACCAAAGTGCATATTTCCACATACCTCTGTTAATTTTTTTACATTCATTGAATGCGTTATTTAAATCTTCATATTTTTCAAATTGGCTTTTGTTTTCTTTCAAAAATTTATACATCGGTCTCCATTTTGCCCTTAAATTACGATTCAGTGCTGCTAATAATTTACTTTGTCTCATGAAAACAGTCAAACCATTTAAAATACTTTCTTTGGCATAAGCCTTATTTTCAATATATTCATTATACATATCAAAATTCTCTTTTGCGATAGAAAACATTTCGTTCAAAATTTGACCAACATCCCAAGTATTGCTTCGTAAATGTCGCAACAATATCTTACCTTGTATATAATGAAATATGATAAAATATAAAGGTAGCAGGATTAATAATAGTAAAAAAAATTGTACTATTGAAGAAAAGATTGTATTCATTTTTAACCTCGTTTTACATCTGTCCTTTAACAGATAATTAAAATATTTCGACTACTCTTATGGTTTTTCGTACACACCCCGTTTTTGTTATGGTCTCCGGACTCCATTATTCTGTTTGAACTACTGAACAGTGCCATTTTTAATTCCCTGATTCGTGTCGGGAGCAACCTCTGAATTTTAATAATATTTTAATAAGTTATGTTTAGAGTTGTTTTTCTCAATCAAATTTGATTTTATTCTTTTGCAAGGTGCTTCGCAACGAAGTTGACGGTGTCAAAGAATAATCATAATCAGGAATTGTTTTTCAAGTGCCCGTTTTTTGTCCTACCCTATTCTTAGTGATCTCTATCCCATTGCCTGCCTACACCACCTGAAAATAGCCATATCAAAACAATAAATCCTGCTATTATATAGATTATTGCTTTTAAAATAAGACCTATCATATATATAATAAATTTTATTACAAATATTACTACGTTAAGTACAAGCACTATTCCAATTACTATTCCAATTATTGCCAAGATTATTAATGCTATTTTTCTAAACAAAGAATATTTTATCCAAAATAGGACAAAACAAGCGATAACTAAAGCACCAACAAAACTACTAATAATAATATTGTCTTTAAAATAGTTAATAAATTCTTTAGAAGAAATAATTATTTCTTGTTTATACGGATAATTAATCTCAAACTTGGGTGCTTCCAATTCTTTTTGCTTTGCTTGCTGCTGTTTTTCTAATTCAGCAATTTGTCTTTCACGTTCTCCTCGTTGCTCTTGCACTTGTTTAGCTGTAGCAACTCTCTTTAATTGAAAATCTTTTCCGCTAAATACATCATTTTTAATAACTCCGTTGAGAGTAGTAAAATTAGACCCCATGAGTCCACTGGGACGATTTATCCATTTTTCCCCAATGACGTTATATCTTCCATTAGAATATTCAGCTAATACTGTGTGGCTTGCAATGGTACCTAAAAGAAAACAAGAACTCGCTCCTTTCATATCATCGTAAATAATTAGAGTTAATTCCATTCCGTGCCCGTACGAACCTTTCCACTCACCTACAATGTCGCTTTGTTTGCTCCCTTGTTGCATTGTCGGCTGGGTTTGCGGTTGTTTTCCATGTTCAGCCGATTTAGTGTCTGATTTTATATTTACAGATAGCCCACCAAAATCAGCGCCATGAAATTGATATGTATTCATTTTATTTGGATTATTGTTGGCATCAAACACCATATTTAAACAATAGCTATCTGGAGATAAAGTAATTATACCTGTGATGGTTATTGTCTTGGTCTCGCCCGGAGCAAAGTAAAAGATGTCGCCGCCAATGAGTTGGTTTGGTGAGTAAACAACAGGTTTTTCCATATAAATCCACAACCGTGAATTATATGCTACTGTACCATTGTTTTTTAATGTTGCAGTGAAACTACCTGTTTGGTTTTGATACAAATTTCCATTAACTTTAAGCGACACAGGTTTCAAATCAGGAGTAGAGTCAAGTGGATTCGCAACAAGAACTAAAAAGTTTATCATTAACATAATAAGAGAAAAAATTAAGTTTTTCAAACCTTTTAGACTTCTACGGTTCGCCTCGTCTTTGAGATGTTTTTTTGTTTCCTTAGTACCTTTGAGTCTTTTTTTTGTGAAATTCTGATTCATAAAATATTAAATTTTTATAATGCCTCCACTTCTGGCTATCGGCTTCTCCATAAAAACGGTAGGCAATCGCCAAACTTGCCTACAACAAGGGTGGCAGCTTTGTGCAGTGACGGGAGGGTATCAACCACCTCCAATCTTATCACTGTGCTTCTCCCCCCGCGTTATCGCACAAAACCCCTCGTTGAACTGTAGCTCTGCTGCATATAGACCCTGATTGTTTATGGGCTGGTTTTATTATAATGTTTACTCTTTATTTTTTAACTAAAAATGCAGCAACAGGCAATGTAATACCCGCTAATGCTACTAAATATAATCCAAATCCAACTGATTGTGTAAAAAAAGGTTGAACTACTTGTGGTAAATGTCCATTATGAGTATAAACATATATTATGTATTTAATATCAATTATATAAAAAATGCCAATTATTCCAGCAATAATACTTGGAATAATTGCACAATACAGCAAGCCTCCGTTCAATGGTTTTGTTTTGTCGTTTAACAAGCTAATTATTAGTGGTACAAGAAATAATATAAAATTATTTCGTCCGCTACTACCACATTCTGTTCCACTCATTGATCCAAAAATAGAATCATCATACCAAGTCATAAATGTAGCTGAAATTCCAAGTCCAGCTATAATTAAAATAGCTAATCTTTGTTTGTTCATTTTTTTATTTTTATTTATGTTCCTACTCATATGGCTTTTCGGTGTCGCCCCGTTTTTTAAAATGGCCGCTGGTCTCCATTCATATTATATTACTAACAGTCTGCAATTTACTGTCGAGATATATCAAATGGGAAAATTGGCGGTTCCCGTGTCCGTCGCTTTCCTTCTCTCTGTTGTCCTCTATACTTGCCCATAACGAAGGGGGCAGCTTGCCGCAGGTAGAGGTTCGCAAAGGCTCGGACGAGAGCCTAAAGTGCTGCTACGCACGTCACTGGGATGAGTTGCACCCCCGAGTTGTGGCAAACTGCTTGCTGGCTGTCAGGTATTTATTGGTTTTAATCCAAAAAAATCTAAAACAGTTGCACATTCCGCTAAAATTGAAAGAACTGTTTTTGCATTTTTCCCAAGAAAACCCCAAAACCAATTGAATCTATCCTTTACATCTTTTTGTTGTTGCTTATCATTTTTTTCAGTGGCTTCTTTCGCTGTAGATAATAAATTACAAAGTGCTGCAACTGTTTGAGAATCCAACGAGGATTTTTCAATAAGAGCAAGCGCTTTCTCAAAATCATCTAAAATTGAATTGTTTTGTGTTTTATCTACTTTATTTATAGCTGTTTGTGAATTGTTTTTTCCACCGACAATAATTTGATTACCTGTACCTTCTACTTTGACGTTAGTATTCATATTTCTTCAACTTCTCGTTTGTGAATTATTTTCGCCACCAATAATAACTTGATTATCATCTCCTTTTATAATAGTAACATCTCCTGTAAGAAAATTTAAAGTCTGTCTTTGTCTGTTTTCTTCTCGCTCATTAAGTGCACTCAATAGAAGATTGTACCCTTTATCTGTATAATCCTTATTGTCTGCACTGAAAGAATAGACTATACCTGAAGCCATATCAATGTTCAAAGCATACCAATTTTTCAATGAGTTTATTACCATGATAATTCCGACCACAATTGCAATAAATCCAAGATATCCCCAAAACTTTCCAAGAAGATAAGAAAGGGAAAAAAGATAAAACCCTACAAGAGCCATAATTGCTCCCAGTATTGTTTTTAGGGTTATAGTAGATGGCAATTTACCAAGCCAAATACGAGTGATTGAAGTGTATGGTATAAAACTATATACTTTCTGACTTTCAATTCCAGCCTTATGAAACTCCACAGTCAGATTTTTGTAGGTGTTGTTTTTTTGCTTAAAAATATCAAGTATATTCATAAAAATACCCTCCTTTAAAATTAATTTTCATAAAATATATTTCCCTTACTCATTTGGCTTTTCAGACTCGCCCCGTTTGAATGGTCTCTGGTCTCCATAATTTCTTTTAGATTAAGATACAGTATCATATTCTGATAATTTTTCCCCTGCTCTTACGGCTTAGCAGGTCTTGCCCGTTTTTTTGTGAGGGTTCTGCTCCTCTCAGCATTATGATTTAAGTGTTTATGCAGTTTCACTTCACATTTATAAAGGAACAGTTGCGATTCTGTTTCATATCTTTTTGGCGGTTTTTCCGTCGTCGGATTTTCAACGACAGTATCGAAATGTTGGGAACGGAAGTAAGCTTTCATTCTTTTCATTCCGACAGGCTGCCATTACTGTGCTTATTTTCTGTATTTACTGAAATTTCATTCTTTCAGGTTTTATTATTAACCGGAAATTTTTCTTTAGTATCATCAGATAAAAGGTCTTTCATCTTTACAATTTCTTCTTCTTTCCTTGTTTTATTATTATTAACTACTACTGAAATTAATTTAATCATTGCAATCAGGGAAAGTGCTTTCAGCAGAGTAAATAAAGTAGCAAGTATTGTAATAATTATTATTGCTCCTTTAATAATACCGAACTTCAGAAAGAATGAAAGAAATAAGGACCTAAAAATAATTATTGGCATAAACATGAGATAGTAGAGATAGTACCACCAACTACTGCTTACAGAAGATTGTGTTTCTAAAATAGTATTTAAAATCATGGTTTTAAATTTTTCTCCCGCTCTTACGGCTTCGCAGGTCTTGCCCGTTTTTAGAGTTTCTTTTCTCTTCGCATTTTTTGGGTGAACAGTTGCGATTCTGTTTCATATATTTTGGCGGTTTTTCCGTCGTCGGATTGTTCAAATTGGGACATAAAAAAAGCGTGGCCAATGACTCTGAATTTGTTATACGAGGTCTTAGACTACCCAACCAATCAAATTAACGAGTAAAGCCCACGCCGTAGCGTGAGCACTAACAACTTTACTCAATGATTGGTTTTTGAAATTGTCTAAGTTTCGTATAACCCGGAATAAAAGTTAATGCTTTTTTTTAATATTTCTTAAAATATGAGAGTTACCTCTCGTTTTTTATTTACATAGGCAAATCTGTTTAAAATTCACCACAAAAATATAAAAATGTTTTAAAATTTTAGTTGTTTCGTTATAAAAAATGAATTTTTTTTTAATGAAGAACCAATAATAGTTTTGAAAGCCGAATAAAAGCCAAATAATCATCATTTGTGAGCGGGCGAGCAAATGCGGATTTCGGATGATGATGAAAACATTGAAAGACACATTTTATAATCCTTATCAAACGTTTTCAGCTTCGACTTAATTTACTTTTAACCAATCACACTTAAATTTTTACAAGTCTTCGTTTTCATATTATGAATAATTTGTACTTTTGTGCTTAATTACAATTATTAGGGAGGTAAAATTTAATACAGTATGTTACGAAAAATAAGACAAACGCTTGCAGTAGTCAGTTTTATCCTGATTACGCTGTTATTCCTTGACTTTACAGGAACATTGCACGCATGGTTTGGTTGGCTGGCAAAGATTCAGTTTTTCCCTGCCATTCTTGCGCTTAACGTAGCGATAATCGTGTTCTTGGTAGTTTTAACACTTTTATTCGGAAGAATTTATTGTTCCGTTATATGTCCCTTGGGTATTTTTCAGGATATTTTTGCTTGGTTCGGACGGAGACGTAAAAAACTCCCCTATTCCTATTCACCGGCTAAAAATTGGTTACGTTATGGGTTTCTTGCGCTTTTTATCCTGTTTTTCATTTTCGGCATTGCTGCTTTAGTAGCTTTGCTCGACCCTTACGCCGCATACGGACGCATCGCCGAAAGCCTCTTTCAGCCGCTCTGGAAATGGGGCAACAACTTATTGGCGCATTTTGCCGAACATGCCAACAGTTACGCTTTCTATAATACGGATGTATGGCTGAAGAGTTTACCTGTACTCATCGTTGCCATTGTCACGCTGCTTGTACTTATTGTTTTGGCTTGGCGGAATGGACGCAGCTATTGTAATACGGTCTGCCCCGTAGGTACGGTATTGGGATTTATTTCCCGTTTTTCGCTTCTGCGCATAATCATTAATGAAGATAAATGCAACGCATGTATGGTCTGTTCACACAACTGTAAGTCAGCGTGCATCGATTATAAGGAG
>Ga0123354_10018653_pt1 | contig 10884 bp, 4 predicted proteins | sample TergutLab28metaG_2_FD_97872 | JGI IMG/M metagenome (GOLD analysis project Ga0123354, IMG submission 97872) | Labiotermes labralis P4 segment gut microbial communities from Petit-Saut dam, French Guiana - Lab288 P4 | ecosystem: Host-associated > Arthropoda: Insects > Digestive system > Gut ... | reverse complement strand
TGGTGGTGGTGGTGGTGGTGGTGGTGGTGGTGGTGGCGGCGATGAGGATATAACAAGATGTAGGGCCTAATAACAAACTAATTCCCTATCCAAAAACTGTCAAATATCGAATGGCAAATATTATTTAACATTCCCTCCTGTGCTTCAAAATGGTTACCCAGTAGTAAGCTTCAAAATGGCTACCCAGTAGTACGCTTCAAAATGGCTACACAATAGTAAGTTTCAAAATGGCTACACAATAGTAAGCTTCAAAATGGCTACCCAGTAGTAAGCTTCAAAATGGCTACATAATAGTAAGCTTCAAAATGGCTATCCAGCAGTAAGCTTCAAAATGGCTGCCCAGTAATGAATCAGATGAAGACAAAAGTACGTCCTATCACAGGCTTTTATTCAAGAAACAAGAGTGAAGACAACACTAATGGAGCTAAGGAGACATCTAGAGAGACGCGGGGCAGACAAGCTGTCCTGTGACATCGAGAACACAACCTGGAAATAGTTGCGTCATTACTGACAGCAGAAAGACAAACCGACAATCTGAATTATTCAGCATGCGCTTCCTCAGAAACTGACAGCAATTTGATCGGTCCAGAAATTCCCCACTTTGAATAAACAACGAAGTTCGTATCTGTAATTTAACAACACTAAATGACAGCAACGGTTAGCCAGTTACAACAAGAACCCACACTCACAACCCTTTTCTCAAAGTTCAAAGGTGAAGTCACATCTCATCCTCTTTATGGGTATCCAAAAAAAAATTTCATAAAAAATGGGGCAAAGAGTGCTGACTAATTTTAAAACGTCGCAAATTGTTGTGGGTTTAAATTTTTGAGCCTGATGTTTCATGTTGTTCACAGCGGCCACACCAGCTGAAGATTGAACGGTGATCAGTACAGGCTTAAGCGTCTTTAAAATACAAAATGCGTGAGTATTCTCTGCCGCATCCTTTCATTTTGGCGTCCCCCAGTTTTTCCCGCACGACCTGCCCGCCTCTCGTTCCTCGAATTTATCGTTCATTAGGTGATGATCAAAATCAGTGGCGTAAAGAGGTAGGGAGTTGGGGGTTGGGGGGGTTCAAACCCCCCTCGAAATTCCGAAGGCCCTCCAAAATCGTGCCAAACTCAACCCGATTGTGAAAACTGTTAAAAAGTTTTGAATTTAGGATGTCAACACCCCAAGATGTTTGGAAAAAAGGCATTATAATTCTAAAACTACCTAGATTCGCAGTTGTTTTACATTAGCAATGACAAATAAATTGGTTGTCATCATAAATAGTCTTAAAGTACCAAAAATTAAGAAAATTTTACTATATGAAGTGAAATTTCTTGTACCAAATTACAGCTGCCTCCAGAACCCATAATAGGGGGCTACCGCCCCCAGATCCCCGTTCCCTCTGTCCTCTGTCCTCAACTGAATTTTTAAACCCCCCCCCCCCGAACAAAATTCCTGGGTACGCCACTGGCTGACGGAGAAGCCAGTCGTACCCACCGCACTTTATGAAGACAACAACCATTGGGCCGCTGACATCGCGAATGGACTGGAAAATCCCAATTTATCGCTTTGAAGTATGAAATCATAAGAAACCCATTCTTTTCTTTAAAAAATCGTTTTGCATTTATTCCTAGAAATATGCTCCTTCAATCACCCGCAGCGAAAACGGAAGTGACATTCCATCTAAAGTCGGTGGTGCGTTAACGCTTATCGGAAATCAATACTCGAACGGAGCCTTTAGTCTTACGTCCTGAAGGAATTTCCTGTATTATCTACATTACCAGTCAACTGAGCAAAGGGCTGCTGGCTGACTGTGATAGATGTGCATACGTTCAATCCCGCCCGTATCCAGACACACAGATACAATACGAGCTTCGATATCAGTATCGATATTGTATTAGTCGATTCTTTATCATCGGTGCTTGCATTGTTAGAGGTAAACGGTAAAGCAATCCCATTACAGGCCTGAACAGACCTTGAGGTTTGCAGGAGGTTGAGGGTCTCAGATTTCAAGACAATCGGCACATGAATGTGGTAAGGTTGTCAGCCCTACGCACCGGCCGCCTTTACCAACCAGGAAATATTCCTGGTACTCATTTCTGTTAGAGACTTAGTCAACCCCAGGACCTTAGTGCGGCCGGAAGGATGTGAATGAAAAGTTCTAGTGACACCATCGGGAATCAAACCCGCGACCTTCCGGTTTGTAGCGCAGTGCCTCAACCAACTGCGTCACCGCGTGCCCAATGTGTTGTTAGAGTACGCTATTGAATTTGTACCTGCACCCCCATATTTCCCCCGGTAGCTCAGTCGGTATATCGACTGACTAAGGGCTGGACGGTCCGGGATCGAATCCCAGTGGGGACGAGATTTTCCGCCCATATAGACCGGCCCTGGGGCCCACCCAGCCTCCTGTAAAATGGTTACCGGGTCTTTCCCGGGGGTAAAGTACGGCCGGGGCGTGCTGCTGACCACTCACCCCCTTCTAGTGCCGCGGTCATGGAAGAGTAAAGGTATATCTCTACCCACCTTCTGGGCCACACCGGGCCTGTAACGGGATCACTTTACCTTTACCCCACATATCCATATTGCAAGTTATTTAGGCGTGATGATATTATTCTGATATCTATAGATTTACTTTGATATTCTGGTGACACTATGTCAAGAAATTCCCTGCATTTACGGGACCAGAACGTTCATTAGATTTACTTTGATATTCTGGTGACACTATGTCAAGAAATTCCCCGCATTTACGGGACCAGAACGTTCATTACTGCATTCAAAAGCGCCCGCCACCTGTCCCTATTTTGAGCCCGATTAGTGGGTCCCTGTCACCACGGCATGGCGCGTCCTCAGGTTGCTGATGGAGAGACAGTCACCATATAAGGTGGGCACCTACGAATGTATTAAATAAGAAGTCGCGGACAGCCGACATGGGGTGGTCCTCCAGCTTGGGGATTGGGCAAGGTTCTAACAACTCCTCACCGTTAAAAACTTCTTATGTCTCGCAACAACGCACAAGGCCCTTTTGCCACTATGCGTCAAAAATATGGTCGTGTGGTCATGTGAGATGTGACACTACACTCAGATTTTGACACTGTCCTTAGTTGGGCTTTCTGTTTATTCCTGTCAGTTACTTTGTCTTAGTGTCGAGATTGTATTGAAATTAGCCGCGACTAGTTTATCCCAGATCCCTCATAATGTGGGATCCCATTTTTTCCCGGCTTTCTCCAGGAATGTGTATTTCTGTGTGTTGTAAAGAACTCTGTCCTGGTGTCCCGGAAAATTCGGTTCGGGACGCAAGGTGCCCCGGATTAATTTTTCAGGTAATGATAATTCCAAATTTCTGGTAATGCGAATGGCTTTACCACAGCGGCAGAAAACGTACAAAGGAGTAGAAGAGCCATCAAACAGCCATGCAAAAATAAAAAGGTAAATCAGTCCCGTTACAGGCCCGGAGGGACCCACAGGGTTCTAGGAAGTTAAGGTTCCCGGATTACGTGACAATGGCGCAGGATGGTGGTAAGGTTGTCAGCCTTACGCACCGGCCGCTTTTTACCCCCAGGAAATGCTCCTAGCACTCATTTCTGTTAGAGGCTGAGTCGACCCCAGGTCCATAGTGCGATCTGAAGGATTATGCCAATGAAAAATTCCAGTGACACCATCTGGAATCGAACCAGCGACCTTCCGATTTGTAGCACAGCGCCTTAACCACTGTGCCAACGCTGTACGCAAACAGCCATGTACAAGAAGGAATAGGAGAGGAAAGGGGAATGTGGGATTAGTGGTTATACACTTTTGACTGAGACTGTGAAGGGTCAAGAACGGATACATAACTGAGTGATACGAAGTTTGAGATCTTCATTAGTTGAGGGCCTCCTGTTGGTTTCCTGCACCGTATGACTGGCGTCGTTATCCGACGCCACGGATGAACGTGCTTCCTTCATCTTCAGGGTGACTGCATGTGGTTCAGGTGGTTGCTGAAGTGGTTGGGGAGAAACGCGTGTGTCAGTCATATGGAAAAAGTTGGCCATATTCCAAATTTTCAACATAACCGACACATTAAATTCTCCCCAACCACTTCAGCGTCCATCTGAAGCACGTGCCTTCACCCTGAAGATGAAGTCAGCACGTTCATCCGTGGCGTCGGAAAACGACGCCTGCCATACGGCGTGGAAAGGAGAAAGGTCACCAACTGAACTGAGATGTTAACATCATCATCATCATCTCCTTTATGCAGGGTATTTATACTTATATTCCTGAGACAAACTATGTCCCTATGGAATACAGTGTTGCAGCTGTTCTGTTGTTACTATTCATTGTGCTTATATCGTTAGTTTCAGTATTGAATCTGTTGTACTTTTACATTAGTACTTTCCGAAGCATGTGTGCAGTGCACAATATGGCTGTTTTCTGTAGTTCCTTGACTTCATGTTTTCCTGGTATTTTGTTCACGTATTTTCTGAATGACTTTGAAATAGTCCCAGTCGTCCCTATTATTACTGGTATCACCTTTGTTTTTACATTCCACATACGCTGTATTTCTATTGTAAGGTCTTTATATTTTAGAATATTCTCGGCTTCTTTTTTAATCACATTTCTGTCTCCTGATATTGCAACGTCTATTAACATACATGTTCCCTTTTCATTATCATGGATTATAATGTCTGGTTTGTTGTTGGGTATAGTTCTGTCAGTTTGTACTTGTTGATTCCAAAATATGGTTATCTTGCCTCCGTGACTTATTTCTACCGATTTTGGCACACGTTCGTACCAGTATTTTTTGTCCAATTGTACCCCTATTTCCTTGCATATGTTGAAGTGTAGTTGTGCACACACTGTATCATGTCTTTTTATGTACTGTTCGTTTGCCAGTATTGGGCATGCTGATATTATGTGGTCTGCTGTCTCGTCCAATTGTTGGCAAAGTCTGCACTTGCTATCTGTCTCCGTGTTCAATATTTTTATTGCGAAATATTTTGTTTGTAGCGCCTGGTCTTGTGCTGCCACTATTTCATTTTCAGTTTCTGCTTTTAGATCTTCCTTCGATAACCAGAGGAACGTGTCTTCTTCACTAATAAGCTGTCTATCTATATTTCTAATGTACTGCCCATGCATTACTTTGTTTTTCCATTTTTTCTTTATGGACTCTCCCAATCTTGCCTTTGTGTGTTGTATTCCATCCTGTTTTGCGTCACTCTTCTCATTCGGTTGACTTAATTCTTCTGTGATCTTTGCTGCTCTTAATTATTTATTTTATTATTATTATTATTATTATTTCATTTTTCTCTGTGTCGTAAGTTTTTAGTTACTCGTCTCAGTAATATTAACAAAATACTCGCATTTTTTCGTTAACCCTTAGCCCGCTAACGTGGAAAATATGGTGAGCTCCTAATAATGCCAGCAGATGGCAGTTGGGATTTAACTCGGCATTTAAATCGTTAAGCGACGCGTTAATTCTATCAACGCCATCCTGTTGTGGTTTCTAACAATATGGAGTCCCTGCGCATGGTTATTCCTTCTACTTGGTAATCTAATGTAAATAATGTCAAAATATACAGCGAAAGTCTATTTTATGGCCCTTTGTCCCTTTTGCTGATAAGTCCTTAGCCCAACCAGGAAGGAAACAATCTCTGAAGCATGTCAGGGACGCACACGATTTCAACAACATCGAGACGCGAGCTGTCATCAAGTTGTTTTTCTTGCAAGGCAAGATGCCGAAGGTAATTCACACCATTCTGAGAGAAACAATAGCTTGTTTCCTTCCTGGTCGGGCTAAGGACGTATCAGCACCCCTGTATAATCGCGAAAGACCAGTGTCGTGTTTTATTTGTTTTATGTGACTTAGGATGAAATGGTACAAATATTTTCCTCAGATACTTCTTCTCAAAACGAGCCGGGTAGCTAGCTTAGCCTAGTGATTAACTTTGGCCTGAATGACAGGATTTTCGACTCCTAGAAACGTCGTATATTCTGTGTTTACCACCACGTCCAGGCCGGTCCCGGGGCTCTTCCAGCCTCCTCAACAAAGTGGTGTTGTGGGGGCCCTCATCCCCGCGGTCACAGACATGTGGCATGGAGCTCAGAAATCACATCCGTCTGGTTCCAAATTTAAGAATGCGCCGAGCTCCATTCTCCTATACATATTCTTCGCAAGGTGCTTCAAACGTCCGCAGCAAGAAGTATGTCAGCTCTCTAGGAAGTGTGTCATCCCCGTTGTGTGTGTGTGTGTGTGTGTGTGTGTGTGTGTGTGTGTGTGTGTGTGAAACTTGGAAAATTGTATGTAGTCAAACACACCTGTGTCACATAAGATGTATTTAATGACTATATATTGGACAACTACATGTTTCGGCCTGTACTGGCCACCTTCAGGTTGTCTGAGGGGAACTTAAGATCTTACTATAAGCATGCACGCGCACCTGGTGTAGAGATCTCTACACCCGGAGCAAAGGCAAGGGAATCCCGCACCCAAGCCCACTCGAGCCCCCCACAACGCAGCATTATTGAGGAGAAGGACGATGAACAGGCCTCCACACGACTACAGAACTTCATACCTGCCGAGCACTCCCCCACAATAGCTTTATTTTTCTGTATCTGTTTTTGTTTTGTGTTGATTTTATTAGATTCCTGTTTTTGTTTTTGGTTTTGCTAATAAGGCCCTATGTAGAGATCTCTACACCACGTGCGCGTGCATGCTTATAGTAAGATCTTAATTTCCTCTAAGACAACCTGAAGATGGCCAGTACAGGCCGAAACATGTAGTTGTCCATTATATATAGTCATTAAATACACCTCATGTGACATAGCTGTGTTTGACTACGTAGCATTTTCCAAGTTGTCACAGCTGTTTAGATCTTGGGTGCCTTCTTTCATCATTCATCCCGCAGTCTGTCTTAAGACAGGTCCATAGCCTCTTCCAAAGCGAGTTCTGCACAGAGTGCGATCTAGTGCTTCGTCTTTCAAATTTCAGTACCCAGTGGCGTACCAAGGGGGGAGGGTGTTGGGGGGGTTCAACTTCCGCCCCCTGAAATTCCGAAGGCCCTCCAAAATCGTGCCAAACTCAACCTGATTGTGAAAAACTGTTAAAAATTGCTGAATTTAGGATGCCAATACCCCAAGATGTTCAAAAAAAAGGCAGTAAAATTCTAAAACTACCGCCGGTTCGCAATTGTTTTACATTAGCAATGACAAATAATTTTGTTGTCATCATAAATAGTCTTAAAGTACCAAAAATTAAGAAAACTTTACTGTATGAAATGAAATTTCTTAAACCAAATTACAGCTGCATCCAGAACCCGTGACTAGGGGGCTACCGCCCCCAGATCCCCGTTCTCTCTGTCCTCTGTCCTCAACTGAATTTGTTGACCCCCGCCCCCCACATACAAAATTCCTGGGTACGCCACTGCCAGTACCCTGTACTTTCCTTAAGGTCTTCCAGTAGCTGCTTACGTATTCTTACTCATCTTCCCGTCACTTCTTCCCTCTATATTCCCTTCAATGCCGCGTTTTAGAAGGCAGTTCCTACGCAAGATCTGACTAATCCATTTAGCGTTCCTATTTTTGTTCCATGTACGATATTCTCCTCGTCCTTGACCCTATCTAACACGTCTTCGTCTCTCGCACGATCGGTCCAACCGATCCACTCCATTGTTCTTCAGCACCACATTTCAAAACTTCCCATATATATCTGATCTTTCCGAAATATCCAGTTTTCAGCACATTACAAAGCTAAACTACAAATATTGCATTTTCCCTGGTTTCTTCCTTAAATTCCGGCCCAGTATGCTGGTGAAATGTGTCTTTTTGTTGAAAGCTGCCTTCACCATGATGATCCTGTGTTTAATTTCACATGTAAACCTTGCATCATTTGTTATCGTGCTACCAAACGGAAGCTGCAATACTGCAAACGTAAGTACTAATTATTTATTTACCCCCTAGTCACGAGAGGGAAACTTATTCCACTGAGTTACCAACCCGCACGCACACAAACCCATTTTTTCTTCTTCTCCCGCAGAAACTACCATTACACCAAGCCTACACACTAAGAACCCAAGAAGCAAACACCCCATCGACGACAGTTACCTACGAAAGAGAGACATTATGCTAAGTAACCCGCAATGGCATCTACAACGTGAGAAAAAGTGGACACTAACCTACAACGCCCCCACCCCCAAACTGGCTGACTACCCACATCACTAGGTTCCACACACAGGCTATATGCCATGGTTAACTCCAAATCCTCGATGATGAAATCTCAACATCGATACGCGGCTGCAAGCCTTATATAAACACTCTTACAGCATACATTGCTTTCGGGTGAAAAATCTGATGATGGCCAGTGTTGGCCGAAAAATGTACTTGCTATCATCTTCTAATAAATATCAATTAGATATACACTGTTGTGTTATTGACTGTAATTACCCTACCTATAAATTACTAAACACAACGGGGTTGCCACATTTCAGAATTATTGCAATCCCTCCAGCCGTTTTTCATCTGTCATAATCTGCACTTGGAATGATTGGGCCTCACAGAAAATATTTTGAGTCTCCAGCTCCAAAACTACTGATTTATTGTCAATTTTGGAAAGAAATCATTAATTACAAGACGTGAGATTCAAATACAAACAAAACTGAATCAACCACCTTGAAAGAATGAACAACACCAGACTGCCGAAACACGCCCTCAACTACAAACCTGGAGGAAGAAGAGGTCGTGGACGCCCCAGGAAACGATGGCAATGCGTCGATGCCGGAACAGGTCAAACGACCTAATCCATGGAGGAAGATGATGATGACGATCATTATTTATTCTTAGGATTCTATAAGATTTGTACGTGCATTCTGTTTGTCAAAATGCAGAGCTGTTGAATGTTGTAACATGTGGTACATGCCTCTATACGTAGTAACCACTGTGGCGTAAGTAAGGGGTTAATTCATTGCAAAGTCAAATTTACATTTCTCTCCTATATGACACCTATATAAGTCGCGTTTGTGGTATAGAGCAATCTTGGAGATAATTAAACGATTCGTGGCTCTGGAACAACAACAGCTGTAGGACCATCGTACCGTTTTCTCAACCGCAAATCTGACACTTGCAGTACCAGCATTCCAAATGTGTGTATGCGCGCGCACAATTGTGAATGCGTTTGCTTGCGCATGCGCTCTTGTACATGTGAGAATACGAAGGCTTTTTCATGCTGACTGTTCTGTTTGACGACCGTAATTACTGACAGACATTTCTGTTGACTTCCTTATTGGTTTGAATTTTATTCGTGGTTCCAGTGATGCAGCAGACACCACTGTGTGCTGACAATGGTGTTTTGTTGGAAGACGATAAGCCAGTATTGCCCGGACTTCCAATCAGGGCAGCCACTCTACCCGCACTCACCCGCTTAGTGGTAAATGTCTTCAGTAAGTACTTAACAATATATTTTATGTATTCGTTGTTGTTACCAAAGAGCCGGAATAGCGTAGTCCGTAGAACAACTGGGGAAAGCTTGAGTAGATTCCTACCAGGAGCAGGAGAGAGACTTTTCTGTTCTGAAAAGTGTTCATACCAGGCCTGTGGCTCAGTTGGCTTCGTATGCAATTGGAACCGGGTTCACATTTTGTGGGGGAAAACTACCTTTCACTTCCCTGTAGTGCCATGGTTAAGAATGAGAGGAATTATACCTCCATTCCCCCCCCCATATAACTGTACTTTCTGTACATTGTTGTGTGCCCCATTTTTGTTTTCATTTGAAAGTACCCCAAAAAAATTACGCCTTATATAGAGGTCCAGATCGCTAGTATTTCTGACGTAAAGGGTGAAAACCGTCAGTTACAACTAAATTTTATCTTATATAATTGTTCTGTAACTTTAACGCGCAACATGTTTCAGCTGAAGCCCAAAAAGCCATTATAAAATGAAATTAAAGTACCAGTTCTTATAATAAAACCAACGAGATGAACTAATTTCTCAAATTTATTTTTGGAGTGGAACTCTACATGTTTCAGCCAGGTTTTCTGCCCATCATCAGGAGTCTAGCATTGCACTGTACACACAGCAAGAGGTATATGTCATACAGGTTTTGCTGACTGCTTGCTAGCAAGATCACGATGGAACTGTTCCATCCCGATCCCGTTAGCAAGCAGTCTGCAAAACCTGTATGACATATACAAGTACCTATTGCTGTGTATACAGTACTAGACTCCTGATGGAGGACAGGAAACCTGTCCGAAACATGTAGAGTTCTATTCCAAAAATAAATTTGAGATATTAGTGCATATCTTAGGTTTTCTTATAAGAATATATCACGATGCACGGTCCTCTGAATGTCAAAATAAAGTACCAAATAAAATTTTTCAAGCGAAGTACATTATTTCATTGTTCTTGTAGGTATATATGCTTGAGAGCTCAAATTCACAGTCTTCACGAGATAAAATAAAGCCGAAATTATTAACCTTTTTAAAGCAGAGACAGGTTCTACATAAAATAGTAACAAATATGGGTTTAAAACCCAGTACTTAAAAACTAATGTCTGACAATTCCAAGTGAAATGAAGATTCTACCTTTTTTTTTTTAACTCATGATTCCGTGCATCCTCATTCATTGTTAATAAAAATCCAACCAGATGCAACAGTATGCAGATATTTATTTACTGCAAAGTCACTCTACATGTTTCGGGTGTCATAGCACCCATCATCAGGAGTACTCAAAATTGTAACCTCAGCCTCCGGTACAGATCACAATACTGGTACAGCTACTTCCCTCCAACGTGGCCTGATCGGGATCAGGGAAGTAGCTGTACCAATATTATGACCTGTACCGGAGGTTGCGGTTACAGTTTTTAGTACTCCTGATGATGGGTGCTGTGACACCCGAAACATGTAGAGTGACTTTGCAGTAAATAAATAT
>Ga0123354_10018651_pt1 | contig 10885 bp, 6 predicted proteins | sample TergutLab28metaG_2_FD_97872 | JGI IMG/M metagenome (GOLD analysis project Ga0123354, IMG submission 97872) | Labiotermes labralis P4 segment gut microbial communities from Petit-Saut dam, French Guiana - Lab288 P4 | ecosystem: Host-associated > Arthropoda: Insects > Digestive system > Gut ... | reverse complement strand
TGCAGTAACACACGTCTTGTTCTCCTGAAGATGGGCATAATGATGCCCGAAACATGTTGAGAAAGTATTGATAATAAACATCTAACTGTTGCATCTTGTTGGTTTCCTCTCTCACTTCACAATATGTGCATTAGTTGGTGTGTTAATTAAAAAAATACCGTACAAGAACTTTTCGTCGCATAGCATCATTAGATGTCATTGCTAAAAAAAACATTAAATTTCGCAAATAAAATAGTCAGTATGTGGCTCCATTTCAATGCGATTTAGAACACAGGGTTTTTCACACGCTAAATTCAGATATTTTGTTTAAACGACTAAAATATCTAACAATGATAATAAAGTATTAAGATCTTACCGGTGATATTATAACAAGGACGGATTATTTCCCCGAAGCTTTCAATGGTTTGAGTATCTTGCTATTTAAAACTTTAGACTTTGTTAGAATTCATGCAGACCGAAATCTGCTGAGAGATGTGTATCCTTGCACGCGTGTGTTTGTGCATTTAAACATATACATTCTTCAGCACATGATTTTTATTTCACACTTTGGAGTGTACTGACTAAACTGATAAGTGATAAGCCCTGGTAGACACGTGTTAGGGCTTTTCTGTAATATATATTCAACGGCTCCCGAGAAGAACAATATGTTCTGGACCGTGAATATGGTTCAGAATTGCTGACCAACTGTTGGTACATCTTCCAGGGTGCTTCTTTTGCCAGTCTTATGGAATGCGGTTCTCTGGAGTACATAATAAAATATAACTCTTTCCGCCCATAGCCCAATTCCAGCGTAGATCTCATGAATTACACTGCTGAAAATTATCCAACAGGCCGCAACACGCTTTTGTTACTACCAATTTCAAATCATTATAATCTTTCTTTAAAACCTCCAACATTTTCTTCAGTCAGAAATAAAAAAAAAACTCCAGAACACTTCTTTGGTTAAAGAAGACAGCAAGTGACAAATAATCTTCTTCCTCTTCAGCCATTTTGTCGAATTAATATACACGGAATTGTGGCTGAACAGGTGTTATCGATTCTGGAGTAAAATACTTGTTACATTTTTCTCAAATTTTTGACGTGCTGGAAAAATACTGAGTACAGATTTAGAATTTGCCTAAAAGATTCATTCGAAAAAGCCATTCTATTTTCTGTTACCAGAACCTTGTTAAAAATGTTATACAGAACTTCCATATTTTTTTATTCAAATAAGCAGCAGAACTCTTCGAACTGTTTATCATATAATGGAAAACTCCTACCCTCACAGGAAAACACAGGAAACAGGAGCACATACGGATGCTTCAAGCAGGATTCGAACCGACGCTCACAGACTGAAAGCAGCCATCACCCGGCAAATACACTGAAAGTAATCATACCACTTACAGTTGACAGTTATATACAGACTGCGTTATATTAAATGATATTTTTGCAAATGAAGTAATTAGTGATAGCCCATGTTCCTGACTTCGGTGTAAAATGATCTGCAAAATGACTCGTTTAATGGAGCGGATGGTGACGGGGCGTATGCATGAGTGGTTTTAGATTGATTCTGTGTGCTTTACGTGTAACGTGCTTTGCAAGATGGGCCAGGGTTTTGATCTGTATGAAGGCCAACGTTGCAGCATGTCAACAAATGTTAAAAAAAAAAAACTTGGGTGCTGCTACGCCTTACATAAACGACGCTGTGTGTGTGTGACAACGTGCACACAGTACAAGCTACAGCACAACGCACATTTCGCTGTCTCTGATTCTATAGCACAACAAGTTACCGAGAGCTGTATGGTAAAATAAGGAGAATAAACTCTTGGAATAATAATAATAATAATAAGTATCTTATCATTATTATCTTTATCTTTATTACTGTTATTGTCATTGGGGCAGGAATAGCGCAGTCGGTATAGCGACTTGCTACAGATGGAGGGTCCTGGAATCGGATCCCGGTGGGTCGAGATTTTGTACACCCGTCCAGACCGGCCCTGGTGCCCACCCAGTCTCCTATAAAATTGGTACCGGGTCTCTTTCCCGGGGCTAAAGTGGCTGGGGCGTGGCCTTGACCCTTCACTCCCATCTTGCGCCGAGGTTAAAGAAAAAGACGAAATTGAAATTTACATTTTACCTTTACCTCTTACTATCATTGTCGTAATTGTTATTGCTCGTAGATTTAGAGAATAACGTGTATTAATAAATATCCAAAGAGATGCAACACAAAGCAGTCTATTATTCTGCAAGTTCACTCTACATGTTTCGGGTGTGAACCACACCCATCATCAGGAGTACACAAAACTGTAATTACAGCGTCCCTCCAACGTGGACAAGCTAGTTTGGCCATGTTGGAGGGAGGTAGCTGTACAAAAAATATGACCAGTACTGGAGGCTGTAATTAGAGTTTTGTGTACTCCTGATGGTGGGTGTGGTTGACACCCGAAACATGTAGAGTGAACCTGCATAATAATAAATACGAGGGTGAATCAAAAAGTTAAGGCAATTTTTAAATTACGCGGTAACCGGGACAGAGAGGATCTGCCGCATTGCGCACTATTGACAAGGCCTGTTGAAGAGTTCAGGCATGTGCAGTACAGCGCTTTGCCTTCAGTCGAGTGGCATCAACGAGGGCGAAAACATGAATGCTCCTTTGCAAGATTGCACCATCGAAGAACAACGTGGCGTAGTGCGGTTTCTTTGGGCAGAAGGAGCGAAACCTGTAGAAATTCACCGCCGTATGTTGCCTCAGTATGGACAGAGCACCATGAGTCAACGAAATGTTTATGAGTGGGTGGAAAGGTTTAAATCGGGTCGAACACGTGTTACTGATGAAGGTCGTTCTGGTCTCCGCAGGAATACAGAAACTAGTTGAAAGATATAACAAATGCATTGTGTAGCAAGGGGACTATGTAGAAAATTATATGTAAAATTGCTCACGGTTACTTCTATTAAAGCCGTTAAATTTATTTTGCCTTTACTTTTTTATTCTCCCTCGTTGACTGTTTTGTGTTGCATCTCGTTGGACAATTATTAATATGGATCAGCGATGCACGGAACTATAAACGCAAAAAAGAATAATATGTTTTTTACAATCAATCACCTTGCGTGGTGGTGTAGTAATATACTGTCTGTTAACTATCCTTATCATGGGCTACGATATATTCATTGTAATCACACATATTTCTTCCTTTATTTTAAAGTCTGAATAATAAATAAATAAATAAATGGCAATGCTTTGTTTTTTATCCTGCTTTCTCTGTTCCCTTGATTTGTGGTTGTTGTTGTTGTTGTTGTTTTTTCTTCACCTTGTACATTTGATGTCTGTAACTAACCATTAAGCTGTAGTGTCATCAATACATAAATAAAGAATTAAAACTGATTAAAGTGTTACATTCATTAGTATCATACCGTTAACATTCCAGAATATAAAACACGACATCATATATTTTAGCCTTTCTTTGTACGAAACGTCGTATTTCACAAGCATCCACATCCTGAGCGGAATACAAGCCACCTGCTCTTTGGGTACACAGTAGGTCAAGGCATCCAGTATGGATATTGTCATGAATATCGATTTAGAGAAATCTTCATGAATTCTTCCGCCACGGTCAACGAAAAGTGGTGGGGTCATGTGCCTGTGTTCGCAGTTATCACAAGGAAATGCCAAAACACACTAGGGACCGTAACAATGCCCATCGAAAATGCGACGAGTTAACGGAGGTTCTTCCCAACTGACTGACCTCACAGATAGGCTTATAACTATTACGGTCTAAAGAAATAACACTTACAGGACCATTACAACTTACAGAAATAACGCCACGAAATACTGTTACAGAAGAAATTTCGGCCCACGGAAACAACTTCATGAAAAAGAGCTACAGAATACAGCCCAACAGACATAACTTCATGACATGCATTTACGGAAGAAATTTCAAGCATTTCCATCCCTGGATGCAAATAGTGACCCAGTCGCTTTTTTTAATCAAACCTGAAAGTTCTTCACCTTACACCAAGGTCTTGTTTTACGCTATAGTTAGGTTCCTGAAAAAAGTGGGCGTAAATCAAAATGTTATCGCTCGAAGAAAAAACGACTTAAATACTTACTTACTCTATGGTGCAGAGTCCTTCTTGAGAAGCTAACTGGTTTGCAGCTAGTCAAGAAATTCCCCGCATTTTACGGAACCCGAAGGTTCATTACCGCACTCACTCACAAGCGTCCGCCACCTGTCTCTATCCTGGGTCAGCCCAATCCAGTCCATATACCCACATCCTACCTCCTGGAGATCCATCCTAATATTATCCACCCATCTACGCCTAGGTCTCCCCAGTGGTCTCCTTCCCTCCGGCTTACCCACCAAGACCCTATACACCCCCCTCTCCTCACCCACACGCGCCACATGCCCAGCCCATCTAATTCTTCTCGATTTTATCACCCGCACAATATTGGGTGAAGAGTACAAATCATTTAGCTCCTAGTTATGCAATCTCCTCCATTCCCCCATTACCTCGTCTACCCTTAGGTCCAAATATTCTCCTCAACACCATGTTCTCAAACACCCTCATCTTCCTTTCCTTCCGCAATGTCAGCGACTTAAATGAATAAAAAAAAACACAAGAGCCTTAAATAGAAAATGACTGGGAGTGGCAGCCGTGGAAATTGGTAAGGGCCCTTAAACATATAAAACATGAAATAAATGGACGTGAAACAAGACCTTGATGTGTTGACAAGAATCAGCAATTTGACTTTATGCTGGCCCAGACAAGTCCTCTACACACCCTCACACTCCATAACTTTCAGGTCTGTCTTGGTATTATCCTAACATGTACTTGTGATAGTACATATCCCCATATATATAGCGCTTTCAGTCAGTTCCCTCCGACATCAATGTTGTCTACAACTCTTAGCACTTCCATGTAGGACGTATTCCGATTCACGCCTTAAATGCAATACAAGTTTATTACCTCCATCTTCATCACATCCAGTAAATAAATTTACGTATTAGAAGTATGTATTTACTGTGGTGCAAAATATCCGATATGGAACTGCTAATAGAACATTTATGAACCGCATAATCCTTACGTGATTCGTTTTCCTTCACGTGGCCCTCAGAGCAGTAAATACAAAAGCTGAGTTGAGTGTGTCGTTTATCTTCATGAAATGCAGAGAATGTTTCATATATAGCATATATAAGGAAATGATAAACTGTGAAATGTTAATATAAGGCTGGTTATAGATAGGCATATTCACAGAAAAATTTAACTTAAAGTATCTGCAAACACGCATATTGACGGAAGTACGAGTATGAACGGTTCATGGTCCAGCGGATGAGATTGTAGGCCGGCAAATAGGTTGTTGTGTTATGTAAGGCAGTCCGTAAATTGGTCTCTAAATACCGTCAAACGATTAGAACAGACAAGTAATAATGCAATTATCATATAATATAACATAATATAATATGTTTGGAACATGCCTTTCTGCAAGCAAATCCACTTCCTTGTGGCGAAAATATTTTCAGTGTATCTGGTGCAAAACCCACCAGCCTCTTTAAGGATATATACATTTTCTGTAAGTATGCAAATTAATTTGCATTGTTAAAGTAATGTGCTACGGTCTCAAAGTACGTTGAAATATAGTATAGGTTTTAGGCTTGCATTTTTAAAATAAGTAACAAAAGGTACATTTCACTTTAGACATGGCCACGAAGACCAGAGGAGGAGTAGAGGTATAGCTCTACTCTTCCTTTAACCTCGGCGGTAGATAGGGGTGGATGGTTAATTCCACGTTCTGTCCGCTCCACTCTCGGGAATAAACCGGTACCAAATGTTTAGAAGGCTTTGTGCGTCCCACGGTAGTTCTGGACGGACGCGAAAAATCTGTAGCCTGTAGCTAGTCTCTATACCGGCCACGCTATTTCGGCCGACGTTATTAAGAGAGGGAATGGCAAATGTCAAAATACTTGGAACTTTTCAAGTTGAAATGTCTTTTATTTATGAATCGAATTCTACTCTTCTTACTGAAATAAAGGTTTTCTTGATTGGAATATGCCTTCAAAGGAAACACTTTCGTGGAGCACAGACTTTCTCGAAAAGCTGATATTCATGCAAATTGACCATTGTTTATGAAGCCAGAAGTTTCATTGCCCTGGTCCTTATTCTGAAATAAATAGGTTCGGTCTAACCATTCACTGTATTTCTTTAAGATTCATTACATGTAGTACCATGCTTTCGGAACATTCGACTACAAATTTCACACATGTGCCATCTCCCCTTCCTTGCCTTCATTGCATAGTATTTGGCAGGCCTACACAGTAAAATTTACAAAGCTGCTCAGTACGCAATTTTCTGAATTCTATTTTTACTGCCTCTCGCTTAGGTTAAATGTGTATTTTGTTCAGCATGCTGATGACAATAACAATATGCCTAATAATAGAACGCAAGGTAGACGGACTTTAGCTTCAAGGTTTATGTATGCTGTGAAGTTGGCTTGTAAAACAATAATCCCAAAGGTTCTCTCAAGATAAATCAACATCCGGCTCTATGTGCATAAAAATATCTGTCTCTTGAGAATAACGTTACTTTCCTTCAGAAAATCATCCTAGTACACATTAAACGTTGGATTTTTCTGTTAACACAAGCGAAGGTTCTTGAGAACAAATTACGAACAGCACAGGTAAGCGAACAACGAAAATTGTGCTTCATAACAATGTGCTTAGGTGCATATTCGGACATAAGAGACAGCAAATGTTACGACGACACCGAAAACTGCACAGTGAGGAACGTCATAATTTGTACACTTCAATCAAAGTTGTCAGTGTGAATACATCAAGGAAAACGAGAGGGGCGGGGCATGTAGCTCGTGAGACAAACACGAGAGTAAATTCAGCTCAATGAAGTATATGTCGTTAAGATATACGGGGAACTGAGGTACACTTCTAAACACCCTTAACCTAAGCAAGAAGGGAGAATTCAGTTGCACGCTCCGGCCTCTTTACGCCTGATAAAGGAGCTCCCATTATCCGGTCTGAAGGCCATAACGAAGAACAAAAATTCCACACCTCTGCTGTAAATTGAAACACTACCATACAGCTCCTAGCCTAGTCACTGTTCTGACTGAGCTATCAAACTTGACAGCATTTTAATCGGAATAACTGAAGGAATGGCATTAATATAAGAGACCCCAACAAAGGTGTGAACTGGAGCAGGGTTGGTCAGTCTTCAGTGTGTAACAGGCTGTTGCAGAAACATAAGCCGATTGTTTTCATAACATAATTAATTTTTATGTTAGCTGAGAAGTTTTATCTTTCCATAACTATGACCATTAGAATTATTAGTTAATCAAATACAATCGTAAAATTCCAATGTTTACATTTTCTTTGAAAGTTCTTTCTCCTGCTCAGTATAAATAAGCGAATAAATGGCCTTGAATATGGTATAAAATTACATTTAAGGATCCCGTTCTTCCGCGATACGAGGCTGCATCGCTGGATAATTGAGCCCCGAATTTTCGATGCAAGGTCTTATCTTTAAGAGTGGAAAAGTAAAAAAAAAAAAAGTCGACATTTCTGAGGCAAGATATTATCATCTTCAAGGATCAAGAAACATCCAAGGAGACTGTTTCCGGGACGTTTCGACTTTTATGACGAAACTACGTTGCCTGGGACGTCGTACACCATTATATACAAGAATCACGGAATAATTAGCAACACCGCCGCGAAAACTTTAAAACTTGCAAATTACATATACTTCCTAAGTTCTGTGTATAAATGAATGATAAGCAAACTGTAATCTATACTTAAACTAAGCCTATGACGACAGAATGTGTCTAGGTTTCTCGGGGCCATCCTTACTGACAGCACAGCAGGCTACACACAGAACATATTATATAGTAGGCGTGTTATATAATCAGGCTAATAAGATTTTAATCTAAAGAATTTCCATAAGCGGCAGAGCTTATGATCTATACCTAGGAGCTGTTGGTTCGAATTTCTACTGCGACAATCCACACAGATTCTTGGTCGTTTGCCTCAGTCTCTCAAAGCCAAGATAATAGTACCTTCAATCAGGACAAGAAAACTACCTTCCTTATGATTTCCATTTAAGTGTTCACTGTCACCCAGTCTTTGGATGTTCGTAAGTCAACTATAGATAGCACAATAAAGACAAAGGTGATCATCTGATTTTGGCCTAATTTATTCGTTAAATGGAAAGTGAAACATGATTATATGCTTGTTTTATTCTCCTTCATTACTGGTGCTATCACAAGGATCGGGTTATGTAGCTCCATTTCTGTATCTCCTCTAAGTATGGATTCGGAGCCCCAAGAAAACCACTGACTGTACCTCACACCATTCGGCTTAGAACCGGTAAGGCCGCTAGAATATGACAGCTGTATTGAAAGTGAAAAACAAGTTTAGTAAGACAAGTATATGATTTTGTGGCCAGATTTAATCAAGTCCTTTGGTAGGGATGTCAGTGGAATTTCTCTTCCAGCATGAAACTTTTAATTGCAAAATAACTATACTTAAAACACAGGACTATTTCGAGATTCATTAGTTCGCTCTGTTATGACGGCCTCTGAGAGACTAATATGCCTTAAAATAGTACTGTCGTAGTAACAGGTGAGAATTAACACCGTTTATCTATAATAATCACTGAAGAAAAAAACAAGAGAGAAAAGAGGTCATGTGTGATGATCATCTTACAAACATGGTGCAGCCAACAGAGACATCTTGCCTGCTAAGAAAGTAATGGTGTGTGCGTTAAACGATGCTAGATGCATAATGGCATCTCCCAATTCTCTGGTTTCTAAATATGTTCACATTGAAATGGAGCAGAACGGAGATGGTCCTAAACCGAAACTATGTAATTGACGTTTTCTGTTATATCGCGGAGAAAAGGAAGTTGTTGTCGGTTTTGCTTATTTCTCGCAACCACTGATACAAAATGCATCTGGCCAGGGGAGCCAGTAACATCATTACACCTTATTTTCTCTTAGTAATATTTTTTTCTATTTCTAGGGACGGTACAAAAATCAGATTTTCTTATTATTCCGTCGACAGCATGATAACGTCCAAGTGATCCTCGACATGATAACGTCGTGGAAAATGGCACTAATATAACAATTACAAGCCTGAGTTTTCTGTCGCCTTGGTGTAGTCACAAACATTCATAAGTGGGAAATAGTAGGAAATATAAAAATATTTAACACCCTTTAGTCCTGAATACAGGAGATCAGATTGCAGACCTAAGAACAGAGGGCAGAACAATATTAAAAATGTATAATAAAGAAAGGGTGCGTCCGCGTGTGGACTCGACCTAAAAGTTTGAAAATAGGGTCACGTGACGGGGTTTGGTTGAGGCAGTAATGAACATTGTGCATCAAAAGGTACAGAATTTCTTGACTGGCTAAATTAAGATCAGGTGCTTGAGAGCTACACTGTATGAAATTAGACGCATACGAAATATCAGGGGCCGCTAGAAAGCTCCACAACTTATATTCCTATTATTCGTGCGTTACTTGCATTCACATCATTGTAAGTACAACCTAACATTGTGGCGCATTTGCTTAAAACTTACTGATACGGAAACGCAAAAATAACTTCCCGTTTTGTTGTTGACGTACATGTAGCTGTCAACAACAAAAAGGTGTCCAGTTTTGTCACAGGTATGCAAAAATAATTTTTCCCTCTGCAATGTTTTTCAACTTAAAGAATATTTCGCACTGCTGTCAACAATACAAAATGTGCTTAGGTCTTCATGTGGTGCGCCGAAACTTTTTGACTGATTTTAACCAAATAGGGTGTTTCTCTACAGATTTTCCTAAAAGTACCCATATCAAATTTCACGAAATTCCGTCCAGTGGGTGTCGCGTTAGCACATGCGGACAGACAGACAGACAGACAGATGGACAGATATGAAGAATCTAATAGTTTATGTTCTCATCACTTCATTTGTAAAGGTACAAAATCAAATTTTCTACTATGTTACAATATTCTGTGTTTCGGGCCTAATTCGATGCTCTGTCAGTTCGAGTTATCTTTTAAAAAAATGACATCATTAACTTGCTCTCCCACTTATATCACACACCAGATTCGATTCCACCCATGGTCACGAATTTTAAAACAGAAACGAAGCATACCTGAAGTAATGATAGCCAGCCACAAGAAAAGGGATTAGAACCAACTTCCGGAACGTCATGAATACTACATAAGTATACCTGATACAGTAGACAATGTTCGTTGGTGAGACATTAGAAGCGCTTTTTCTTTAAACATATGATACATATTTGCGCGTCTGCATATCTCTTCACACAAACTGATAAGGAGCACGCCATACCATAAATGCACAAGCGGACATGATAATATACAGCATGGGGTTCCGCACAAAAATCATGAAGCCTACTTTCCTAACTCACAGATTTCCAGTCTTATATATCAATTAGTGTTAGTGTTGTTGTAACTGCAGATTCTGCACGCCATACGTTAAATTTGTCGCGTATAACTCCAGAAAAAAACGCGTCGTGGCCATGTCAGTCTCTGGCTTACATCACTCTCATGTCATACATAATGTGTAGGTATTTTTGTGGCTTACTTTCATTTCAAATTTGACATGTCTACCGCTAGTGGTTCGTCACTTCATTTTCCACCACACTGAAAGCCAAACACAGTTCTGCACGATCTCCATCTTACTATGCTACATTACGCAGACTGCTGTCTTAAGGCAAATCAAGCTCATGCATCGTCCATGACGTTGTTATAGATCGTACGGAACTAAAGTTCGGCTGTGGAGTGTCTTCTATAGGTGTAGCATATCATGTCTGCTGAAAATCGGTTCATTCGGCTGTGGAGTGTCTTCTATAGGTGTAGCATATCATGTCTGCTGAAAATCGGTTCATTCGACTGTG
>Ga0123354_10018649_pt1 | contig 10885 bp, 4 predicted proteins | sample TergutLab28metaG_2_FD_97872 | JGI IMG/M metagenome (GOLD analysis project Ga0123354, IMG submission 97872) | Labiotermes labralis P4 segment gut microbial communities from Petit-Saut dam, French Guiana - Lab288 P4 | ecosystem: Host-associated > Arthropoda: Insects > Digestive system > Gut ... | reverse complement strand
TAAACACTTTTCATCTCGGTTATAAAAACCAATCAGTTTATGCTGTAAGTGGCACAAGTCGCTGTTTGTTCTCAGATAAATACAAAACACATAAATACAGCGTGGGCAGAGCGTACAGTTGTTAAATGTTAAACTGTTAAACTTCAGAACCACGATGTTACTGATGTGTGCTGTTGTATGTTGTCTCTCCCCCCCCCCATTTCGGTTTTGTTTATATAATTTCGTACATCAGTCTCCTTTACCTTACACGACAAAATTTGATTTTGTATTTCACTTTGTACGCTCTAGGCCGACTTACCAGGCGACGACGAAGTCTGGGCCATTGTCAAGACTGATAAAAGAGAAGCATATTCAGAAGCACCTTTCGTTAGCACTGCTTTACACAATTTCGAACACAGGACGTTGCGATAAACGTCATAAATTAGAGTGACGTAATGGCTGGGAGAGAAAATTTATAAGAAGAGCTCTGAGCGTAATTCAAAAGTTTTACTGTAAAACAAGCTGGAAACAAACACAAACAGCGCATGTTTCACGAACATCTATTGTGGTCGCTTGCAATAGTGAATGAGATGTAACGCTTTAAAGTATTGGACGTACCGTACCGTATCCTTTTATATTGACAAGGTTTTATTTAATGACAGAGCGCTTTCATGCATTTCTGTACTTCTTACAATGAACAGTGGTTATTTCCCCTAATCATTAAACGATTAGTCTTCGCTGTAGTCACGAAAACTGTTGTGTGACTAGTGACTGAATGCTTACTTACTGCATGGTGCAGAGTCCTTCTTGAGCAGCTAACTGGTTTGCAGCTAGTCAAGAAATTCCTCGCATTTCACGGGACCCGAAGGTGCATTACCGCACTCAGAAGCGTCCGCCAACTGTCTCTATCCTGGGCCAGCCCAATCCAGTCCATATACCCACATCCCACGTCCTGGAGATCCATCCTAATATTATCCACCCATCTACGTCTAGGTCTCCCCAGTGGTCTCTTTCCCTCCCGTTTCCCCACCAAGACCCTACACACCCTCCTCTCCTCACCCATACGCGCCACATGCCCAGCCCATCTCATTCTTCTCGATTTTATCACCCGCATAATATTGGGAGAGGAGTGCAAATCATTTAGCTCCTCGTTATGGATTCTCCTCCATTCTACCGTTACCTCGTCCCTCCTAGGTCCAAATATTCTCCTCAACACCATGTTCTCAAACACCCTCAGCTTCCTTTCCTCCAGCAATGTCAACGACCAAGTTTCACACCCATATCAGATGGCCAATATATTTTCTATTTCAAACAGGCATACAAACGAACAGGAAAGCCGTATCATTAGAGTAGTAAACATTTTATATTCATGGATCCGTGCATCGTGAATCAAATTTTATAATTGTCCAACAAGATGCCACTTATTCAGTTTATTACATTTCTGTAGACAGCTCTACATGTTTCGGGTGTTGACACCCATCATCAGGAGCTTGTACAGCTGTAATTACAGCTTCTGGCACTGGTCAACTGCCATGAATATTAGTAGCAGCGTATTTTACTCATTGCAGTCAATCAATACCAGAAGCTGTAATTACAGTTGTATGAGCTCCTGATGATGGGTGTCAACACCCGAAACATGTAGAGCTGCCTACAGAAATGTAATAAACCGAATACAGTCGCATCTTGTTGGACAGTTATTAAACTAGAGTAGACGCTTTGACAGGTTCTGATGTCACTGATTGGTATATTAAATCTGCTTTCGTCTAGAATATGAAGACGTGTCGCCTGGAGAAAAGATATAAATGATTTGGAGGAACTTGTATTTCCCTTATCGTCTGTTTCCTCTGCTACCCTGAAGATGGAGTCAACACGTTCCTTCGAAACGCTGGTACCTATCTATCAAGCTATACGGTGTCACAAGATAAAACAAAGAATCTTCACCTTTACACATTACTTAAACCTACAATGTGGCCTCGGTTCAATGTACGGACCTTTAAATCTCTGCACGCTGCCGGCCTGTGTGCACCTTCCGACCGTGAATGCATTTAAATCTCCGTTCGTCCTGGGCAGTAGACGGCATTTAAACCCCAGCGTTACTGGAAGGTTAAAGTGACTGATGTGCCATTGTCTGATGTGCTGACAAGGGAGGAGCGTACACAGCATTTGCCAAAAACGAATAGTAGAGGGTCGTGAAGTTCAGCGAGGAGGAATGGATGTGACGGCACTTTCTGCTGCATTTCGCGAAGCGTGAAGCACCTCGAAGGTCAAGGAGGATTTCCGGTGTCGGTTCGTAGGCTTGCAGCAAACCGGTCCTTTCCTGCGTTTTTTTGCACTGCATTCCGACTAGCCCAATGCACACAACATGGACGATGGTTGGACGACTGGGTGGGTGATGGACGGATGAGAGAATGGACGAGTGGGTGGACTGGCAGGGGATGTACGGATGAATGACTGGAGCAGTTCTTCCAACCTCTTTTACAAAAAGTAAAGTCTTCGCTGTCGGCAAACACGGGGAGTAGAACTGTAGTTCCAGTCATTCTTAACCCTAGATGGAGGTGAGTGGTTAACTTCAATCGCCATCCGCGTTATCTCCAGGAAAGCACGCCAGTATCCACTGAACAGGGAGCTGGGTGGGCCCCAGACCGTCTCTGCAAAAAAAGTGTCTTGCCTCTACCGGGATATGAACTCTAGACCTTCGATTCACCATACCGACAACGCCACTTCCAGCCTGTTGTATTTCTTCACAGTCACCGCAGTCGATCTAGTCTCCACGTGAAAATATTCAAATGGAACAGCAATTCCACGTGAGCCGATACCATAACTTAGCAAAAAGAAAGGCCGCTTAGAGATGAAGTACAGTCAAGACAAAGACAAACAGCTCCGAAACCAAGCTTGGAGATTCGTTAAGGGCCGGGGGTGCACAGATCTTAGGCGCCAGGCCATCCAAATGACAAAATGTTTGTATGGTAGCGTCTAGTATTTGTGGGTCATCAATATGGCACTGCTTCATGTCACACTTCTGGCGCCCACATGTGTGGAATACATGTAGATCCCCAGTGAAGAGTCGAGTGTCTTCAGCCGGTAGAGAGCGAGAACCAGTTCATCTGCCCGCACTAGTTATTGTAATCAGTGTTCATGTTCCACTAATATGTTCAAGTGCCGTTCGACCCTACAGGCAGGATTCGCGATTACACACGTGGCCGTGGCATAGCACAGGCGGTTGGTCGCCGACCTCTCACCACGGAGGTCCGGGTTCGATGCCAGACCAGTCCACGTAGGATTTGAGGTAAAAAGGGTGTCACTTGAAAGAGTTTTTCCTTGAATACTTTCAGTGTTCGCCTGTCAGTGTCATTCCACCAATGCCCCATACACATATTTCGTTCATCTACACGTAGACCTCTTCATAATCCTAGCAGTGGACATTTTCATTAACTGAAATACTTCAACTTACGGTTGTCAGTATTTATTTGTGTGGGGTACACGGTGGTGCAGTTTATTGAGACACTGCGCTACACGCCGGAATATCGCGGGTTCGATTCCCGATGGTGTCATCGTAATTTTTCGTTGACATAAATCCTTACGGCCGCACTCTGGCCCTGGGCGTCGACTCAGCCTCTAACAGAAATGAGTACCAGGGGTATCTGCTGAAGTGAGGAGGGGTAAAGGCGGCTGGTGCGTAGGGCTGTCAATCTTACGACCTTCATGTGCCTATTGCCTCGAAATATGGGAGCCTCAAACTCCTGGAATCCTCAGGGCCTGTACAAGGATTGTTTTACTTCACCTTCTACGCCATTGTGTAGAACAATAAGTAATATTCTCCATGTACTGCCTTCTTATTTCCGTTTCCGATCCAGTGTCTTCAAATGGGCCGTTATAACGTGCTACCACATAATTTGTAATTCACTATGTAGCCATTTTGTGCCCAGAATCGTTGCCTTCATAACAGTCCAGCCGTTCTTGTCTGATTTCTGTAGTAGCTGTGTGTTGATATGAGAATGGTGGGTGTGCAATATTCATCTCTCGAATTCTAAGGTGTGTCATCCCCGTTGTGTGTTGAAAGACTAATGGTGAGTTAATTTCAGTCAGAAAACACAACTATAATTGTATGCTAGATGATGGTATTTATTAGCAAAATAAAAAACAACCCGTTTCGGCCCAAACTCCCCCCCCCCCCCCAATACATACCCAACCAAGGAGATCCACACTCCACCATTCATTGACCCACTAGATAAACTTACTTGTAACACGTAATACAATGATGAGATCTCAACATCACCATGCAATATAGACATATATATGACACTATTTGAGCAAAATTGTAATTGTGATAACCTGAAGATGGCCGCTTTAGGCCGAAACATGCAATTATTTACTTTGCTAATAAATACCATCATCTAATATACAGTTATAGTTGTGTTTTCTGACTGAAATTAGCTCACCATTAGTCATCTCTCGAACACTCAGATCTAAGCAGCAAGGCACCTGATGCCTACCCGGAGCGTTCGCCATGTGCAACTTCGTTAAACATCCTTACCGCAAGGTCAGTTGTTGTGTAACGTCAACTGTTGAGTGCCTGTTATCACTGTGTACGTTACCCGTAGCACAATGTACCAGCCGCTGTCCTCCCACGTCACGTGGATCCAGGTTCTTTATTAGTTATGCATACGGAATGTACAGAGCGGTGCGTTTTAAAATATCCAATAACCTCGCTAGCGAATTTTACAAAGCAGGCGCATGCACCTACCGTTCTCATATCACTTGTTTCACTCCTGGGTTCCTAGTGTCTGCTTCTGCGCTAAGGATGTCGTCTTGATACAAAAAGGCTTTCCTCCCGAACGTGGGATAATTGTGGGATATATTTAAATGCGACGCTCTGTATATAGGCGAATCAGTCCTTTTCACCCTAGATTTGTTCAGCCCAGTGGGTGGGGCAGATAGAGGGATTGATAACCATGAGTGAAGAGAGCTTTTCGGGTGCTCTCGCAAAATTGCGACAGGCTCGTGTTAGGTGCATTATTTCAGTTCTTCCGTCTGTAAGGAGCAACTCGATTCCCACTGGACCGATTTTTCGTGAAATTTTATTTTCGGAATATTTTTTGTAAAATATGTCCAGGAATCTTCACGTTTGTACCGTGCATCGATGGCGATTAAAACACTTTTTATTATCCAACAGATGCACAAATATATAATTCGTAGATACAATTAGAATTATTATAAAATATTTAAAATTGCTCCAACATGTTTCGGATAACAAGGGATCCATCATCAGGGAGCTCTATACAGTGCTTGGCTAGAATTACATTTTAGCTAAAATGTAATTTTAGCCAAGTAATGTATAGAGCTCCCTGATGATGGATCTCTTGTGATCCGAAACATGTTGGAGCAATTTTAAATATTTTAAATATTTCATAATAATTCTAATTATATCTACGAATTATTTGTTTGTGCATCTGTTGGATAATAAAGTGTTTTATGTACAGGAAATTCATGTTTCGTTGGAACTGGACACAAAAATATCGGGTACTTTACATGAAGACCTAAAATATTTTGTACTGCCGACAGCGACATGTGAGGTTCAACAGTATAAAACAAAATCCATTGTTCAAGTTCCATGGCATAACTTTTTTTCTAATAATAAAGGAGCATGCGGAGTAATTTTAAATAAGATGATTGTTCAGAAAAGAAGTTTACGTGGTGTTTAATATCGCAGCTAAAGAACCTGTAATTGTTGTGATTAGATTGGCGTAATTCGTCGCTTGTGCAGCCGTCGTCTGTTACCAGTGCTGAAGCTAAATATTGGCGGCTGCAGATTTAAAGACGAACGCGAAATGGAGACAGTTGAACAAGATGGCTGATAACACAGAACACAGACTGACGGTAATAGGGAACAGTAAAGCTCTTCCCACGATAGGATAAATTCCTCATATGTGGCATGTGACGGTGTTTTGTGGTAAGGTAGTGCGATACCAGTAAAATCTAATCTGAACTCTTCCTATTACAGTCTCAAGTAAGGAACCTAAGACACATACATTGTACACTTATTTCTGACAGACCATCGCATACCAAACAGCTTGTATACATTTATTCCTCCTCAATAATGAACGTTCTTCATTGCATGGTTTAAATAATTCATTCAGAAGTCCCCATTGACAAACCATATCAACTGATGATGATACTCCCCTTGTGTTATTAAACTCGTATGTTCATGGGCGCGTTCACAAAGCCTGCCACTTTTGTTTCGGTCATGAGCTAGACACATGAAAGTCACACCCTCATACATTTTTTTAAGGTGATGTGAGATATATTCAAAACCCAATTCGAGTTCTGACTGTACTCTTTCTTCATGTAAGGACTGTCACCCTCACAGATCTGTAATTGCATCGTTTTCGATACTAGTGGCAGAGGCCAGGAGTCCGGAAATTTTCGATAAAAAATGCGTTTCAAGTTTTATTTCGAATTCTAATAATAATAATAATAATAATAATAATAATAATATCAGAAGGAAAGATAGGAAGGCTAACTAAAGAGGAGACTGTGGATTTAATAAATGGCGACGTCTTTAACTATTTGAGACGGAAAGCGAATGGAATTCCGCAAAGGTGGGGTCTTTGTTGAGTATTTTAATGAAGAAAAGTCAACCCGCTTAACAACCCATAGCCGTTTTGGTTTAAGAACTGATTACCGAACATTATGTGTACACTGGAATGGAATACTGCGACTGAACGGTACCCAATGCAGTTCGGTACCCGTAAGGTGTCCCGGTGTCTCCTCATCACAAACTAGACAAAAAGGTTAAAGCCCTTTTCATTTAGATCTCGTCACTAGATGGAGGTGAGGGGTCGTCTTCATGCACTGGATGGCATTTACAGAGAAAGGCCGGTGTTATTAATTTTGAAATGTGCCATCCCCATTGTGTGTAGTAATTAATAGGTAGGGTAATTACAGTTAATAACACAACAATGTATATCTAATTGATGTTTATTAGAAGATGATAAAACTACATGTTTCGGCCAACATTGGCCATCACCAGGTTTTTCAACCGAAAGATTTGTATGTTGTGAGAGTGTTTACATAAAGCTGCATACTTTATGTAAACACTCTTTTAGCATGCAAATCTTTCGGATGAAAAACCTGGTGATGGCCAATGTTGGCCGAAACATGTAGTTTTTATCATCTTCTAATAAACATCAATTAGATATACATTGTTGTGTTATTGACTGTAATTACCCTACCTATTAACCGGTATTATTAATTAAATAGGATACTTTGTGGGCTCTGGAATTGGTGTGGATATGAATGTGGGTGTATGGAATCGACCTATGGTCGTCTAACCCGAACTACTTCTACACCTTTTTAGGTCATTTGTTAGTTTCTGGCCGGTAAAGGAGCTAGCAGAGCTGGCAAACGGGCCTTACTCTGGACGCGAGATGTCAAGAGCAGTGAATTTTTTTTGTTTCGTCAGCCAATCCGCTCTCACTGTTGCCGCAGATGTGACTCGCTGCTAGCCTTCCGCACGACAGTATCACCGGCCGAAAACTAACAAATAACTTACATCCGCGGATATTCGAAACCGCTGCTGACAAGGGACTCTTGACGTTGATGTGCGGAAGACTGAATGCTGGACTGTGCCTGTTCCCAAGTGGGGTGGGCTTGCGAAAGAAGAGTTGTGTTGTGGTATGTCGATGAGGTAACGTGTTACATGGTGTAACAGTCAACTGTACGTGAGCGGAAAGGAGAATGGGCGTCACGAACGAGTTAGGCGTGCGGCTAGCTCCTGGGGCCACGAATATTTGCAGAGTCATATTGACAAGCTTTTTCGCGTACTCTATCAACCATGTTATAAAACAGTTTTTTTTTTTAAATTTAACTTTTGTGCTATTAAGATCCACACTATTGGTTGCCAGTGGCATAGGTATAGTTTTTGGCGCCTGGGTTGGGTAACCTAAATGGCCGCCCCTTGCAGAATTTATGAACTTTAATAAATCACCACTATTTATTGGATTTCATTTTAGTTGATACAATAATTTAAAATTCATTTATCGCGTATAATAAATTTTCTTTCACTTCAAATATTCATTTCGTGCCCCCGGGACTCTGTCCCGCCGGGCGGCCGCACCAGTTGCCCCTCCCCCCCTTCCAGCTACGCCTCTCCTTATTGCAATTGCCATATAATTACATCAAGAGCAAGGGTAAAAAAAATTAGAACAAATATTCCCCAAAGTAAAGTTCGATAAACTGCGACCAGTCTCCACCTGTAGCCCATTTTAAGTTTAAATTGTAGTTAAATAATACCTTAAATACAGTTAAACGTACACGGCGTTTTTTACGTCTGTAAGGCTGCTGGACGCTGGCACTGTAAGGTAAATACGCGTTGCGTTATCCGCCAATTTTTACACAAGCAAGAACAGCAGGCATTTTAAACTCATGGTTCCGTGCATCGTAATTCAGTGTTAATAAAAATCCAACCAGATACAACAGTATGCAGATATTTATTTACTGCAAAGTTACTCTACATGTTTCGGGTGTATTAGCACCCACCATCAGGAGTACTAAAAACTGTAACCGCAGCCTCCGGTACAGGTCACAATACTGGTACAGCTACTTCCCTCCAACGTGGCCCAATCGGGCCACGTTGGAGGGAAGTAGCTGTACCAGTACACACACGCGCGCGCGCACGCACGCACACGCACACACACCGCGGTGTCGCAGTGGTTAAGGTTCTGTGCTACAAATCTTAAGGTCGCTGGTTCGATCCCAGCTTGTGTCATTGGATTTTTCATTGACATAAAATCCTTCCTATCGCACTATGCCCCTGGGGTCGACTTAGCCTCTAACATAAATGAGTACCAAGAGCATTTCCTGGGGGGTAAAGGCGGCCGGTGCGTAAGGCTGACAACCTACCACCATCCTGTGCCATTGTCATGAAATCTGGGAACCCTAACTTCCTGGAACCCTCTGGGCCACTCCTGGCCTGTAACGGGACTGCTTTACACACACATACACACACACCCATGCACACAAGGACGCAACTAGCAACCTGACCCAAGCAGTAACATTTCTGATATGTACTGGTATGCGTCGCTTAACGACGGGGATACCTTCTGAGAAATGTGCTGTTAGGCGATTTCTTCGTTGTGCGAACGTTTACTTACACAAACCCAGATAGTTTAGCCTACTACACACCTATGCTATTTGGTATAGCCAATTGCTTCTAGGCTACAAACCTGTACAGCATGTTACTGTATTGAATACTGTAGGCAATTGTAACACAGTGGTATTACATTATATTATAATCCTATGGGACTACCGTCGTATATGCGGTCCGTCGTTGACCGAAAATTCGTTATGCGGCGCATTTCCTGTACTTGAGAGGTACCCGTTTCTAAAGTTTCCCAAGGCACCAAACTCTCCTGAGGTTTTCGTTCCTTTCCTCGGCTTCTCCAAGAAAATTCTGGGACAGTATTTAAACTTATGTCACGATGGTTTCCTGCTAAATCCTTCCCAGAATCATTATTCAAAATCAGCCTCAAATCCGACGCTATGCAGTCTAAAGTGACCGTGTCGTGAACAAAGCAAGGATAAATACACCGCGTTCATACGAATGTGTAAGAAGCGCTGTCGGTTCTGTTATCGGCTGTGCAGTACTCATTCCTGGTAATTTTGTGGCAGAGCATTAGGTTGTAATGCGAGTCCGGAGGGTTGATCAGAGGGTGTTTGTTAGGGAAAAGTATGTACGGAAGAAAGCCAGTAAAATAATAATAATAATAATAATAATAATCATATCTTTCATGGAGTTGGGCCACTTGTTGACCCGTTCCAGTCTCACGTATCCAGAAGTCTCTTTAAAGGTCTACCATGATTCCTTCTGCCAGTTGGAGAGTAGTGTTTCATTACCCTGGGTAATCTATTTCTAGGAATTCTGTTTACACGCTGTATCCAGCTTCTCTTGTATTCCAGTAATTTGTCCAAAATTGGTGTTATTTTTAGCTCCTTTGCAATTTGTGCATTTGTTTTGTAATCCGTCCAAGTGTATCCTGCTGTTCTTCTCATGTATTTCATCTCTGCTGCTGTTATTCTTCTGGCGTCCCTTGCTTTAACAGTCCAAGTTTCGCTGCCATATAACAAGACCGGAAGGGCCAGTGTATTGTACAATTTTATTCTTGTTTTCTTAAGGGTTTTTTGTGGTCTAAACACACTATTTAAAATACCTGTAATTTTCAAAAAGTTATTTAATTTGTTATCAGTGTCCAATTCTCCTTCATAAGATATCACATTTCCTAAATAGTTAAACAAATTTACTTGTTCTATGATTTTATTATTTATTACAATTTTGGTTCTCACTGCATCTCGCCCTTTAAATGCCATCGATTTTGTTTTCTGTACAGATATAGTTAAACCATATTCTGTTATTATTTGATTTAATTCATGCGCAGCTTTCTGCAGGTTATCTTCCAGTAAAATAGTGTCGCAACTAATTATAAAATACTGTGTGTGTTTGTATGGACATGATGCAGTGTACAGTACCTGCTGCATTATGGGTTTTAAAACCTGGCTGTAAGACGGAAATATCTCATCATAATTAGGACAACAGAAACGTGGGGCAATCGTCCAACGGGCGATCTGTTTGCAGTGGTGCAATTCACTTCTGTTCTTTAATTCCCACGGCAGATGAAAACTGGAACGTGCGTCGGTTGGCATTCCTTCAGACGTCGAGTGTCTGTCAGAAGCGACCCCGTTAATTGCTTCACCTTCTTGTGTTCCTAACACAGCGGATGCTGTCCTTCTGCAGTTGCTATAAAAACGGTCCGTCAGAATGAACCTATTTACTACAGTGTTTGTCTTCCCATTTTATGCTCGCTCCCCCCCCCCCCCCCCCCCCCCCCCCCCCCAATTTTTTTTTTTTTTC
>Ga0123354_10018648_pt1 | contig 10886 bp, 3 predicted proteins | sample TergutLab28metaG_2_FD_97872 | JGI IMG/M metagenome (GOLD analysis project Ga0123354, IMG submission 97872) | Labiotermes labralis P4 segment gut microbial communities from Petit-Saut dam, French Guiana - Lab288 P4 | ecosystem: Host-associated > Arthropoda: Insects > Digestive system > Gut ... | reverse complement strand
CAGGATGGTGGTAAGGTTGTCAGCCTTACGCACCGGCCGCCTTTACCCCCAGGAAATTCTCCTGGTACTCATTTCTGTTATAGGCTGAGTCGACCCCAGGGCCATAGTGCGATCGGAAGGATTTTATGTCAATGACAAATTCCAATGACACTAGCTGGGATCGAGCCAGCGACTTTCCTATTTGTAGCACAGCACCTTAACCACTGTGCTACCGCGGTCCTCTCTTTTTTCCATATAGTGAAGTATAATTCTTAACTTGCTGCAGAATTGGTGGAGTTTAAGAAATACTCCACTACATGGGTTAATTACTTATTTAATTTTCTATTTAGCTACAAAACTAATTATAAATTTTAACTATAATGTCAACTGGCATAACAGTACATGTTCTGCGAACGAAATTTAAAGGAATACAGTGTCAAAGGTAGTTACCTCCCCCCACCCCACCCCTATGCCGCTACGACCCAACGCGGGCCATGGCCTCCTCATTCTTGCGGTTTCTAAATCACACACAACGACGCACCACAGTCGGTAGGACTCCTCTGGACGAGTGATCAGTGCGTCGCAGAGACCTCTACCTGACAACACACAACACTCACAACAGACAGACATCCATGCACCCGGTTGGATTCGAACCCACAATCTCAGCAGGCGAATGACTGTAGACCTACGCCTTAGACCGCGCGGCCACTGGGACCTTATTTATTCAGAAAATATAACATCTATTATTTATTCCACTGAAACATAATTACTTCTTAACAGTCTCCAAGTATATTGATGCATTTTCCAGACACAGAGGAGAGATGTAACATTCTGTTAAGCTGTTGCAATCAGTTCCTCACGGTCAATGTTGTGTATATTTCCGATGGAAAACCAAAGTGCAGGAGATAAACACGTCTGTTACCCACCATCATGTATTCTACTTGTGTTGTGTTTACAAACGTCCTTGATGTGCTGGGTCGACTGGTGTGATCATCATCACCATCATCGTGGATAACATTTCGTCCGTTTTCTAAATCTGTGCATTTTTTTTCTGACATCCTGCCCTCACATTACATCGTCACCAACAACATTGCAAATTGATAGTGATTTCCTTTGGAGGAAACGTGTTTAAAACATCAAAACCAAATCATCCGTTGAACATTTTCGTGTAGCTAATTATTGTTGTCATTTCATATCAACTTTTGCTCAAAATCTGACGGATTAAACTTTATATCTTTCATTCCATGATTTATCCATAAATAATTCACAACATTACAGCACCAAAAAGCACAAAATGCACAAAACTATTTCTTAGATACTTATGTTATAATATCACACTGAAAGTTCCTACATGTTTCGACTCTTAAGGTACCTTCCTCAGGAATTTAAGCAAAACAATATCACATTAAAAAATCAGCAAATTAAATACACGTTAACTAATGGACCCTTTTACACCACGTAAATTGTATACAAAAGTGGTTAATTTGGTTTGCTCCCCTGGTGATCGAATGATGTAGGAATAATCAGTGTAATGTTACAATTTAAATATCTAACTAAGAAGATTGAGTAGTGTTTTGGTGTAGTGTCGCGAACACGAATGACCTTTGTGCCAGCTGTTTATATGTTACCCCTACTAAAATGCTGTATCTCCCGCCGATAAACACGATAATTGATCAAGCGATATCTTATAGGCTATGGGAATTCACTGACTGAAAATTTCTCTACTTAGAGTGAAAATTCGTGACGTTATCAAGTCAAATTTGACGTCTGAAAAACGTTCTGGTTTCCGTAATGAAATCCCTCACAATATACTAAAATTCCAGTAAGTAGGCATTGTTGTCACTGCCTTTAATGCCATTATAGATGGACAAAATATTCAAAATCGGTAGCATTACGGGTATTCCAGACAAGTGAAATGTTTCACTGAATCAAACAAAACATTTAATAATAGACCCACGAAACAAGGAGTCATGACACCTGAGTGGAGGTATAAGGGGAATAACGTGTGAGGTCAATGAGCAGAGAGGTCGTCCAATAGCTGATATCTGAACCGACAGGTGACACGAGTTGTGTTTTTTATTGGTACTGAATGCAATCATTCGTTTGAATGAATCAGCTTGTGATCCCCATAGGCAGGTTAAAATTTGAATCCCTTTTACATTGAATTACTTGGTTCGGTTAGATTATTGTTGATTAGAACACATGAATCCAGATTTTATGACAAAAATCATTTTCATAATGCACACAATAAGACTCAGAGAACTTAAGTAAACGGCCGAAAATTATAAGCCCAAACTAACCTTGTGTTTTTTCTTAAGTTTTGCTGACCGTGCATCTCAGTATAATCTTAGTAATTAACCAACTTAATGCACAAAATCTTGTTTTATAATAAGTTTATTATATGTCTCTACATGTTTCGAGCACTACACGCTCATCATCAGGAGGTATAAACTCTATTATACAGCATCTGGTATCATCACACTCTGTAGGTGGCCGTCCGGTGCGCACCGTACGTCCACCTATAGGTGTGACGATACCAGATGCTGTATAATACAGTTTTCACCTCCTGATGATGAGCACATAGCGCTCGAAACATCTACAAGCATATAATAAACTTGTTATAAAACAAGATTTTGTTCATTAAGTTGGTTAATTACTAAGATTAACCTTGTGTATTTTCAACAAGTTAGTCTACCTACCTGAAATAACCGAATCATTTTCGAAGCCCTCCTTTTCTTACTAGTAAACAGAGCAAGCAAAGAGCGTTTGGCATAGCGTAATAATGTCCTACCTTTCGCACCTTCTGATTTAATTGTTATGAAATATTCCACTTATTTTTTTAAAAAAAATTCAATTAAGAAATGATTTTCCCTCAATTGCCCCTTTTGAATGTAAAATCCATTGGACACTGAAAATCGATCTACTGAACATTAATTACCAGTTCCTACTTTCGGGAGAAAGTAGTGCCTGTATTAGAAAGAAAAATTTATGAATTTTTTAATGTCGAAGATGGAAATAAGCAGACATAGGTGTACATATAGTAACCAGCAAACTTGAAACATGGGAGGAATTCTGCACCATGCTGGAAATAATTTTAAGCATAGTTTTATTTGCATGTTATGATTATTCGCCTAATTATCCCAGCTATTATCCAACAAAAAATTCTTAGGTCTTCGTTCTTATGGCACGTTACTCGGCGTCGATTGGCAGTTAGTACCGACGTTGCAGTACAGCCAATCTGTTCCAGCTTGTAGGGACAGACTGCTTGACCCTTAATATAGGGACGGATAGGCTGTCCTGTAGAGTCTGTATCTAACTGCCAATAGGCGCTGTGTAACATCCTAAGCGAGCGAAGACCTGATTTTCATAGCGGCAGGAGGTTAAAACCGCTCATATAAAGTGCCTTATTTTTTAAGTAATGCACATGTCACGTATGCTCAAAGAAAGTTTTTTGTAATCGGGTTTTCCATTTTAATTCAGTACACCTTCTTCATATTACAAAATTTTACAAAATTATCAGGATTATATTCATGACGCATTTGTGAAGAAAACTGTAGTTTCTCTACAAATAATAATGCAATTTTTTGGGTAAATTTTTCAATGTCATTTATTAAGGCCTGTTGTTTGAAAAAAGGGCGAACATAAAGCGCACTTCTATTTGTAATGTCATGACATGTGGTCTGATAGAAATTTTCCACCTGTTTGGAGGATTATGCTGCCTTAGTTTTTTTGATAAGAGGGTAAATATCCCCCAAAACAGATAGTTAATTTCTACGAGAAAGTAAGGCGTTACGTCCCCGAAAGCATTGTTCATTTTGTACATCGCTTATGCAAGTTAAGCTGATTAACATTTTAAAGCCTGGCGTTTAATTTATGTACCATCAGTTTTAACATTTAGACTTTCAAATTTCTTTCCAGACAGTGAATTTATGTGTTTTGTATGAATCTCGGAACATTATTTCCTCTAGGACTTTAACTGATCTTTTGCACTCGAGATTGGAAAGTGTTTACCACGCGGTACGAAGTGGTTCTTTAAAACAGATTAAGCCTTGTTCTTAAGATGTTAATATTGCCAGAAAACATCCTCGATTCGAATACTCTCAAAAATTACGTTTCACGTAAAAGAATTCGAAGACTGTTCGTATCGTATGGAGCGGAAGCATGGACGTTGACGAAGAAAGAAGAAAAAGCTCTGCTAATTTTTGAAAGGAAAATATTTAGAAGAATATATGGTGCTAAATATGAAGACGGGGAATGGAATAGTCGGACGAATCGAGAACTAGAAGAGATGAGAAAAGGAGAAAATATAGTAAAATGGATAAAGGGGCAAAGAATAAGCTGGTTAGGTCACCTAGAGAGAATGGAGGAGGATAGGATGCCCAAAAAGATCTTCAATCAAGAACTGGAAGGGACGAGAAGAAGGGGAAGACCCAGGAAAAGATGGAAAGGGGAAGTAGAAAGAGATCTTCAAGTGCTGGGAGTGAGAAATGGAGAGAGTTGGTCGCAGATAAGAAAAAATGGAAGGACATTGTTCGACAGGCCAAAATCCACAGTGGGCTGTAGTGCCAATGGAAGAAGAAGAAGAAGAAGAAGAAGAAGAAGAAGAAGAAGTAAAAGAATTCGACAAACAAATCTTACGAGTATATTTCAACATTATCAATCTCCACAGATAATAACTACGAATATTATAATTTTTTCGCTATGTTCCAATGGATCACTTTAATTTAAACAGAATACTTTGTATCCGTAAATTCACCCAATTTCCTTTCAGACAGCATCATACACAGTCAACACACACACACAGAAGCACATTCATATTTGATTCGCCCTCGGTGTTACTTTTTTTATTTCAAACAACAGGGTTTGCATTGTTTCTGCCATATCAAACATTTCATCACATGCCCCTTTGCGGCCAACACAGGATTCAGCAACTTTTTCTTTATGTAAGGACAAATGAAATATAAATTTTGTATTATGGTTGTTTTCACTGAAGCGCCAATTTACGTTCTCTGACACCACATTCTGAAACACGCACTATTCAGCTACTTTATTAAGAATTCATCAGTTTTTTTCTCTCGGTGTATTTAGCCGGTGCCACTGGCCGCGCGGTCTAAGGCGTCGGTCTGCGGTCACTCGCCTGCCGAGATTGCAGGTTCGAATCCCACCGGGGGCATGGATATTTGTCTGTTGTGGGTGTTGTGTGTTGTCAGGTAGAGGTCTCTGCGACGAGCTGATCACTCGTCCACAGGAGCCCTACTGACGGTGGTGTGTCGTTGTGTGTGATCTAGAGACCTCATGAATGAGGAGGCCAAAACTCGCATTGAGACGCAGCGCCACAGAAACAAAAACACAAGACAGGCAATGAGGTAGGTCCGTGCAGCCATTTTTGCACAACCTGTGTATATTTTTAGCCTTAGGTATCCAGCATGAAATGCGCATGCGCCATATTTTCATCTGATTCTTGCCCCGTTATAGAACATTTTTCCACATTATCTCATAAGGGGCACTTTTTTAAAAAAAATTGAACAAAAATGTGTGTTTTGAATTTTTATACAATTTTGTCTAAAACATTTTCATTGTGAAAAGAAATGAGCGAGATATGATCGACAACGTATATTGGTCTTCACGTAAAGTACTCGTCATTCTTGTTAGATTTTAATTAAACTTTAATTTTCTCGAAAGATTCTCGAAAAATCTTCAAATATCATATTTCATGAAAATCCGTCCAGTGGGAGCCGAGTTGTTCCATACAGAAAGACGGACAGACGTACAGACATGACGAAGCTAATAGTAGGTTTTCGCTATTTTGCGAACGCACCTCAGAAAATGGATATTCGGTTCACAAAATTTATTTGTTAGTCGTTTTTCACACTTGTTTCTTCGTAGCAATTACATGTAACTACGCTTGTAAAAAATGCAATCAAACATCGTCGTCAACATCCCACTTCATATCAAAGAGGTCGCAGTTTAAAAATCTCTCACCGAGAACCGACTGTACTAGCTGATATTTTCCGTGGCCATTCTAAGCATTCCGGGTAACTGTGGAAGTTTCTTGAATTTATCCACAATTGCTCTGTTGTCACTGCCATTGCAAGTTTTATTACCTGGATCATTAATGGCGTCTTTAAATTCTCCATCAATTAATAGAATAAAGGTAATATCAGCCCCGTGCCATGTCACAAAGTAGTTCTGAGGACAATGAGGTAAAATTCCTTACATTCTAGGTTGATGGGAAATATCAGTGTGCGATGTGAGAAATTCAGGCTCTCTATTCTTAGCATTGGAGGCAGGCTTCAGAGCAGGAAAGAGAGTTCTGTAAAAGGTACAATTAACATTACTGCTAAATCAGCACACTTGGTTGTTTATTTTTTACCAATGCTTGTAATGTGCCTATCCTTTAGCTTTGGACAGAAATACAAAATTACATAAATGGAATTCGTCCGGAACTGTAAAATACGTCAAAACTTTAATCATGCTTCTCGAAACCATTGTTGCTGGGAATAAATTAAGCTGAGTTTTTTTGCTTAACTTGTATAAAACAAATATCACCTAAACGGTACTATGAAATGTGGCTCTTGTGTCCAAGAACACAACAACATAACCCTTACGAATTAAAATTTTGGGCAATTTTCAAGGATATATTTTCTCATTATGAGATCCAAATAAAACATACAAATAGATTGTGTGTGCAAAATGCCGATAGACAGCACTGTGATAAACTTAAAACTGTCAGATGCCTTGATGTTTATGTGACCGTGCATCATTGATATAATAATATAAACAGCCGACTAGTTGCAACAATGATAATTTTATTAACAATTTCAATCAGCTCCGACGGTGCTGCCTGCAGGCAGCATTGTCAGTGCTTTTTACCACAAGCTGTAAACACAGTCTAGTACTCCTTAGGATGGGCGAAATTATCGCCAGAAACATGTCGAACTGATTGAAATTGTTAATAAAATTATCATTGTTGCATCTAGTTGGCTATTTATATTACTATGTCAGAGGTTTGTTAATTTTCGAACAACAAATATAAAAGAAGTCATTTTAAAATCTGCGAAATGATTTGCATGGACGGACAACTAGAGCATTCCCTATTATGGGTTAATTGTTGCCTATTTTTGCTAAGAACGAAAAACACATCACTTCTACGTCAGAAGGTTTATTCAGTTTGAAATGAAGTTAAAGAAATTGCTACTTTACCGCATGCAGAAGATTTGTGTGACCAGTACGCATGTAGAAGAGACGAGATTTCCTTTCCCTTCTTTATACAGTGCATACTTAGGATACTTACTTTTTATTCAGATCATGTTCTAGTACGATATAGTATGACTAACAGCAGAAATACACACACGTCACGAACACGTCAAATGTTCACAATGCTACAAATCCTTGCAAATTTCCTTCCGTTTCTTGCGGTCATCGGAATGTGTTTAGTTTCTCATATTCGCAAAACCTGACTTGTGTATAAAAGCGGACAACTAAGGAACGTGTTTCTAAACTCGGATAATGTTAACAGGAATTTTCCTTCCAATAGTATAAAAATAGAAATAATTAGAACGTGCGTTAGAGAGTATTAAAGACTACGAAGTTATTTCAGAGATAGGAGACTGCAGTCAACAAACATTCTATCCCCACCTGTAATTACCCGAATGACAATTCAATTAATTATAATTTTAAATCAATAATTCAAAGAAATATAAATTTCAAAATATTTATTTTATAAACATTAAAAATCATTAATCGTTAATATTATAGGGACTACATAACTCTAACGAAGTGCAACTTTGAAACACCCTGATGATGATACAAATATATCGAAACATGTAGGAGTGATTATATAATAAGTATTGTTAAAATAAATAAATATGTATAACTCTCAACTCAACTCAACTCTCATCTCAACTCTCAACTCAACTCAACTCTCAAATTAACTCTCAACTCAACCCAACTCTGAACTCAACTCAACTCAACTCTGAACTCAACTCTCAACTCAACTCTCAATTCAACTCTCAACTCAACTCAACTCTCAACTCAACTTAACTCTACTCTCAACTCAACTCAACTCAACTCTCAACTCAACTCAAAACTCAACTCAAAACTCAACTCAAAACTCAACTCAACTCTCAACTCTCCACTCAACTCTCAACTCAAATCTCAACTCAACTCTCAACTCAACTCACAGCACAACACAGCACAGCACAGCTCAGCTCGGCTCAACTCGGCTCAGTTCGGCTCTCAGCTGAAATTTCAGCTCAACTCTCCGCTCGACTCTCGACTCGACTCTCGACTCAACTCTCATCTCGACTTTCGACTCAACTCCCAACTCTAGATTCTTAACTCATCTCGACTCGACTCTCGACTCTCTACCCGACTCTCGACCCGACTCTCGAATCGACTCTCGACTCTACTCTCGATTCGACTCTATTCTCGACTCGACTCTCGACTAAACTCTCGACTCGACTCTATACTCGACTCTCGACTGGACTCTCGACTAGACTCTCGACTCGACTCACGACTCGACTCGACTCGGCGTGGCTCAACTCAGCTCAACTCAACTCTCAACTCAACTCAACTCAACTCAACCTAACCTAACCTAACCTAACCTAACCTGCATCACCAATTAAAAATGCTCATCCCCTGTAGGAAAAAGTATACTTTTTTAATATTGAACATGGTCGCCCATAAAATAAAACTGCGTTTTAAAGCGTTAACATTTCACAGTGTTTGCATGACACGTAGCAACTGCATGAACTTCGTGCTGTACTTGTGTGCGATTCACATTGCATGTATAGCTGTTCCAGTAGGTTATCTGAGTTGTGCAGGTCGTATTTATAACTTCTGATATTTTCAGTTACTGACTGGCGACAGGTTACCATTTTGCTTGAGTCTAATCGTTCTGTTCCTCTTATCAAAATTGTTATGACACAAAACGTAACTCTACGAGTAAGTCTGACAATTTATGACGCTCCTGACTGGGTTCCTTAAGCAGGAATCATTAACTCATTTCATGCGGATATTTGAAGAAATAAATGACTTAGCGATTTAAACAATGGCAGCCATTAAATTAAGCACGTTCAGTTAAAATTTTCCCAGCCATTTAACATATTCTGCATAAATGCCTGCAAAATAAATCAAATTGCACTACCTATAAGGAAAGAAATATTCTAAACATTTAATATTTTTTTGCGTTTCAAATTTCTTGGATTTTTAATGTTACAACTCCGCGGAAAAATTTATCCTTTTTGAGAGGCTACCAGTGGTACAGACAGTCGAGAAATTTTCCACATTTAAATTGGTGCGAAATATATAGAATTATATTTGAAAGGTTCTTGGTTTGAAACTCGGTCAGGCTTCCTGTTATATTCAATAAAGTTTGTATGTTATTTATTGTCATCTGTAGGCCTGAGTTGGGCGAGTGTCGGGTAAAAGAAAGGCTTATCCTATCAAATACTTACAAATTTGTTCACCGTGAAAATTTTAACAAGTTATTTTATCTTTATTTCAGAGTGACTGTACTTATTATCAGCTGCACTTTTACTTGCATATCAGGTTGCATTAACACATTTCAGTATGTGACAGTACAGATTATCTGTCCAAATCAGATGGCTATTTTCTTCAGTTTGGTTCCAGGTTCATTACTGACAGATTCCATGTACACAAAGTATTCAGGAATTAGATCATTTTTTATCACCGCTGTGATTTTTAAACCTATTTTTTACTGTAGTTGAAATCAGAATATGAATCGTAATTCTGATTCAGTGAACACTTTTTTTTCTAAAGCGATATTTCCCTTGAACTCATTAACATACATGCATAAACATATCGTATGCTTCTCTCTACCCTTAGCATCAAATTCGTTCTAAACTGGATAGTTTCCATCCCGTTGTGTTTATATAAACAATGTATTAATAAAACCGTCTTTACACAACAATATAATAAGAGTTGCAGATTATTGTTACAACTATTTAGCTAAGCAATATGTTTCGACCTTACTCGGCCATCATCAGGCTTACAAAACAGTTATGTTAGTCAAGGTACATTCAGTGGTTATTACCTATGGGATCCCATGCTTTACGTTATTACTAACAACCTTTCTCGAATTGCAAGTACTGTTTAAAAACATTATAATACAAAAAAATCTGGTACTAAAATGATGTGTTTACTTTAAGAGTGGGTGTTAGTGCGTGCTATACTGTGAGTACATCGGTAATCTATTTGTAGGGGTGTACACGGGATTGTATTTTCCGCAGGCCTGCTTGACCAACACCACTGTTTTGTAAGCCTGATGATGACAGAGTTAGGTCGAAACATGTTGCTTAGCTAAATAGTTGTAACAATAATCTGCAACTGTTATTATATTGTTGTGTAAAGACGGTTTTATTAATACATTATCAAATTCGGTGTTTTTTCATATTAATTTTAGTAAAATGTTTGACCAGTCTGATACTTTCAGTCGTACTTATCTCCTCCCATTTCTGGACGATATACCGCCACCATATTCTATTTCCTTGATTTAAATTTATTATACCGACGAATCGTGTTTTGCACTGTCCTTAGTTCTTACACATATGAAATGCCAGGGTTTTCATAACAATCTTCCATAATAATTTAATGTCCTTTAACCTTTCCTAAAAATTTTTATGCATTCAGTACAGTTACTAGTCTAGGGGATAAACAAAAAAAATTGTTCTGAATGAAGACATTACGATGTGCTTGAAAATCAATTAGTATTACACAAACGTACGTTAGCACAATCTATTTATTTTAGAACAAGGTTACACGTTTCGACTAGATGCTAATCATCTTCAGGCCCCTACAATTTCGTTACCAGATGCTTTGTCCACTTTGGGATCCCATAGTGTTTACATGTGGATTACTTATTAGCTAAAGCTTTCTAGAAAAGT
>Ga0123354_10018645_pt1 | contig 10887 bp, 5 predicted proteins | sample TergutLab28metaG_2_FD_97872 | JGI IMG/M metagenome (GOLD analysis project Ga0123354, IMG submission 97872) | Labiotermes labralis P4 segment gut microbial communities from Petit-Saut dam, French Guiana - Lab288 P4 | ecosystem: Host-associated > Arthropoda: Insects > Digestive system > Gut ... | reverse complement strand
GGTATATGGACTGGATTGGGCTGGCCCAGGATAGAGACAGGTGGCGGACGCTTGTGAGTGCGGTAATGAACCTTTGGGTTCCGTGAAATGCGGGGAATTTCTTGACTAGCTACAAACCAGTTAGCTTCTCAAGAAGGACTCTGCACCATGGAGTAAGTAAGTAAGATGCTATATATTTGTTAACTGCAATTGGGTTGACACCCAGTGGCAGTAGTACAGTACACATTTCCACGCAAACAATACTTAGATCAACACAATGAAAACAATATGCAGTACAGAACATACATAACAATAAGAATACATAAACATAACAATAAAAATACATAATTTACAAGGTTAAACAAAAACGTACAAAACATACATCCAAATATACAATGATTAAAAAAACCAAAAGAAGTGAAAGAATGTGATAAACGAAAAAACCATATAAGCAGTAAACTTCGTATGATCTGTATATCTTCTCATAATGTTAGACACCCTGTTACTAAGACCATCGGTCCAGTTATTGGTACGGTGTGTGTGTGTGTGTGTGTGTGTGTGTGTGCGCGATACTCCAGGTTCAAATTACTTAACCTTATCAACAGCACTGCACAGAAAATTAAAAATTATGCGTTACGGCGTTTGAGTTAGTGTCACTAAGCTGTCAGGAATTTCCCTTTGCTGTATGTCGAATTCCCTTCATGTCCGTACGTGTGGCTGGCAGTATTCAAAACACTGTGAACATGTCCATAGAACTTCATTTCCATCAATCGTTCGTCCCACTACGTAATCCCATCAAGCCCATTAATAGAGGTCTTTCAGTCTTTAGAAATATTTCCGCCTCAATTGAAGAAAGTTGAGGCTCACCGGCTGTCATTCCCTTCCCCACTATTAACCCGTCTCTTCTGTGAAAGAAAATTCATGCTAACTGACGCACGCAGCAGTTTGAATGAATTGTCGTGACCATTCGTTTTAGTTCGTATTCGTGAAACCCGGTGAAGTGAATTTTTTCTTCCCCACTGGAATTTGAAATCTCTTACTAAACCGTATGAGGTACGCGGTGGCGCAGTTGGTTGAGGCACTGCGCTATAAGTTGAAAGGTCGCGGGTTCGATTCCCGATATTGTCATCGGTATTTCTCATTGACATAATCCTTCCGGCCGCACTTTGGCCCTGGGGTTGACTCAGCCTCCAACAGATATGAGTACCTAGAATATTTCCTGGGGGTAAATGCGGCCGGTGCATAAGGCTGACAACCTTACCACCTCCTGGAACCCTCTGGGCCTGTCCAGGCCTGCAGTGGGATTTCTTTACCTTTACGAAACCGTGTGACGATACAAATCTATATATCTTGGTCCGTTTCACGGAAGTACCTGATAACAAAATTACACGAAGATCAAAGACACTGGGATTTGGTGCCTTGTTTGAAATGCAGCATGATGCGTGCGGCTTCATTGGAATTTTTGGGCTCCGTAATTTTACTTACAGTCCCGCTTAGCTACAGGCAGCGGTAACGCGTTTACCAAGGACCATCTCAGGGCATAATGTTGTGGGTCTGATATGCGATGCAGATTTTGAGGAAATGCTGCAGTAGCATATCATTGCAAAGATGGAAACTGCGAAAACAAGGAGCTTAGACCAGAGGGTATAAAACCTGTCGTCAAGCTCACAGGGTTTCTAGCCCCAATTACTTGCTGTTTTTTTTTTTAAGGAAATTTTGGGTTTGGTGTTCTCACAACTCATGATGGCCCCGGCTTGCAGTCTCTGGCTTCCTGCCATGGAGGCCACGGTTGAACCCCAGGCAATTCCGTGTGGGATTTTTGGTTGACATAGTGGCACCAAGACGTGTTTTTTACCCGAGTAATTAGGTTTTCTCCCACCGTGGGCCCTGAATGGGGCATTTCGCAGGCTCACCAATCTCGTTTCTCCAACTGCTAATTCCCATTTTTGACTTCTGTACTTGGAACTAATTCCCACGTACTGGTGCTAACCGTATCTTTCTGTCCCTCCTGTTGCTGTGATTGACAAGTTTCCTATATAAAGGTAAAGGTAAAGTGATCCCGTTACAGGCCCGGTATGGCCCTGAGGATGGGTAGAGGTATAGCTCTACTCTTCCGTGATCGCGACATTAGAAGGGCGTGAGTGGTTAGCAGCATGCACCGGCCGCACTTTACCCCCGGGAAAGACCCGGTACCCATTTTACAGGAGGCTGGGCGGGCCCCAAGGCCGGTCTGGACGGGCGGAAAATTTCGTCCCCACTGGAATCGATCCCGGACCGTCCAGCCCGTATTCAGTCGCTATACCGACTGAGCTACCCGTCCCAAAGACTTCTTATATAACCGATACATTTCCTTTCTTCCCAGCCACCTTAGCATCCACTTGAACCAGAATGACATTTTGAAGATGGAGGCATTAAGCCCTTTCAATCTGTCATCTGGATCACGGCGTAGGATCTCAAAAGAAACCCATCAAACGCATGTTATTAAGGAAGTCTTTCCCTCCTTGTGGAAGTAAATGTCTGTTGTGTCTAGTTTTGTGAATGATAACATTAATTTGGTGAAACTGTATGCACGTGTCCGTCATCGCCCTGTTTCTGAAGTTCGTCAAATCATCGTTTCATATAGAAGAACTTTACTTGATGGCTTGCTTTTGTGTGCCAGCATTTGTTGCATGGAATGGTACAGTTCTGGAAAATTAAAATACAGTCTTTGAGTCGTTATTGGAATAGCATAGCCCTTTAAACATGTAAATATTTCATGTGGAGATGCACCCACATTGAATTCCGTATTCTGAAGGAATGGAATTCAGACTACCGTGCGCCACTCAGCTGGTCATGTTTCCAAACACACACACTTTAAAAGCAGGACTGTAATAAGAGAGAGAGAGGGTGAGAGAAGGGGTTATTTAAGGATGAGAGGGTGAAAGGGGGTGTTTTATTTAACGGGAAGATCATTAAGTTTGTACGACGTCGGTTGTAGGCGATTAAAATAAGGAGTATTTTATGAATTGGTAGGAACAGGGACAAGTGTAAGAATAAATCCGCTGGGCGGTGTCTGTTGTCTGTAATGTGCTTGATGTACACGACGTTTCGTCAACGGGGTCTTTATCCGTCATAACGTGGATCAAATTTGAAACCCATTGTGTTGTGTCATTCAAATCGAACTAACCGCAGTCCCTGAACGTGTATTTGATTAGCTGTATCTTAGAAACTGAAAAATGAGTTTTACAATTTTACTCTTACGTGATGAGGGAAGCTGCGTGTGCTTCCGAAACGTCTTATGTATAAAGTACGCATAGGACAGTGCCCAAAGTGGTGTTCGTATACAATGTAACTGTCAAAACCCTTTGGAGAATCCAAAGTAGGACTGCATGAATCGTATATCTTTATAAAGGTAAAGGTAAAGTGAACCCGTTACAGGCCCTGTGTGGCCCAGAGGGTGGGTAGAGGTATAGCTCTACTCTTCCATGACCGCGGCAGTAGAAGGGGGTGAGTGGTCAGCAGCACGCCCCGGCTGCACTTTACCCGCGGAAAAGAGCCGGTACCCATTTTACAGGAGGCTGGGTGGGCCCCAGGGCCGGTCTGGACGGGCGAAAAATCTCGTCCCTACCGGGATTCGATTCCGGACCATCCAGCCCCTATTCAGTCGCTATACCGACTGAGCTACCCGGCCCTCATCTTTATGGTCGTCAAAAATTATGGTAGGCTGTCGATTTCAAAGGTAAGCTATGGTCTTCGGTTCGGTATTTTAAGAATTGTTGTGGTAATACTGTAACCACTCCGCTCCGTTAAAGCTGCTTATCTTACTTAGTGCTTTGTGAGGTGGGCAAAATGAACGCAACGATGAGTAAGTAAGGATTTATAAATGGACAGCTGTATGCTGTATGAATTTACCATTTCTGTAGTTCCTAGGAAAGCCAGGATAAATCCACCAGAATTCTAATTGAGGATACCGGCATACGGATCTAAATTCTGACCTTATTCCCTTGGAATACAAAACTGTTGGGTGTACGGCCACGCTAAGCCGCTCATTTATTCCAAAGTAGTAATGTTACTTTGAAATATTCCAGGATAATTCCTGCGATAATTCGCTTTTCCCTGCCAGCCCTTATCGTCGGTGGAATATATTTCATGGCTGCTTAAATTAACCAGCAGGCAGGTACCACTGTCCTCTACAAAATGGTGAAAATACAGTAGATATAATTTACATATTATAGTGTCGTTAGTGTAGATGAGGCTAAGAACCAGTATTTGGCTAGTGCTGCTTGTCCATCAAACTTGATTCTAAAATACTGAGTGACTCTTCTTTGAAAATGCCCGATATTGTAAGGTTGGTAGTACAACGTTCTTCAGTGTTTCTCATGTAACGATGTCAGAAACGAACACAGTGCTGTGTGATATTACCGGGTTTTAATGCTGCATTAGGCGCCTCTGTGTGACGAAATAATATCATATTTTACAGTAACGTTCACGTGTTCGTTTTCTTACACGTGTTCAACGTAACGTTGACTCTAGAAACAGCGAACAGAAGATGCGGTTGGAGGGCAACTGATCCGTCTGCTTGTGCAACAGAAAAGACCAGAACGGTACTTCTCAATGTCGTATCTTAACAATGGGCGGAAGTGTGTGGTCAGGATGGTCTGACCTTTTGAGCGGACGCTGTTACTTCGGGAGGGTCAGCAGTCTGTCGCCCAGGTATGTGGACAACTATACGGCCAGGTGAGGCGCCAGCACTGCCTGTACGTAGGAACTGTTTGCGAAATTCTATAGTACTTAAAGACGTTGCTACTCGTTTTGAGGTTAAGTGTTGCTAAAGATTCAAGTGTTCTGTGTCGTGACGCCTTTTTGGTTGGTAAACATCTGCGTGTGTCAAAGACTGCGTGACTGAGATGATAGACGCGTTAGGGCACCTTGAAAAATAGGTGATTGCTTGCCCTTTGACATGCCGAGACATCTGTCCCTGTCCAGACATATTGCTGCTTTGAAAATCTTGCCAACTATATCAATAAAAATCCAACTTCATGCAACAGTACGCAGATATTTATTTACTGCAAAGTCACTACATGTTTCGGGTGTCACAGCACCCATCATCAGGAGTACTAAAAACTGTAACCGCAACCTCCGGTGCATGTCATAATATAGGTACAGCTACTTCCCTCCAACGTGGTAAGTTCGGGACTCCAGCAGACTGCATACTGTTGCATATAGTTTGATTTTTATTAATATAGACGTATGATGCACGGAACCATGAGCTTAAAAAGTGTTGCCAACTGTTTAAAAATTTCCCTCCTTTTCCAGCAGATTCTGCTGTTTATACACCATATCGGTTGTAGCTTCACAAAGAGAAGGAACACACAACAAGCATCAGAAGGAAAAAAAAAAATCTTTGCCACGACAGGATGACAGGGTTGATCAAAGTAGCTGTATATTAATAAAAACCACAACCTTAACATTTATAAATTTTAACACCCAGCAACATAAATGTTCACTGAAAGTTTCGTATGTCAAGTAATCGTTTGGGCCTGAATGAAACATGTCAAATTTAATAACTGTCCAACAAGATGTGACTGTATTCAGTTTATTACATTTCTGTAGGCAGCTCTACATGTTTCGTGTGTTGACACCCATCATCAGGAGCTCGTACAGCTGTAATTACAGCTTCTGGTATTGATTAACTGCAATGAGTAAAATACGCTGCTATTAATACTAATATATAATTTAAAAATCCAGATCGGTCATATTGAATGTTACTAGCATTGACGAATGTGATATATAAAATAATTGTGGATGGTTAAAAGCAGTATTTTAAAAGTATGTACAACAAAATATTATATATATATATATATATACATAATTTACGTTATGTTGAAGTTCTATCGGAAAATGCAATAAAGTCACTTAATACTGTTTTGTGTGTACCAGATTTAGTTATTATAAATGAATGTAATAATGTAATAAACTGAATAAGTCGCATCTTGTTTGGACAATTATTAAATTCGATTCATAATGCACGGACCCATGTATATAAAATTAAAAAACAGGTCAACTTTTTTTTAATTTGAAAAATTTCCTTTTGCGTGTTCTTTCTATAGCTTTTAAAACACGTCTGCTTTGCCTACGTTGTGCTAATTTTTCAGTTTATTGTTGTACAATTTGTGGAATAATTGCGAATATTACTGTTGTATTATCACATATTTCCTGTTTTCATTTTCTCGGAGGCAACGTACCGTTGTTTGTTACTCTTATGGTCTTTAAATGTCTGTAATTCTCGTTGTTGTTGATATTAACGAGTGCTGCTCTCTACTCGGAAGCTTGTTTTTCGCGATATGTTGCGTGTTTTGTGTAAGCCCGCAGTAATTTAGGATTAATTGAGGATTCTGTAGATCCTCGGGGTCATGCTTTAGGTCTGGTGGCTCTCCGACATGTTAAGTTCAGAGTTGTAATTAATACGTTGAGCATGCGGAATGCGTTAGAGACATGAAAATATGCAACCATTTCAGTTATCTTTGTAACGTTAAGTTGATTAAAATTATAAGCAAGATACTAATACAACTTTTTCAAATTAAAATGCATTTTATTCTTCTTTTTAAGAATTTTTTTTGACTGAGTGCGCACCTGTAATTTATAATTTTTTCATTATTGGTGACTTTTTTTAGCGAATACAGCAAGGGCCCTTACCTTTTTATGTCCGAACTGACTGCGTCACACATTTGTGCTTGATTCCCCGCTTGTGGCTATGCCATATTACAGAGATATTCGTTGTTAAAGATTGAAATAAAATTGAACTTCAAAAACCATAACACGAATGCCCGTTATTCATCATTGTAAGGACGACAGACGTGACGTCACCTTTTATATTTTTAAGCCATATTATTACCTATCAAATGCTTGATCTAAAAACGACACGCCTGCTTCATTTATTTAGCGCCGTGTTGCTATAGTCCTCTATTTGGCTTGTAGATATGAAATGAGGAAACACGTGTTTTACAGTTATCAACTCTTTAATGAAGTAGACACACTCACCATCGGTTAGAAACACCAAGACGTTAATGCTGTATAGAAACATTATACTCTTTGCTGTAAAAAGCGTACAGAAAACTTGAATGTACTTTCGGTGCAGAAGGTAGAATTGTTAGTGCCAAACCTGGTGGTAAATTAACCCTCTAAAGACGAAGCGCAGACTGCTTTATTTAAAGACCCAGTCCGTACGGCGCAGTAAACACTTTTCATCTCGGTTATAAAAACCAATCAGTTTATGCTGTGAGTCAAGTCACTGTTTGTATAAATACAGTGTGGGCAGAGCGTGCAGTTGATGAATATTAAACCTTTTGGTGCATCACGTAACCAGTAGGGTTTAAATGGTTAAAAGTAGTCACTATGTGTCAAAAGGTTAGAGAAGATTGAAGCTCAGGTCAGACTCTGCAGCTTGAATTCAGGCCCACAACTTTCTCCGTATTCTTAAGTTTCTGTTTTTCTTTTCTGGAAGCCAGAAATTTATTTAAAATAATTCGCACCACAATGTTGTCTTCTGCGAAACGAAAAGAAGTAATTGAAATTCACTTAGGACACTCACTTTGTTAGGTCCACAAGAGTTTCTAAACGCTTTCTTCATCTCGTTCCTCCAAAGTGTAAGGGTGAAACGCGTTAGTTAACTGCATGCTAATGAGTGGCTTGTCTACTGGTTACATTACTTGACACTTCACTGTGCCACTGCATACGGAAAGTTCTGGAAAGAAGGCGTGAGTTTTCCTTAAAGTGACACTAACAGACACCAAAATTAATAAATGAGCAACTCGTATCCATTCCTCTCCGTACCGCTTTATGGATTTACATTATTTTACACTAGAACTGGCATAGCATAGTTGATGTAGCGCTTGGCTACCGGCTGGGACGGTCCGTGGTTCGAATATCGTAGGAGCAGGGAAGTTCTCTGCGAAACGTTCAGACCGGCTCTGGAACACGCCCAGCCTCCTGTCCAGTGGGTACCGTGGTTCTTCTCCGGGCGTAAAGCGGCCCGGGCGTAAAGTTGACTACCTCCATCTAATGTCGATGTTAAGAATCAGTGGAGCTGTGCCTCTGCTTCCCCTTGTGTTTGTGTTTTTTTTTTTTGGGCGTGCACAGAGAGAACTTTATTCTTTATAAATTTCGGCTGTCATTGTGTAAAGTTAAAAATTTACACTGATTTTAACGCTTGTGTTGTCGACGTGTCTCTCTCTCTCTTTTTCAGTATGTTAGATGTCATTATGTTCTGTGTCGGAGATATTTTACACTTTTGGTTCCATTGGTCAGACACAAAGCTAAATGAAGATTTTGCTCTTTCACCATGTTGCTGCTTTTCCAGTGCGAAAAAAATCAGTTTTTCCGAGCAGAAATCATAATCCTTACTTTGCTGTTGCATACTTTCGTAGTTTCAAAAAAAGGCCTGTTACAGATATTATATTATATTATATTATATTATATTATATTATATTATATTATATTCCGTTTTGTTTCGTTTTTGTAAAGAACTTCCTAAAGCAGGCAAGCACAGATTATTTGTACATGAATTTTGTGGGTTATAACTTCGAAGTGTCGCATTGTCGCCATGTTTGTAATTGTTGAATTACAAACAGTATTTCATAAAATGTATGTAGGTATGTGTATGAAGCATTCCCCACAAGAAATTCCATTTCTTTAGCTCCACTTGTTGCCTTAAAATCGAAAGCCAGCACTGAACTGCTGTTTTATATACGGAATTTATAATAGCTGTAAAGCAGGATTAAGTACGTAGGAATGTATCTGACTGCGTAGTGCGTCCCAGACCGCTCATGTAGGCCAGTTTTTGTGTGCACTGCGTAGGGAGACTCAATGTACACGTATAATTAACTGTATGGACGTTCTCTACGTTTCGCACTAAAATCCAGCGATATCTCCGGCAGTATCATTTGTACTGAAGTTAGCTTTGCGCTGTCTGATGATCTGGAATTCGTATCATAACGTGACTACATTTCGTTTGAACTGATGAGACGCGGGGCTGGTTTTGGGACACTCAGAAGACGCATGCAGCATTGTATACGGATCCTTGTGGGACCACACGACAACCACAGCGCAATTTCCTTGCTACCCGAGGGACAGCATTTACGATCTGTACCAAGAAACAGAAATAGGAACGACCGAAAGGCCATGGACCCACATGTATTCCCTCGTGTTGTTTTCCTTGTACATTCGTAAGTATCCTTTAATACACTCAGGGTTGTTCCTTCCTCAGCTATTGTCCGTTGCTTGAGATGTACAGATACTAAGGGGCTTCATTACAATTTTAAGGTCATTGGTTGTCATTGTAATGGCGCTGTATATCTCCATTTACCCTTTGTTTTTCTTTCTTAATCAAGCGTAATGATTTATGAGATAACCATTTCATTTTTCCTCCTCCTTTAGGGGCTGAAATAGTTTACTGATTTTCACGAAACTTGGCACGGAAGTTATGACATTGTTGGCCAACCGTTCGCCCTACTTTTTAGCTTTGTTTCCTCATAAGCAAATTGTCTTATCAAATTACTATACGTATGTATGTATGTATGTATGTATGTATGTGTGTGTGTATTTATGTATGTGTGTGTGTATTATGTATGTCTGTATGTATGTATATGTATGTGTGTGTGTATGTACGTATGTATGTATGTGTGTGTGTGTGTCCTTTTCAGTTTTCCCCCGACGTAACGAAACTGAATACGAACCTTACGCCATTGGAAGGCATACCAAAGTAATATCCTACAATCATTAATAGCAACATGGCGGATGCGCAAACTTGTGAGGCGGTAGCGACACTAGCGACATTCAGTTGAAGGTCATAAGTTATGTAAGGTAGCAGTTCGTGGAAGCGTATGCAACTTACATCATGGCGGTATTATTGTGGTACGTAAACTACCGACATACCGACGTGGGATATGTGACATTGTTAGCTTTCATTTTGGTGGCTGTATCAAATGAACACTTAGAGGTAGTCGTTTGAAATTTGGTACGTGTATAGATCATAAACATACATAAAACCGCATGCACGTAATTCCTGTAAGTCAGCAATTACAAACATGGCGACCGTGCGAAATTCTGAGGGCATGTCCCAAAGATTTTAACCTCTTCAAAATTTGTGCTTAAATTAAGTCGCTTCATAATTGTAAAGTTGAACTATTAATACAGACAGGTGCTGAGAAATTAAGTCTGTTTACTAGGAAAGTAGGCTTAGAGTTCTTCCCTGCTGTGCTTGCTAATTTCGTATGACGTGTAATTAATGAGGCGGACATGCGAACTTATGGGGTGGTTTCAACACTGGTGATATTTAATATATGATCCTAATGTGATATGTGATAGTTTTGCCAATCATATGTGGATCCTTGTGAATTTAGTGTTGTATATAATGCAAGGTAACAATATGGCGACCTTGCGAAAACTTTTTGAACTTTCGGTGTGAGGACGTTTGAGCTAGGACTGAAATGCTACGTAAAGGTAGATGCTCCACCTATCTGCACATTATTATGAAATATTATTTGCAGTGCAGTATTCAAATGGCCTTACGACTACAGTGCCAAACTTTGCGATTAATAACACAATTTTAACGTCGAGCGTCTGTTGTTAAATAATAACAGTAGTAATATAATTTAATTCTTTGTTACTGATAAACTGACGTAACTGCAAAACGGACAGTTATAGTGGCAACATAGGTGCGGGAGAAAATGCATTTCGTGACTAACCACAAACATAAGCACATTATTATAATAATAATAATTATTATTATTATTCGATATGGCTGTCCTTGTCACAGGCATTTCTTCCTGGTACTTCTCTTGAACCAGCGGTGATCCCCACCGCTCAGGCTTCAAGCTTCACATTGCAGTACTTTCCGTATTATGTGTGATGTTCCAAGTATAGCTGTCT
>Ga0123354_10018644_pt1 | contig 10887 bp, 8 predicted proteins | sample TergutLab28metaG_2_FD_97872 | JGI IMG/M metagenome (GOLD analysis project Ga0123354, IMG submission 97872) | Labiotermes labralis P4 segment gut microbial communities from Petit-Saut dam, French Guiana - Lab288 P4 | ecosystem: Host-associated > Arthropoda: Insects > Digestive system > Gut ... | reverse complement strand
TAAGTGTGTAACAGCTGTCAAAGTTTCAAACTTCTCTGGCCATTATCTCCGTAACCGTTCAACTTTGGACATAGTGTTTTGGGTTATATCGGTATACTTTAACATAAGGAACACCCTCCCGAAGTCTGGCACATTCCTCCTGGGACACCCTGTATATCATATTTCGTACAGTTTCGTGCACGTTACTGTAACAGACGTGAAAATGAGCCTTTATGTGACCGACGCAACGGTTGTTCCTTATATCATATCATAAAGCTATTTACTCTTCTGGGATACGACACCCCGTCACTGGGTATTTGGCCCACGTGTTTCTAGAGAGAGAATTGGTCTCAAAACGTTGAGAACCAAATTCCCAGGAACGCGGCGCCAGATTCCAGAAGAAAATGTACCCATCCACACTGCTCCGAAAAAAAAACCTCCCCTATCACAGGTTATATAATTGAACAAATAAATATCAAGGATAACCAGATAGGAAAATCAGAAACGTAAGGACGAAATGTGTGTGAGTCACTGGAATAAGCTTCTGTGTTTCGAAACACGGAAATATTGCTTCAGCACTGGCTAGTATTTTGTGTGCTTGAATATCTATAATAATCTATAAAAGATTTTAAAAATGGCGCAGACGGCGTGTCCTCTAAAAGAGATGCATTTCATTGTGGCATATCTAAGGTCCCACATTTTGCTATCTGCAGGCAATAACCTTGGACACATCTAAAGAATGCATCAACTACACAAGAAAAAAGTATTCCAATCCCATGTGTCTGCTCGATAAGTGAGTAACTCCAAGGAGAAGAGTTCTTGTTGAAACGCCACCTCCTTAGCTAATCAAGGAAGTCTCCACATTTTATTGAACCCGGAGGTTCATAATCGCTTTCACAAGAGCCAGCAAACTGTTCATATCCTGAGCCAGATCAATCCAGTCCATGTCCTCACAGCGAATTCCTTTAATATCTCTTTTAATGTTATCCTCTCCCCTATGGCTAGGTCTTCCAAATCGTTTCGTTCAGGTTTCCCCACCAAAACACTGTATTCACGTCTCCTCTCCCCTATACGTGCCACATGCCCCGCCCATCTCATTCTTCGTTATATGGTCGCCCAGATAATCCCTTGTGACTAGGTATTCGCCGATCCCGGCGGCCGCTCTCATGCTGGGATTGCGGGTTCGAATCCCACCGGGGGGCATGGGTGTGTCTGTCTGTTGTGAGTGTTGTGTGTTGTCAGGTAGAGGTTCCTGCAACGGGCTTATCCCTTGTCAAGATGAGTCCTCCCATGTGTGTGTGTGAATGTATGTTCCATTGTATGTGATCAGGTGCAACAATACCCTGTGCAACTACAATGAGTGGGTAGAAAGAGGTCAGACGAGGAAAGAAAGAAATAAAGAAAAAGCATTCGTAATCGTGTAACGTAACCTAAACATTTTAGGTTGGATTTCACCGTTTTTGTAGGCCACGCAGGCCCTTAGGGTGAGTAGAGGTATAGCTCTACTCTTTCTAGGACCTCGGCACTAGATGAGGTGGGGGGGTCAGCCCGGGGTAGAGGCGGCCGGCCTCTACCCTCGGGAAAGACCTGGTACCCATTGTACAGGAGGCTGGGTGGGCCCCAGGGCCGGTCTGGACGGGCGGAAAATGACGTCCCCGCCGGGATTCGATCTCGGACCTTCCAGCCCGTAGTCAGTCGCTATACCGACAGAGCTACCCGGCCCACACTGAAACATTTTAACAGGGTCCAAATACGGCCATCAACAGCATGTTCGGTTCCCCGTGAAAAAATCCCCCCCCCAGCAAGGGTGGACCGGCTAAAAATCTTTACTCTAAATCGGAAGGGCTGGCTGCCAGTTGCAGTTGCAGAGACTGACTCGGGTTAATTTGTACAATCGACAAATAATAATACTACCGACAAAGACAAAAACATATGCAACACATACGAGACCCGGGCCACTTCCGACCGTCGGGCCTCGGTAATTTGTACCGGCACTGTTCAGGGAGCTGGCTACATTCGAGACACGTGTTTGAGTTGGTAAGGTACAGGTGAAAGCCAAACATATTTCTGTACGACATGGATGAATATTGTAGAGCGAAGGTACAGCACCATTCATCCGTAACCTCTACACTTAATGCAGATGAGTGGTTGGCTTCACGCCCCGGCCACTTTGTCGCCGAGAAAGTCCGGCGACGCAGTCAATGAACGACGGATCGCAGGTTTTTGAGTGCAGAGTCTAATCAAACCTGCTCCACAAGAGAGGGAATTCATGCGTCCACAAACTTACCAAAATATAGGAACCTCCTGAAAACTGTAGGCGCCACAACAGCGACATGATTCAAGTTCCATATTAACGACCCACAAAAGTACAAAATTAGTCAACGGGGCGAACTGGCGCCCGGAATTTGTACACCCATGTGCTAAACTGTGTTCGTTTTTATTTGTGTAGCTGAAAAGCGTCGGCCCAAAGCTGGTGCCGTTCTTCAAGACAGTGGCCATCTACTTCGTACTGTCCATCCATGCGGAGAGACCTTCCCTGCTGGCCATGCTCATCAAGTGCTTGCCCATAATCAGCCTGATTGTATTTGTGCTGCTTCACGGCATGAGTCTAGGGGACGAGTAAGTACAGCTGTAGGCATGCAACAGCAGTCCTAATTTGTGTAACATCTGTGTGCAGCAGTCAGGTCCAAGGAGCCGGAGAACTGTCTATGCTACATGGCTGGACGAACCGGGGTTCGAATCCCAGCATGTGCAAGAGATTTGTCAGTTCTCCAACACGTCCATACCGGCTCTGGGGCCCATCCAGTCTCCTATTCAGTGGGTACCGGGGTTCTTTTCTGGGGGTAAAACGGTTGGGGCGTGAAGTTGACCACTCACCTCCATCTAGCGCTGAGGTTAAGAATTAGTGGAGCTGTACCTATGCTCCCCCCCTCCCCCATATGGCTTCAAGACGTGGAAAGGGTCAATTTTATATTTTGCCAAATGATGAGTCACAGGTGCCAAACTAACTAAAAACTGAATGGACTGGCACATGGAACACTGGTGGCTAGCTTCAATTACATGAAGCTAAAATTTCTGTTTTATACTTAACATCAGTACAGTCCAGATCAAATGAAATGTGTGTGACTTGCCAGTAGTCTCCCACTACGAAATTTCATCTAAATCTCTTTGGTACCTTTTGAAATGAGACGTTTGGATGAAACAGCTGGACACAATTTTTCCATTATGAACTACATTGTAGTTACTACAGAACTTTTACTGCCGTACTTTCTACACTATACATGCAGTGAGCCACAGTATAACATAACTAGGTGAACTGTGCCCTGCATTTAAGTGTTCTGTTTCACTAGCTGAAAAGTGTCATACAACCTAAGCCAGAAACAGACTGAACACAGTAGCACATGAAAATTGTGCTGTGGCCAAAGTGATTTTCAGGTTTAACATTCATATGTCCGTGCATCGCTAATATATTTGCAGTTTATAACTAACAAGATGCAATGTTTCACAATTTATTTATTTCTGTAAGACACTATACATGTTTCAGACGGTTTTTCTGTCCATCATCAGGAGCTCAAAACTGCACATACAGCATCAGTTATTGGTCTGACAAATACCTGACACTGTATGTGCAGTTTTGAGCTCCTGATGATGGACAGAAAAACCGTCTGAAACATGCAGAGCATCTTACAGAAATAAATAAATTGTGAAACGTTGCATCTTGTTGGTTATACACATAAGCTGCGAATGATTTTCACGTATTAATCATGTAAGCTTCATCAGCTTGATTTTCTCATAAACAGTACAGGGAATGTATTGTAATTAGATTAAGAAATTAAAACTAACTTTTTGGCAGAAATGGAAGTTTTTGGATCTGTAATACATGTGGGCCTACTTTCTGCCTTCATAAATCATATGCATACAGAGGGCATGAGAACGTTAAGAGGGCCCCCTTATGATCAGTTTAATATGCCTCTTCTACCTTGGAAAGGTTAATAAAAGTTGAATACATCATGTCTGCATTAGTTATGAAAAATGTTCTACTATTCCAGTGTCCTGAACTGAAGACAACATTGTAATTTATTGCATATCTTTTGGCATGTCAGAAACTGTCAGTACTTCTGATGGCTAGTAAGCATTTTCAAGTGCAAATACTCTCCTGCAAGTTTCTCCAGACTGTGGTCTTTGCAGAATAGCACCATCTGGCCTGTGAATGAAAGCCATTGTTTGTCTGTTTGCTAGAGCAGTGTTTATGAACTTGTGGGCTATGGGGTCATTCTCAGAACCCCATGGATTATAACTTCACAGCAACTCTTCCCTTCATTCTTTTACTCATCACTCTTGTTAAAATGTGAATATTATCATTCCTGAAATTGTATACTTTTTTGTAATAATGCAAGTTATCAAACAATGGACCCCATATGCACAACTGTCAATATGTGGGGTCCACAAGTGTTTTTTAGGTTAAGGAGGAGTCCTGATACTTGAAAATGATGTGAAGATGCAACTTCTCGTTGCTTCAGTAAAAATTAAACAAATGGCCCTTACTTTCTTGGTTGCTTGAGTTTCACAAGTCTTTATCAATTTCAGGTATACATTTTCACGTCGCATCCTAACTGGCCTGCTCTTCTCTTGCGTGGGGGATGCACTGCTAATCTGGCCACAGTATTTCATCTATGGGATGGGAGCATTTGCGGTGGCACAGATCATTTATACAGCGGCGTTTGGCTTCAAGCCACTTAATGTACCTCTTGGGATAGTATTTTATGTACTGGGCTCAGTAGGTAAGTTGGCCCAATTACAAATTAGGTATAGCAAATATGCTAGTCCAGAGCAAATTTTCTGTGGATTACCTCCTGCTTTCAAGCCCACAAATGAGAAAGCAGTCTTTGGTTTCAGAGTATTATTTCCAATCTGTAAATGTTGATAATATTTACCTGTGGCATTCTTCATTTCTCAGTAACTTTGGGTGAAAACTGAGACAGTACATGAAAATGTACTGTCATACACCTTGCCATAAACAGGTACATACATATTAGTGCTCAGCAGTTTGTTTCTTTATCAATGCACAGTAGCTACATTATTACTTGCTCTCCAAGGCTGAACAGACCGTTTATTCTTTCCAAAATCAGGATGTCATAGCTTTCCAGTGAATGGCAGTGTGTGTACACAGTGCTCCTGCTCACTGACAATTCATCAGAGGAAAAACGTGTGAAGAGGGTTACATGCAACATTAAATATTTTTGTTTTGTTTCATTTGATAACTGATGTTAATATTTTATTGCTTTCAGTGGGCTAAAAAAAATAAAATATTGGCACTGATCATACAATTCAATTCCTTTAATCCGAAAGCTGACACTCTGGAAATCCTAATACTTCAGTAGTTGAAGAAGATTTCAGGGACATGTTCAAAAAGACCTCCAAGAAGGATTTACATTGACTGTTGTGGTATCTCTTGACCCCTTTTCTCCTTCCCATCAACTTCTTGAGACATAAAGATGCCTGATCCACAGTCTAGTGGTCCTTTGGCATTCATGGTAGGAAATGACGTGGCACAAGAAAGTAGAGAAGGGGACTGTGATGCCCCTCAACCAGCAGTTGAAGGAGATATCCAAATGGAATACTCCTCTGATCTGATGTGCAGACTGAATAAATGAGCAATAACAAAGAATTACTTGTAAGAACTTATATCAGTACAGGTACTGTCTGGTCCCCTGGGTGCTGGGTTAAAGGAATTCTACTGTATATAACAGCTTACACAAACATCTAATGTATAAAAATAGTAAATAAAGATAGCTTAATGAGATGCTGTAAACGCAGGCATGTCAAGTTAGAAAATATACCATATGTTTTCCTGAAGGTTAATCAAATAACATAAGACAGTAGACCATGGAAGATTTGTATGTTGTGTCTTATGGTGAACACAAGTGCTGACGCACATAACAGTGGTCTGGGAAAACAATAACAATTAAAGATGTTGGAATCTACCACTATAATGGGTGTCATAAGAAAGGTGGGAGAAATAATTTTGATCTGGCAGCCACCCAATTGTTGTACTGTTAGCATGAGAGAAACACAGTAACTTGAGGAAAAAATCCAGGGCATGACTATGAAGTATAAGTTAGACAGTGTAATGTTCTTCATAAGTAAAATCAAACATACTGTTTGCTACAGCCATATTATTCCTGATGCCGGGTCTTCATGGCGTTCTGGCAGTTGGTGTTCCTTTGTACAGTGTTCTGCTTATGACCATGATCTGGAGAGCAACTTCCCGAGTGCAGTTCTTTGAGGCAAGTACTGTTGTGTGTTCCGTAGGCAGTGTAATAACTGCCTACAAACTGGGTTACTGGAAGACGGTTGGGATTTTCTTTTTTTACACCACAAGCAGAGAAGCTGTGGGCCCAACTAGACCCTTATGTGATCTGCAAGTATAGCAGTTGAATACGAAACTGACCATTCATCTCCATCTAGTGCTCAGGAGAAGAAGAACACATGGAACTTTATCTCCTATGTCCCTATACACCTTCATGTCATGGTCGTCACATACAGGAGAAACTTAACATGTACGTTGCCACAGGGCATCCATAATTCACACTGGATGCAGCAGCACAGTGCCTGTGGTTCATGAACGGTACTCAGTACAAATGTAGTCACAGTAGGTATACAAGCATATTTTTAAACAATATGGAAAACGAAAGAGGAAGCTCTTAGATCATACTGTGTGGAGAACTTGCTTTTGAAGAGGCTATGGACATGTCATAAGACATAAAACAGATTGATTGATTGAATGAATAAACACTTAAAACTTACAATGAATTCTTCAGGAATAACGATTCATTGGCTTGCAAGCGTAAGTTTTCCATTCTCCAAAATGAGTAAACCAAATGTGGAACCCATCCAGCCTGAACTCTTTCCCCAGGAGTACAGTAACCCCAGTACGTAAAGCCGTCCACTCACCTCCATCTGGTTCCAGCAGTAAAAATGCAAAGAATTACACCTCTATTCCCCTTTACACCCTTATGGCATGCAGAGGGGTCACTTTACCTTGTACTGCATACCTGTTTGGTGTCTTCTGCTGAAACAAGCAGAACAAAACGCATTTGTTATGGGAATTGACACTGGTACTGTAGGAAAGCTACTGAGCAAGAAGAACTGTAAAAAATGGCAGCATCAGTGCCATCACTACCACTGTCTAAGGTTATTTGTACTGCCTTCTTATGAAACATAGAAATATTACAACGCACTGTGCACAAACAAACAAACAAAATACTTTACTTTACATGACTAGCACAAATTTAAAGCTTCCATGGTTGTTCTGCACTTTACAACAGACTGTAGCAACAGCAGCTTAATTGCATATGTAACTGTAATTCTAACTGTTGTTGAATACATCATTTTAATGTTCCCTCTTACATTCATTTTGATTTATTGTGAGTTTAGTGTAGAAAACTTGCATGAATATTCACCATGGTGAGACCCTCTTCTATAAGCTTGAATACCTTTCTCTCTTGGGTGACTCAATTTCATTTATGAAACAAATTTGGAACTTATGAATCTGTGTTTAAAGGCACAAGCTTTACCTCAAATGGAACTTAGATGCCAGAGTGTCTTGGACAGAGGACTGACAACTGCAGAGGAGCACTAGTGTTGTCAACACCATGGTGTGCAGTCCTCTAATTTAGAAATTGATGTCTTTCATTTAATTGCAGAACATGTAGAGTTAAGGATCCTCCTTTACCTTGACAGCAGATTGAAGTGCAAAATTAGCTTCGCATCTGAACTGACTTTATCTGAGGAGTTAGAGGCCATGACATTAATTAGGTCTCACAAGTGAACAGGTAACAAAACCATCAGCAGAGCAGCAGTGAAGAGAACATTCCCATTGCTCTGCCTTCAGCAACGTCAGATAAAATACCTGACCTCTTGGCTGACAATGGAGCCCAGTATTTCAAAATACAAATCAGGATTCCCATCACCCAACTGCAATATTTGGTTTTATAGAGGGCAGGACTATGGATTTTGAAATGCACTCCAAAATTAGAAGGACAACATAAAATTTGTTGCTTATCAGTAACTTCAAGTTGCATTATTTTTCAAGAGTACTGTTACTATTATATATTCATGATTCTCAGCCTCACCTATTCATCTTGTCAGTAAAAAATGTGTTTTGTTTAGGAACTATGGACATGGACAAAATTATGTTCCTGTGCAGGTGGCATTCTCTTCGGAATCTCCGACAACCTCATTGCCTTCAATCAATTTTACAAGCCCCTTCCTCATGCACAGGTAAAAGTCATCAATCATTATTCACAAATAAATAACATAAACAAACAAGTGCAATATTATGTCATTTCATTAATGCAGTTACTAGAGTTTAAAATACTACTTATTTACTTCATATAGAATGCCTTAAGGTTATTTAAATATGTTTCTGACTAACAAAGGGGTAAATTAATTCTTCTCACATGGTAATTATAGTAATTATAAAAATTATGTATGTTCTTATTAACTGGTGGTGGTAGTCATCAGAACATGTCATTATCAACCTTATCCCACCTTGATGGCTGCAATGATGATGATGATGATGATGATAATGCCTCAAGTATAATGCATTACAAACTCACAACTGCCATTATTAGGACATAAAAAGGGAAAAGAAAAATTATCAAAATACCCAATGCATGTAAGACATCATGTCTTTCAGTGAACACTGTACATGCATGAAAGGCACACCAAGATGTAGCAGCCACAGTCAAACCTACAAGTAATATTCATCAGTTGAAGGTTTTCCCTCATTTAAAGTTCAGTTTCGGTAGTAGGAAGTCAGTGTTAAACTTCCTGTATTTTTAATGTTCCCTTTTGTTGATTCATGTCAGGGAGCAACATTTGTAGCCGGTGAAAATGTGATGCTCATAAGTATGTATGATTGCAACGATTATGTGGTACAGTTCAAAAGAAGTTGTATCATTTCCCAGATATACCAATAAACATTTTCATTACTGACAGACTTCATTCATTCTTTATTGTGGTATGACTGCTTTCATATTATAGGGATAAACCACTTAATTTGTTTAATGTAAAAAGAACTGTTGAAGGAGTTTGGTGTTATGTAACTACTGGTTGCAGGTATTCATTATGACAACCTACTATGCAGCACAGCTTGGAATTGCCCTCAGTGTTGTTGATTCTAAAGGAAGTTATAACGTAGCACAATCCAGTTCACATGCGAATAAACCCAAAACCTCTAGTACAAGCAGTCAGGCAGGGAACAGGATAAAGAAGGCTATCCCATTGCGGTAATGTGTAAGTATGTGATATCTGAGTTTTTCACAGCAGGTTTTGATGCTCATCAGGTTTTCTGGATTGTTATGCTGTGTTGTGTGTTAAATGGACACCAACATCATGGAGGAGTGTATTGCTTCCATCTTAAGGGTCTAGTAGGCCAGGAAGATTGGGCTGGACTGATGTATGATAAAGATAAGGCACTACTCTCCCCCAAAATGTCAGTAACTAGTAACTGTTTACCAGTTCACATTTTCTAATAACTTAGAACATCTGAAACTACAATATCTGTAAGTAACTCATTACCAGCCACATGATTCAAGAACAAGATTCAAGAAGAAATAAACTACAATGTGTTGTTGCTTCAAAAATAATATGGTGCTGGCATAAAGCCATGTTAAATTCTGTCATCCTTTCTTCTTCTTTATGATGAAATTTGTAGCATAAACAAACACTGGACACATTGAACTTCGTGCGTTATGAGAAATATCCTGCTACATACCGCTATTTGTTCATGGTGTGAAAGGGATATGTACAATAACAGCATTATTCAAGTATAAGTTTCCACTCAGATCATCTTCTATGCAGTATGTTAACTGACATGTTTACTTGAAGAGACCTACTTTTGCATATGCGAGGCACATTAAAAAATACCCCTAGTAATTCCTTTTATATATGTGTGGGCAGCAAGGAAATTTACTGCATTTTTAAGACATGCTCCATAATCGCTGTCTTATTTTCCACAAAATACCATATATATCATAAGTTCATCTTTTCATGTTCAAATAATACTGACATTTTCATTAATTATTTGCTAAAATTTAAATACCAACCTGGTCATTTAAAAGTTAAACATCATCACAGGTGTGTTTCATGACTGTATATCATATGTAGTGTTTTCTGTAAAATATTATTATTATTAGAATTTTCATATGTAAATTTTTAGATAATGTTCTTGAATTATTATATTCTGTTGACACACACACACACACACACACACTGATTCTTTAGTTCATTTTCATACCTGATTCTACACATCAGCTGTGTTCAACAGAATAACAGTATAGAGTGTATTTATTACCATCTAAAAACACAACAATATCATCAATAACATGACGAAACTTTTAGTTTTAGTTTAGTTAGCCTAAAAGTTAACGAAAAGTTTTGTCATATTATTGATGATATTGTTGTGTTTTTAGACGGTAATAAATATCACTATATTATTACAACACAACGGGATGACTCGTATTAAAAAACAATAACAGTATACTGGTCACGTAAGGTGGTAAATGACTTGTTTCATATCCAGTAGCCATTATGGCTCTATCAAGTATTACTGAAATGCATATATGTGTGTGTATGTATGTATATAAGTAAATCATACACTTTTCACCTACTCATTTGGTAAACTTTGTTATTTTTCAGATTCTGCGTACATACAAGAGAAAACTGAAGAATGTCTGGGGTCAGGGAGCATTAGATTTTGTTCTTTCTTCTACTCGACAGTCATTAAATTGGTCTCCACTCCTAGCATCAACTGAAGGATATTTTGTAGAATTATTAGCCAGTTTAGAGGGCCTGTTATTCTTACCCATGGTCAATGCAAAGTGTGTGTGTGTGTGTGTGTGT
>Ga0123354_10018642_pt1 | contig 10887 bp, 7 predicted proteins | sample TergutLab28metaG_2_FD_97872 | JGI IMG/M metagenome (GOLD analysis project Ga0123354, IMG submission 97872) | Labiotermes labralis P4 segment gut microbial communities from Petit-Saut dam, French Guiana - Lab288 P4 | ecosystem: Host-associated > Arthropoda: Insects > Digestive system > Gut ... | reverse complement strand
TGTGTGTGTGTGTGTGTGTGTGTGTGTGTGTTTGTGTGTGTGTGTGTGTGTCTGTGTGTGTGTGTGTGTGTGTGTGTGTGTGTCTGTGTGTGTGTGTGTGTCTGTCTGTGTGTGTGTGTGCGCGCGCATCCACTTAAACTCACGAACAGTTTGAATGATATCTACAAAACTTAATATATGAGCACATGCCAATGGCGGGAACCTCAAAATGGAGTTGGACGTTGAAATAAAAAAAATAATCATTAATATGTTAGCCTGTAAATAATGTTGTAGATTTAATTGCAAAACGCAGAATTACTTTTTGGAAACCCGTTGAAGAAGACGGAAGGAAATTGTAGCCAGAGTTCTGAGTTACGGTCCTCGAGGAGAGTGAAAAACAATTCAGATAGATGGAAAGGACTGTGAATTGCAGTAATATTTTAGACAATGAACGCATTGTGTTCGGTAACGGTGCATTAAAGGAATATTTAAGCTTACGTACCTACACAAATGCATTTGTTGATTTTATTAAATAACTTTGGACAGTATTTTATTGTCTATAGTGCTCGTGCTACATGTTTGGGCTTAAATAAATCCCATTATCAGGCACCAATTAAAATATGTTAGGAAAAAACTTGTTACAAATATTTCTTGTTTAAAGCCTTCTAACATGGTTATAATTTATATATTTTAACTGGGGCCTTATGATGGTTCTTATTTAAGTCGAAACATGCAGGACGAACACAATCACAATACAGTATTGTCTAAAGTATTATTTTGGTTTAGGGTCCTCTCGAACTGTATAATTTGACACGTGACAATGGGATGCCCAACTCTAAATAAACAAAACGATCGTCAGACTGGCTTTGAATGGAACGTAACACATCATATTTCGTGATGATGTTCGACAGAACTGAAACGTACATGTGTGAAATGTTATGCTGTCACACCGTTAAGTGTGAAGATTGTTTTAACGCCGTATAATCTGGTAGAAATATATTAGTATAAGTAGGTCTTGTTGCAGTAGAATTGTAAAGTGAGATAATTAGCTGAGTAATGTTGTTTCAGATGTCGCAACAGACGCTTCGGTTTAACACGTTCCTTCCAAATTCAAGACGTAACCTGAAGGTTAAAACAAGAGGTCACCCTCTACAATTTGGTAGCTACTCACCAGACCGCACCGTGTCGTTACCTAGAACTTTACAGTCTAGATCTTCATGGTCTAAATCTCCAAATATCACATGAAATGATCTATATTCCGTTGCCTTTCATGTCGCCATAATCGAGTGAACGTCAGCTGGCTTTCTCGCTTTTTGTGTGAGACAGTCGGTAGCTCGAAATGTATACCATCCAAAGGTTTCGTGAATGATAAATTTTTTTCCAATTCGTTTGGAAAGAAACTTTTGTGATGTGATCGAGATAGGTTGAGAAATACCACGAAAATATCTCAGATACAGTAAACGATGACCCAGCCAATATTCTAACCTGATATCTCACGAATACAATTACGGGTTATTACCTCAACGAAAACTTGTTCTGAACACAGGCTAATGTTACGCGCTGCTCCTGAGCTCTGTTTCTCTCATAAATAAAAACATCTCTTCTTCTGTATGTAGTGTCTAATTACACTAAAACGAGAATTGTTGCGTCTAATTTCCAAATGTAATTATCAACCGTGAATGTACGTTGGCTTAATTCTTCAGTTACATAAACTTAATTCGTACCGATTCCGATCGTAGTTTTGAAAATAAGAACAGAATGCGCTCGTCGAGCTGTAATCAAGCGAACAGACTTCCGCTGAGTAAAAGGAACGCAAGCAATTAATTTGGTTTTAATTGCAACGTCTTGTTCTAAAAAGAGCTGGTTTCACAGTTCGAGGGCATCAGTTATCTGCATAAAGACGTATTCAAACGACGTAAAAGTCAGATTCAGAAGCAGAATCTTTTGTGAGAGCAACCGATGGCTGTTTTCTTGAATATTTATTAATTTTTTGTATACAATGCTTATTTAACGACGCTGTGAATATCCCAGGCTGTGGAGTTATGAAGGTTATAAAACGTACGTAGCATAAACATCTTTGAATAGTACCCAAATAGTCGTTTCCTACTTCACAGTTTGTCTGATGATGTCATCTTTGTGGTAGAAGAGGGTACTGAATTTCAACAGCTGTTTGCGGGAACGCAATGTCTGAGTCGTAATGGTGAAAATTATCTCATCTACCTCCTAAAATTGCGAATGTTTCCGAAGAATGTGCTGCCTGCTGCATGTTTCTGTCAGGACGACTGAGCACATCTTGCGTTTTTTTGGTGGATTTCAACCAGACTACACGGCGTCACATTCCGGGTGACAGTCAACGATTTGAGAACCTCAGTGTCATGCTATCTGATAGTGTTCATGCGACCGAAAATTGGTTCGGTGCCGGGTGTCCTGAACACGGTGCTAAATCAACTGATGGGCGAAGTGCTCCACGGCAGTGAATACAAAGCTTGTTGTCTTCTGGCGTGTGACGCCTTATGTTTGGGTACACATACACCGAAATTTCAGAGGAATCTGCAGCCTCCATCATCACCGTAATTTAACTGTACAGTCCTGTTGTGTGGCCTTGAATTTTTGGCCGTGCAAAATTGTTAACTCTTTGCGTCCTGTGCACAGGTCTCGGAAGAATGATAACATTCGACACAGTGATATGTTAGACATTAGATTTCGATCAGGAAACCACATGAAAATAAACCAGGCGACTGATAACAGCCTACATTACCACGTTTACAATTTTTAGGGTGAATGAGATAGAAACAGGAACACAAACATTCGGCAGATTCCCAAGACAACGCTGCAGGTATTGCTCTGAATACAGTGGAAACAGCAGCCTTAAATTCAACTACCGGGATCTGCTCTAAGTGTTTCCACATACAGCGCAGTTTACATGGGCTCAGTATTAGGAGAAGAAACATCACTGAAATATTTCTGTCCTACATTAAATACGAGGGAGAGTCAACTGAAACCCTTAAAAATTAATATAAATTATATTACAATATTTAAAGGTTTTCATTTGACTCAACCTCGTATATGGTGCGTATGGGAAGACAAACGTGTCGAATTGAATTTAATTGACGATACTGTTACTGAGTCTGTCGGGGTTAGATTGTTAGCAGGTACTAAAATGTTTCTGTTCTACACAGTATCCACACCGTTCCTGTGCTTCATCCAGACCCCAATCTTATGAGTAAAGAGAGGATTATCTAGGATGTAAAGTGGTAAGAGCGTCAAGCTGCTCATTCCCTTCACTTTATGTAGGGCGTACGATTGTATACCTCAACTGCCTCATACGCTTTCATAGTGCTGAGCTGAACTAAGTGCATAGACAACTTAATTTTTACCTGATAATGGTAGTGAGGAAGAGAAATGAATAAAATTAATTTTTTTCTACTACTCTTGCTGCTTAAAGAATAGTTAAGGAAAATCTCTGTAGGAAGGCTTTAAGTTGGATTTATTTTGAAACATTAGATGTACAAAGGAAATTAAACATTTTCTTAACTACATTTTGGAGTGAATAATGGACTGTTCCTTCAGACTCCACAGTAAATTTGAGAGTCGTTAATTTCAGTAATGTTATGATAAGTCGATAAATATTTTGTATGATAAATTTTCTTTAAACGATTTTTAAAACTCTTGATGTGTAAAAGTAGAGTTCAGAATTTGAGTACATTTTGTAAGAAAGGCAGTAAAAAAATAATATTTAATCTTATTTTATTTCCGACTCGGTAATCGACCAGGACATGGTGCTGTGATGACATATCAGTGTCTCTTAGGCTGGGAAGTTGAATCAAAATACTTGTATTGTCCTCCTTAATGGTCGAAGAGCCGTCCATCTATGCGCACATTTCCATGTAAATGAAAGGCTTTCTTCTCCGTGCTAGAAGGGCTTATGGTTTCTTGAAAGGGGTGTTAATTTACGTCGTGCTGGATTTGGTTTCCCAGGTTAGCCGTTTTATATGTCAGCGGGACCGCGGTAGCACAGTGGTTAAGGTGCTGTGCTACAAATCGGAAGGTCGCTGGTTCGATTCCAGCTGGTGTCAGTGGATTTTTCATTGACACAAAATCCTTCCGATCGCTCTATGGCCCTGGGGTCAACTCAGCCTCTAACAGAAAAGAGTACCAGGGTATTTCCTGGGGGTAAAGGCGGCCGGTGCCTAAGGCTGACAACCAACCACCATCCTGTGCCGTTGTCACGCAATCTGGGAACCTTAACTTCCTGGAACCCTCTGGGCCTGTCCAGGCCTGTAACGGGACTGCTTTACCTTTATATGTCAGCATTAATACTTGGAAATAATGGAATCTCCACTTTACTGATAATTCTTCTCTTATTGTACATTTATTTTCCTCTGTACAGATTACAGTCTTATTTTCTTTGTAATTTTTGTTTCCTCATTTCCATAACGTTTGTAGGTAAGCGCGTAATGAAGAGACCATGCCTGTCTCTCCGACCACATTATTTTCATCTCATAAATTACGCGTTCGATTTCGATTAAATATCTTGTTGATGTCCGCAATAAAATTTCCAAGTTTACGATACTTTGGGTATAGTGCCATGCAGCAGGGAGGTGGGTACCGTCGCTTATCTTCAGGGTAGATGAAATCTACGTAGGTATCTCTGAAGAATTTGTAGGTTTCTACCAATTTATACGACACCATACCCCTAAAGTCCCTAATTTTTCCGACGCTAACACTAAAACTTGTGTTAATTGAATCCTACTCACTTATAATCCCTGCTCCACAAGAAAAAAAGTTAAATATTATCGCGTACGGTGTGTACACTTTGAATATATTCCAATCTATATGACATTATATCCCAGTGAAATCTACCATCACATGTGTTTCAAATAAGGGTCGAAAAAAGTATTTTCCCCTTTAGCGATAAATACCGCAAATGGACGTGTCCCTCAGCCTGCTTCTAGTGTGGCATTACGTCCCACAGAAGCAGATCATTACTTCCTATTGTTGCCGGCAGGAGAGCCACGGTAGTGTATTTTACGACAGGTGGAAACAAAGCAGTCTACTAAAAACAATAAAGGACGCTCTTTCACAAAGGAAATTGAGAGCGTCCAACTATCTTGTGTTTCCTGCAGGCTGCAGGTAAAGTCCATGATGCTGTCACAGTAAAGGGGCACACTCTTTTCATATTGCGTGATCTACATCAGTTGGTAATGTTGAGTAGTGGCGAATATTTTAACACGCTTCAAGCTAAATAGACTATCTGCAGTTCTTAGGCGAGTTCGCAAAATCGAGAAAAGCGCCTATTACATGTGTCATGTCCGTCCGTACATTTGTCCGTGCGCATGTATCAGCGTGACACTCACGGTACGGATTGTCTTAAAATTTGAAATTGAGGACTTTTATGAAAAATTTTCGAGGAACGATGAAGTTTGTTAAAATGGGACGAAAGTACTGCACATTTTACATGAAGACCTAAGTACTTTTTTTTTGTTGCCAGAGGCATTAAGTCGCCATACAAGCGCTATTTACGAATGAAATAATTTCGTGCTAAGAGGGTAGCAGACGAGATACAGATATTAAGTGAACGCGCCACAATGTTACGTTATACATTGCCGATGTTGTATAGTAATATCATTAGTTATTGCTGAGGTCACAGTCATCATTAGAATTACCATCATGCCACGATATTACGTGGTACATTGACTAGAGAAACACATTGATTTGTAATTACAGTGAAATGAAAATGTTAATAGGGCCAAAAATATCGAGACACCAAATGCGTGTCCTGTAGGTACAGCTAGTCACGAGTGTAGGTTGAAGCATGTGCAAGGTGGGATCGCGGTGTAATCAGGGTGTGAAAAATGGCTGCTGTATTGAAAGCTTGAAGGAAGGAGGCAAAATATTCTGCCGCTTAGCAAGAAACAGAACCCCATCGAAATACATCGCTACATGGAGGTGCAGCAGAGTAATGTGTGCTTATCTCTGCACATTGTGTATGAATGGAGCAGGAAGTTTGAAAATATGATGTCTTGTCACAACTGCCACTGGGCTGGACCAACCCTACAATCGTTACGCCGCAGGCAATTTCAGAGGATGAGTGCGTCATTAGGGAATACCGTCGCGTTGAGGTAAACAAAGTTGCTGCTGTGGTGAACATCAGTAATAGTTCAGATAACCAGAACGTTCATGGCGTGTTGCAGCTCCACGAAATACCCGCAAGGTGGACGCCTAATCCCTGGCTCGTGAAATGAAGAAAAGACACGTGTTACATTTTTGCCTTTTTTTACATTCGACTGTTCTTAAACTTTGTGCGACCTTTATTAACAACCTGCGCCTTTAGATTGATTCGAAACTGTATTTCCATCTCTATGTTCATGTCGTGTTTTCTCAGGCTAATAATATTATGGATCATGTTCACACTGTAACCTTCTCTTTGTCTTCCCTTCTTTGTTTCTTAGAATTCTGTTTTCTGCCATGATGCCTATATTAAATCTGCTATTACTAACAAACTGGAACGCACCCAACAGACATTTGCAGCCTTCTTGTAATAATTTCGTTTTCCATACCGGCTGAATTTATGCTAATGCATTAGAGTACCCAAACGTGCCTACTTTACATGATAGGAGGCATCACAGTGATGCAATTTTTATTAACATTTACTTTGATTCAAATTTTATCCTCCCTCTTGGACAGTGTTGCGTCTTAAAAGGCCTCTTAATGTTTAGTGTCGACTCTCCTTGCGAAAGTGTCCTTCTGTTATACGAACATAAGGGGCAGATTTGGATTGTAGAGACATATAATTGTTTGTAAAACAAGTTATGATCCCCTATCAGATTTCACACGACCAGTTACATTCTTCTGTAATACATTCTCCAAAAAACGATATACGTAACACATTATCCTTTTACTTCTTATATAACTACGAGTATTTGTATTCATACATATTTCTATTAATTTAATGTTAATTTTACACAGCTACTGTAGTCCAGCACTACTATATATCATATCCTCTTCGTATGGAATATTTAGTCTCGATTGCTTCTATTGTGTACCTCAGAACACCCAGGTATATCATCCATTATTTTAATCTAACTTAATTACAGGTAATGTTCTATACATATTTGATTGGTTTATTTTCTCGCTGAAGATAATCCTTCAAGGATCGAATTACATTGGAGTTTTAATATTTTAATTGTAAATTATATATTGCAATAATTTTTTAGATTTTCAATTAATGCTTGGTAATGAATACCATACAAAGACGCATTCTTGCGCTGAAAGCTAGAAGTCTATACAAACTGCTTATCAAATGTGAAATTGTATTTCTACAATCAGTATTTCAAGTATTTCTCCCTTTAGATCTAATTGATATTTGAGTGAATTGTGTTTATTACTTTTTAATGTGTTTTTAAATTTATTGTTGGTTGTTGTTTGTTTGCATTTTGTTGTACTTGTATACTAACGCTGATTTTGTAACTGACTGCTAAGTCGGTACACAAATTAGAAAAATATTATATTCAATTTTTCTTATCATTACCATCATCGTTGTTGCCGTTGCTGCCAGCCCTTTTGTTGATGGTACTGTGACAATTAAGTCACAGAAATCACGGTTTGTACCATTCAGAAAGGACGGGACTGCGATTGGTACGTATAGCCCATATTTGTCACCCAACAAGTAGCTCATCCCACATACATTTATGGAAAACATGACGTACGAATTAGTTCTTGGCTGCTGGAAATCAGCTTCCTCAAGTAGGAGCAAAAAAAAAATTTCGGAATAAAAGTAAAGAGATTAATGGGAATTTTACGATATTAATTATTAATGTACTGCTTGTCACTGTTGCTGTTCGTGCAATTAAATCCGGTATACGGATTAGTAACGCAAGACAAGAAGTGTACGTGGAATTTTAAAGGGAAAACGTCTGGAGAAACCGATAGGGAAATGGGAGAATAAGCCTTCGAAGACTAATGTTAATCGACGTTTCATAAACAAAGTTCCTACCCCATGGAGAACACAATGTGTTTGCATTAAGAATAGTAATCGATGACCCGTATAAGAAGACAGTCGCTGTTTATGTTATAATTACGCGGATCACATAAATACCCTGTGTTGACAAAGTGCAGAGCCTCTTGATGCTAAACGTGGATGTGTATGTAGTTATTATTTTGCTTCAAAAGATTCATATTCCTAAGGCTGTATCAACATTACAGTCTTCTGGGTTGTGACGCCATGCTATTTGGTTGGTACGTATTCTTCTTTCAGAAGAAACTATTGCGTCCACAGTCAGGATATAAGAGATTGCATAACAGTAATTGAAGAGAATTGTTTGTGATCATTCAGGTGGATAAAAGTGGCTCTGCATTGTTTCGATGACAACCTCTGGTGTTAAGAGAGATAATACTTCGAGCTCTGTTATCAGACCTTTAGCCAGTTACATTATTCTAACAGAGAAGAATAACTGTGTTATATGAATCTGAATCCATGTTACTACTGAAGTCATCAGCAGAGGTAGGCGTAATGAACGATATAGAAGCTTATAGTGGCTATGACAAAGCACTGGGAAATGGGAGATCGGCATTTAACCACCTGAGATGTGGAACGTAGTCAAGGAATATCATACTATAACACGAATATCTTGGCATTTATGCAATTAAGTCTGTCTTAACACTTCAGAGTACAACGGTTATTATACTTACCACACGCTTTAATATTCAGAAACTCCGTAATTTGCCCTCACAGCGAATTTATATCCGTTATAATAAGCCTCAAGGTAAAGGTAATGTCACTGCACGCCATGAAAGTGTATGGGGTTAGGGGTTATGGCACAGGAGGTCGGCGAGTGGTCAGCTAAAGCGCTCCCGGTGCCCGTAGAGTATGAGACTACGAGGTGGTGCTGATAAGTCCTTAGACCGACATACTTCCCATTGTCGTAGGACGGAATCGATAGTGTCTTTGGAAAGAGGGGTCTGTTCATGTGCCGAATTGCAAGTCTTTTCTTGTTACAGAGGCTGAAAGGAAGCATGTCAGGCGACGCGCGCGATTTCAACAGCATGGAGACGCGAGCTGTCATCAAGTTTTTTTTTTTCTTCAAGGCAAGGCGACGAAGGAAATTCACGCCATTCTGAAAGAAACATTAGGGGAACATGCACCATTGTATGTCACCGTCAAAAAATGGGTGGCCCAGTTTAAACGTGGTGATTTTTCCGCCTGTGATGCGCCTCGTCCTGAACGAAACAAAAAAGTGACAACCCTGGAGATTATAGATCAAATTCACGAGCTAAAATTGGAAGAACGCCGGATTTCGGCTAAATCAATAGCTGAGCAACTGGGAATCTCAGTGTGCGGGTTGGGTCGATCATTCATGAAGATTTGGACATGCAGAAGCTCTCCGCGAAGTGGGTCCCGAAATGCCTGAAAGCGGATCAAAAACGTCAATAGTGTCAGTCGTCTGAGCCAATTTGGAAATTTTTCGGCGCGATCCAAATTATTTCCTGTCGCGATTGCTGACCATGGACGAAACCTGTTTATATCACTATGACCCGGAGACAAAGCAACAATCAATGGAGTGGCGGCATAGCGGCTCACCCCGCCCCAAAAAATTCCGAGTGCAAAAATCCGCTGGAAAAGTTCTCGCCTCAATTTGTTTGGAATAAAGACGGCATCCTCCTCACTGATTATCTTCCAAAGGGCCAAACTATCAACGCGGAGTATTAGTCATCTCTGCTGGTGCAATTGAAGGACATTTTGAAGGAAAAACGCCGCGGGAAGGTCACCAAGGTGGTCTTGTTCTTGCACGACAATGCGCCGGCTCACCGGGCACTTGCAACCCAAAATAAACTGGCCTAACTAGGATTCCAGTGTCTTGATCACTCACCCTATTCACCGGATCTGGCCCCGTCGGACTACCATCTGTTCCCTGGACTGAAAAACAATTGAAAGGTCGCCATTTTTCTTCCGACGCGGAAGTCATTGCTGCCGGGTCGACCTGGTTGGACGGACAACCTTCTGATTTTTTTTTTGAGTGGCTTGCAAAAGTTAGAGCAACGGGCTAAGAAGTGTATTGAGCTTCGTGGGGACTATGTTGAATAAAACCCGAGTTTGGTCGCTGTAGTTTTTTCCTTCCTGGTCGGGCTAAGGACTTATCAGTATCCCCTCGTAGGTGGGCCCTAGAGCCGGTCTAGACGCTTGACAGAAGAAGAATCTCTTACCCCTGCTGGTACTCCGACTTGCTGTCGCATGGTCCTCGCAATAAAAAGCTGTTACTTCCCTGACAGTATGAACAGACAGGTTATGGTAGAGACGGTTTTGATTTCTGCACGTTAGAACGGAATCTTCTGTACTGTTTAGTTAATTATAGGCTTCATTGAATTAAATGACACTTTAATAATAATAATAATAATAATAATAATAATAATAATAGACTTTTCAATTAAAATAAACGTACCAACTAAATTTTATTAACTAAAATTCGTTATTATTATTATTATTATTATTATCTTCATCATCAAATTTAAATTTTTTAATTTTATATCTGAAGTTGATCGGCTTCGGTGGTCTTCAGGTAGCGTGCTGGCCTTTGGTACCCAAGTTCGCGGGTTCAACCCCGGCCGAAGCCGTCGGATTTTTAGGGCGAAAAATTCCTCAGCACGCCTTCCTTCGGAGGGGAAGTAAAGCCGTCGGTCCCATGTCGTAGATTTGCGGCATGTAAAAGATCCCTAAATTTACGTGGAAGTCGGTATCTTTCTCGCTACTAGGATCTCTCGCGTCGCTGAGGAAGCAGAGGCACGTGATGGCGAAAGTGGGAACCTCTAAAGGCGGGGAAAAGCAATGGCAAACTATCCCCAAGAATGTGCCTAGGATGCAGTGCCAAGAGCCACATCGGTTCCATAACCGGGCTCTGGTTCCTGCCGGAC
>Ga0123354_10018641_pt1 | contig 10888 bp, 3 predicted proteins | sample TergutLab28metaG_2_FD_97872 | JGI IMG/M metagenome (GOLD analysis project Ga0123354, IMG submission 97872) | Labiotermes labralis P4 segment gut microbial communities from Petit-Saut dam, French Guiana - Lab288 P4 | ecosystem: Host-associated > Arthropoda: Insects > Digestive system > Gut ... | reverse complement strand
ATTTGAATAAAGGTTGACCAACTAGATGACACTTGCTTTATTATATATTGCTCAACATGTTTCAGACGTTAGTACGTCCATCTTCAGGAGCTAGCGAGTACTTGTTGTGTTGTGTAGGCTGCAGCCTACACAACACAACAAGCAAGTGTCATCTAGTTGGTCAACCTTTATTCAAATTACATTTTATAATCATATCTTTCACAAACAACTGTCACTACCCAAACTTTTACTGCATACCTCTTGGTCAAGTCCTGAACCCGCCTCTGCAAGCTCCTGGAACCTTCTCAATTGGAATGATGCTTTCCCTTGTTCTCCAACTGAATTCAGAAGTACCCCATAATTCAGTGCCACAGCTGCATCAGATGAGTCAAGTTTTATTGCCTGCTCATATGCATGACAAGCATTATCAGGATCCCCAAGATTCTTCAATGTCACTGGTAATAAAAAGCATCAGTGATAGAACAACAGTGAAATTACAGAACATGAAATAGTGCTATAGCCATAGAGCATTAATTTTCAGGTAATATTTGGATTACACAGAGTTAACTATGAATATCTGTAATGTCTGTAAATGAATAATAATGCAAGCATTTATAACTAAACATCCATTAAACTACAGAAACTTACACTAAAAGAGGACGATTTGAACACATTTATTACTTATCAAAGTTTTTTCACCAACTGATGCACAATTGAATAGTCTTAAAAACAATTTTAAATTCACATTAAAAAGCTCCTACATGTTTCGGTGCAAACACCATCTTCAGGGAGCGCACTATTTGAGCTTGCTAAAGTTACAGTTGTTAAAACCGGTTAAAATACATCAATGTGGTTAATTCAGTGGTGTGGCTGCATGTATTATTATTGGGTCCTTGTTAGTGTACGTATGTGACACTGTTTGGAATCAGACTCTGAGTCTGAATCCGAACAGTGCCACATACATACACTAACAAGGACCCACCCCTGAAGATGGTGTTCACACCGTAACATGTAGGAACTTTGTAATGTCAATTTTAATGTGAATTTAAAATTGTTTTTAAGACTATTCAATTGTGCATCAGTTGGTGAAAAAAACTTTAATAATTATCAATATGCATGGTATGTACATAAAAAAAAGTTTTGTTAGTGTTTCAGTAACTAATAATTATACACAGTGCGGTACTATTTGAAAAATGTTGATACCAATAGAAAAAAGGTACGTATTGGTTTATTTTACCTGATTGTGTTGTCAGCTAAACTGCAATTTACTGAACACATATCTGTTATTTCTTACTTGTCTTGTACATTATATATATTTCAAACTTCAGGCCCTAAACAAACTATGTTGAACTGAAAAATATTGTGTGCCATTTTGTATTCAAGCATCTGTAACACTTAATATGGAGAAATACTGGCTCAATCAACAATTGTTTCTGACAAAGTCAAATTCTTTTACTAATAAGGTATGTTATGTGCTGTAACAGGTCTGATTTCATTACAGCCACATTACTTATGAAAACCTAATAGACCATATGTTATGACTGAGTGAAGGGCAGTTGCAGTGCTAATCTTGACACAGTCTACTATACTGACTGAAGTTCTCAGTGGCTTTCCTCAGTCCCTCTAAGCAAATACAACAACACTAAAAGATTGTTTTCTGGGATGTGACTTGTAATTAACAGGCAGGTACCAGGGTTCTCGAGAAACCTTTGTATCCGATCATCCAACAACACTAATAACAACTTATCTATTTCATACAGAGCACCTGCATGATTTTTTTCCAATTCATGTTGCTTTTAAAGATGCCAAACTTTCTACATAATCTTTTATGTGTCATGATTTTTCACAGTTGTTTTCACAGTTGAAGTAACTAAGTTGAACTCTTGAATAAGTGAAGTTAGGGTTCAAGCCAAACCTTTTCCCATACAAATTCCCAAAATTCTCAACCCCAGTTATTCTTCATCCCTGCCAGCCCATGAAGATGGAACAGATAGAGTATTCCGAAACGTTGGCATTTAAGATTCAAATGCCAGGGAATTACCCAGAAGAAAACATATAACATTCAGAACAAAGCGAAAGTTTGAAATCAAGACTAACACATTCACTAACATATAAAACAATTAATTCAGGACTTACAAGCAAGCAACATGAAAGTTCTTGCAGATGTAGGATACAGGTTGATGGCTGCCGAGAGGTAATGGAAAGCAGAGGCATACTGTTTTGTTGTGAGGTGAACCAGCCCCAAGTTGTACAAAGTCTTCCAGTCAAATGGAGATAAATAGTTTCCTCTTTTAAGACAACTGATAGCCTATAAATGTGATGCATATTTATCTTAACATAGCACATACTGCACAACCAAAAATGTGAGCAATAAAGTGTAACACATCTAGCACAGAGACAGCTGACATAGCAATTGCATTGCTTCTAGACAATGGCAGATAACAGCGGTAAAGAAACAGTTTTCAGTATGTGCTACAAACATCGACCTATTCGCACATGATTACATCAGTGGCAGAAGTGTTAATACAATAGTTGAGTGAAAAGTGTGGCAGCATGGATGGTATATAAAGAACAAATTTATTTCAATGGAAACTACCATCACACGCCTTCAGCGCAATCTCTGGCCATGTGACAAACCTTGTACTAAATCTCCAAGCGACGATGGAGGCCATCAGCTGGCCAGTTCTTACTGATGCCTGTGACAGACTGCCTACAGCTTACCTTACATCAGCCAAACTGTGAAAGTGTTCCTTCATATTCAGGAACAGTCTGAAGTCACAGGAACTCATATGCGAACAGGAGGGAGAATGTTTCAGAGTTTTCCATGCCAGGTCATGCCATGGGGCAGCATGCACATTCATTCAACACAATGTCTGGTAAACACTTCTGCCACAATGCTATGTACAGCAGATTCTCCACAAACTTTTGGTAGTACACTCCATTCAGAGTTCAGCCCTCTGAAACTTATGGTGAAGAATGACATAACTGATATGTTCAGATGTGGTCAACCTTGCTGGTGCCACTAATTCAACTGTCTTTTTAGTTTGGGCTCCTAAGGCCATGTCCAGTTTTGAGCTGTATATAAGAAAACATTATGAACATTTTATTGCAATGAATAATAAAAAAACAGTAAAACAGTTTCAAGTGGATTTAATTACTAATACATATTTCAACACTGCGTAGCAAAGAGGTCTAGGAGGAAAATGTACTATGGTAGCCCAGCATACAATGGGCACCCAGATAGTATCCTACATTTACATAAAGCCATCACAGCAGTTTGTTTGCTATAATAAACAAACTGTGACTCTGTATTAGGCTGCATTTTAAATTATTTTTGTACTTATAATATGATAACAACATAATTCATTTAATGGTTTACTTTCAGTGGCCATTACTTTTTAAAGGTAGGAGCATTAGTCACTGAACATAAATATTACAGTTACTGATGGTCAGTTATGTTGGTCACGTATTTCGGAAGCCACTGACCACCCATTTCAATGTCCAGCCAAGATGCTGCATGAGAAGCCATTACTGAAATAATCTGTTAAGCGATGCCAAATTGGAATTGTCTGCAAAATATATGCCATACAAAACACTTCATTACAACTGCACAATTGTAATAATCATTGTTCATAAACTACATGCTTAATTATGTAAATGGTACTAAAATTTGGGTATAACTGTAAATGGCTATTTATATTACTACCAGCTGTCAATGCTCAACAGACTTACAGCAACATATTTCTTCTTCTCAAAGAAGCACATTCCAATATTGTTCCACAGAGAAATGGACTCAGGCAAGAACTGTGCAGCTATTTTATATTTGGAGAGAGCAACATCAAAGTCTTGGTGATTCTGAAAGTGCAACAAAAATATAATCAGAGAGAAGTTCACAGCCAAACTAGTGGCCAAAGCATACACTCATCACTAAACTTCCTGGTCCAGTTCTCAAATATTGCCATTACATGTCTTCACTGAATATCTTGGTTGAGTGGTTAGCACTTATGGTTCATACTCTAAATGTCCTTCATTAGATCTTAATCCATTTTGAAGGTATAATCATGCAACTAATTTAGTATGGAACACCAAAATATACAAAAACCTGAAGAGCTGGCATTCACAGATGCTGGCACATACAGGAGGTTGACAAAGTCTGAAAATTGCTGTTATGTGACAAATTTCAGGTGTTTAAAATTATATTAATAAACCTTGTAGTTTATGGTTCTTATAGTGGTGAATATTATGAGTCTGGTCTCCTGCTGCCTCCATCTTCAGTGTAGATTGAAGAATGAAAGAGAAGGTTCCTTCAAAATGCTTGTATCTGTCAGCCAGACTACATGGAATCACAGAATAGATGACCAGTCTTAGTACAAGATCTTCAATTTGTATACCAGTAACTACACAAAACAACAAGAACATGGTTTCCAAAGTGTCCATGGTGTTTGGTTGGTCCTATGAATTTCACTTCAGGGAGCAAGTTAGATCAAACAGAACTGTACCTCACTTCCCTAGATGTAACATAATATACAATATTTATCAGCTGACACAAAAATACACAAAGCTGCACCAGCTAACACCATGCAAGCAACGTCTCAGTCTCGGAACTGACCGTCCTGACCGAGGTCTGTCATAATTTACCTTGATCCACGCAGACAAATCCAGAAATCATATCATGAAATATGCTAAATAAGTTTCTTCTCTACTTTGCTGAGTTTAATATACATCTGTCATTTCAATTCCCACTTCCTTACGTATCCTGTGTCATTACATGACCAATGGAACTAACTGTCTGCCTCATGCTTTATTCAATATACCTGCATCATACAACCAGCAGCCAATAAGGCTCTGGTACACGCAGGGTCACGAGCAAGGGCAGAGCCAAGTTTCTCAAACGCACGTTGGTTCTGTTCGGTCATCATGTACAAGAGCCCCAAAGATGTTGCAAGCTCACAGCTATCTGGATACCACCTGACAAACAGAATTAAAGTATCATTTATACACAGCACTACAAGCCAAATGACTGGTGTTTCATCAACAAACACAAGTCCAGGCAGACAGCTGCAGCAGTAACACTAGACTTATATTTGTGAGGTAACAGATTTAAATCTAAGCCAGGGCACCAACTATAGGTTACTGTGTTTTTCCTCAGCCCCCATCTCAGGCCAATGCCACAATGGTACCTTGATTTGCCCATGACCACTTCCAAATATTTACAATTCATCACCATGATCCACCCTACCATTTGATGCCATACAATCTGAGATAACAATGTCAAGAAATAAATGACATACAGTGCATTACAGATGTTTGGTTTACAAAGTTCACCATCATGGAAATCATTAAACAATAACAAAAAATTTGAAATACATATCACAAATTAACACTTTTGAGAGATTTTAATACATATTAAAAGGTAAAGCAATCCCTCTACAGGTCTGGACAGGCCTGAGTGTTACAGGAGGTTGAGGCTCCCAGATTTTAAGACAGTCGCCACATATAGGTGGTAAGGTTGTCAGCGTTATGCACCGGCTGTCTTTACCCCCCAGGAAAAATTCCTTGTACTCATTTCTGTTACAGGCTGAGTCGACCCCAGAGCCATAGTGGGGCCGTAAGGTTTATGTCAATGAAAAATTCTGATGACACCATCAGGAATTGAACCCATGACCTTCCAGTTTATAACACAGTGCCTCAACCAACTGCACTACTGCATGCTCCTTAATATATATTAAGCCCCTTATAAATAGAAAACAGCTGGTAGCATTTTACTTTAGACTATACAGTGTACTTCCCTTATTTAATGGTGTCTGGACAAACACTTCAACCTCAAGTGCAACCTGTACACCCACCTCAGCATCAACAAGAATTACACTTGATGTAAGACTTGGTTTTAGGGTAGTTTGATGCTAGACAAAACTTTCCTCTACTGCCAAAACTTTAGGGTCATGTCTGACAGTTACAATAGTAATATGATGATAACGGCAAATTAAGGCATGTGAGATATGCAGTTCTTACATCACAGAGGCCAGTAATTTTGAAAATTAGAGTTATGTGATCAAATAGTTACTCAGTGCATTAATATATTTCCTAGAAGTGGAATGATGTGTAATTCTTAGTGCAGGATCTGAAGGCTGAAAGGTTTTCCATACGAATACATATTCACTTATAATGTGGAAGTCGATGGAAAATTGTGGTTTGCATTATTTGACTTCACAATACACAGTGCTTTCCAAGAATAAATGTGTGGGCATGGAGTATTATATATATATATATATATATATATATATAAAAGACCTCACTAAACATCTGCTAAGACTGACACTGGTCATTCAATGTGAAATTAGTTAGGCTAATTCTGACATTCAGACTAGCACAATGCAATAAGCATCCTTCCACCCCAGTGGGGTTGAAGTGCTAGATTTCTGTGAATATAGTCTCAACTTTCGCAGTACAGAATCGCAGCAAGTTTCAGAGGTGGACCAGCCAGTCAGCTACCAGGGATGCCAACACATAACAGGTATTAAGACTTCACTAAATTCATTTTGGCACAATGCTTAAAAAGAAAGCTGTGTGTTCCAAACACTACGTTGAATATGGAGTGGGAAGGAGAATTTCTTTTTACTTTGGGGTTACATGATAAACTACCGCGCCTGATTCGATATAGCATATGAAAATGTGTTCGGAACAGGCATTGTGCCACAAAACGTTAAGTCAGATTGAGGGGCAATCAAAGGGCAATCAAGTCATATCAAAAGATCACAGTGCATCATTTCTCATGTCACTAAGAAAGAACATAAAAAGTTGAGACTACAAATCTAGATGACCCTGTGGAAGATGCAGAACCATATTCGAATTTTCTGACAGATGAAAATTTTAACAGTGAAAAAATAACTCTCTCTCTCTCTCTCTCTCTCCAAAAACAGAAATCTAACAAGGGCTCAGTTTCTTTTACTGAAATACTAAGACTTCAAGTACAAGAAAAGTAACAACTGACATCAATACTTAAAGGAACAATACAACACTGTTGCTCCATGTTTGCAGTTACTGTGAACAATGCACACCATTAGGGTATCTGGGAATAAACAGCCATGTTTTACTTCAACAGACCATGGATAAATCATAAACACACATGAAAATATGTATGGCAAGATTCCACCAGAGTTGGGGGACACAGGGTTCTTATAGGAAGAGGAATGAGACTCTCTGTATGTTACACTGGGTTCATACCTGACAGTTGTGGGTGTTTGGTTAAATATCAGGAGGAAATCACTTCTAGTGTGTTTACAGGGTGGTTTGCAAACAGACTTATTAACTATGTGGAACAGCATTGCACATCATTAATGGATACCTGAAGCTACCATTGTCATCACAAGCAAAGTGCCAAATTTCTCCCACTTGAAACAACAAACTAAAGGACTGGACATGAAAGAAGAGAACTGCACTCCCGGGGGGGGGAATCTGATCAGTAATGAGTGGTGCCTTTAGAAACATGGATCATGTGAACTTCACCATGCTACCCCTACCTTTGCAAACCTTAACAAAATTAATATTATACTTGGGCTGACTGTACAAGCTAAAGGAAATGCATGTTGTGCACAAAATCCCATATGACAGCCAGGTTAATAAATAACAATAACAACATTTATTAAAAGTCAAAGCAAAATAAAAAGCAAAAAACTCAGTGTAATACACAATTTGTTCAACAAACTGATGCCCTAATTCACTGTCATTTGTTCCCACTCCATGCTGTACAAACATAAATAACCATAACCAAAACTTGCATGTCATCAGAAGAATGTAACATGGAAATAAGATATTAAAGTTCCCTTACCAATGACAATGCAAGGTCTGTGTCCCAAGCCTCTCTTGCCAGAACATAATTTATAACAAGGAGCCAAGATAAAATTTACAAAGATGATGATTAAGAAACTTGTACAAGCACAGTAAATTTTCAAGCAATGTGGTAAATGGTCACAAGAGTAGGGATAAGTGGAGGGTATTGAAGGTATGAGTGGAAAGGGCACTACATAACAGTTTTCAGGGTATACCGTCACTAACTCGATCAATCATACCACATTTTCATCAGCTGGACAATGAAACAGCACACCAGATCATATAGCTCCTGCCCTACCACTGCCCAGTACAATCAAACAGAACTTTTTTGGGCTGAATGGAAATGACAAGTGGTAAAGAAAATCAAAGCATTCACAATGACAGTGGAGGAGAAACTTAACAGGGAAATCACTTCTTTTTATTCCAACCAAATGCACATAATATGTTAAATACATATATTTATCACCAATTGCCTCCTACGTGTTTTGGTGTTTGTTACACCATCTTCAGGAAGACCACTGAGTTACTTGCCCAAAAACTATATGCTTTTTGCAATGTTGCCATAAAATATTCCATGTTTTTCAAATTTACAATGCTGTTACAATGTTTAAAACAATATGTATTTTGTCCTTCCGTAACTTAAAAATCTTGAAAATGTTAGTTAAAATCCTTAATTACAGCACATTAATATCTGTTGGCTCCTTCTATTTATTACATATGTTGGCAATATATGTGTTCACTGTATCCAGCTGTATATCTTCCCTTTCACAGCAGCCTATGTAACAACACTGCAAAAAGCACATACTTTTTGAGCAAGTAATGCAGTGGTCTCCCTGAAGATGTGAAGATGGTGTAACAAACACCAAAATGTGTAGGAGTAATTGATGATAAATATATGTATTTAACATATTATGTGCATTTGGTTGGAATAAAAAGAAGTGATTGAATGCAAGAATGCACGTAGCGGAAAGCTTCAAAATAACTTGACAGGTAGACTAAAAGCTCTGGGCCTCCTGCATCAGGAAGTAAAGAAGAGCATATAAAAGGCCTTGCATATGATACAGTTTTAGAGCTGGTTGTTATAAGTCACCAGACAACAACTTGGAGCACAAGGAAGGTAATAACAACATACAGGGAGACATTGGTACTTTGATGATCACAATTTATCGTTAGCTCTTCACCTGGATAAACATGAACATCAGCATTATATCATGGAGAGTTTGATTAACTGCTTGTATACAGTCACTAATTTCATTTGACGGAGCACATCATCCATGTATCCCTACCTCCATCACTAAAGTGTCCTGCTACAGTGCTACTGTGGAGCGTGCTGTGTTCTGGCAACACCGCACTAACTCAGCATCGGCTCTCACCAAATATCATGAGGTTTGAGTCATGCTTTAACAGGTTCTGACCACATATTAAGCTGTACACCTCTCTTGCAGCAAACATGTTCATCATTAACCGTCAGTGTGAGCAAACCTCAATCTACTGTATGGATTCTCACATCTCTGTACTTGCTTGGCGGGCAAAAGGCAGTAAAGTGAAAAGTCTGTGAGTGCATTAATCAGACAAAAAGCTCCATTATCGAAACCAAGGCAGGACTGTCACTAGACCATAGTCTGGATGATCAAGGAAGCAGGACTGGACTCCCAGCAAATGACAAATCTTTTTTGGTCTCAGACCAGCAATGGTGTCCACCAATCCTCCTGACCAATGGGTACAACAGACTCTTTCTCTGCGGTGAAGTGGCCAGGGAATGAAGCCGACTACTCACATCTGTTTTGTACCAAAGTTGAGAACATATGGAGACAGGTGTGCACAAATCCTAGGTACCAAATCACCTTGGTAACTGAATTTTGTACAGTGGCACTTGATATTTGTGGGTCTTCAGTATAGAACAAGCTTTATGGCACTTTTTTTGGCACATAAAATTTTGAGGTGTTTGAAGCCAAACTGACACTTATCCACGTTTTAATTGAATGGTTCTTAAAGAACCAAAGGGACTTTCACCTTTTATCATATATGCCCTGTCCCTGATAAAACACTTATCACCAAATTTACTTACTCCAAACCTGCATTATAAATTCCAATGGCTCTTTGAATGTCATTTTCAAGAAGGTGGATCTTGGCCAGTTCCACATATGAGTCTTCCTGATGACCCAGTTCAATTGCTGTCAGTAAGTATTCTTTGGCTTTTGCACGGTCACCAACATGCAGCAAACACGTACCTGGAGACAAAGCACCACTACATAAAACACATCCACATTTAACAGTCCCTTAATTCTATATTGCATTATGCCTGAAAGGGAAGGATCCCTCACAAATGTGACATTTTATGGACTATCATCCAGATTAACTTTGGGGCTCAACAGATATGATAAGTTATGGACCATCATCCATACCAGCTCTGAAACCCAACAAAGCTCTCAGCCAATGGGTACCAGCAGTTCTTTCGTTAGGAGTAAAATGGTTGAAGCGTGAAACTGACTGACCACCCATCACAAGAACTAAAATCTAAAAGTTCAGACCTTCATGTTCCCATACACCTTCATGATACGGTGCTTAGAGGGTGCTGTGTCTTCCCTGTAAATCTAAGAAGTTATATAACAAAGAATTTAGTGATTTGAACAGTTCACTTCATATATTCAAAGCAGATATCTGGATCAGAGGAAGGAATAGAAAGTACATACAGAATTGTGGTAGGAAAACTTCTTGAAAAGTGACAATGCAGAAGGTGGAAGACCACAATGAACATGGATGAACATATGACAATGACATGAATTTACAGAAACTTTCCAAAGCCATAATTACGAGGCATGTTCAAAAAGAGAGCAAACTTTGAAAGTAGAGTGCCAACCAGTAAAGAGAGCGCACTGCGGCTATTGAGCGCACCTAGCAGCAAGTTTTGACAACAAACTACCATTTGTCCCATTTTGCTATCAGCATTAATCATTGAGCTACATTTGCTGCGCTGAGCACGTGCACAAGCTGTTCATTGAGCTACATTTGCTGCGCTGAGCACGTGCACAAGCTGTTCAACGGAATGGTGTGTGTGTGTGTGTGTGTGTGTGTGTGT
>Ga0123354_10018640_pt1 | contig 10888 bp, 7 predicted proteins | sample TergutLab28metaG_2_FD_97872 | JGI IMG/M metagenome (GOLD analysis project Ga0123354, IMG submission 97872) | Labiotermes labralis P4 segment gut microbial communities from Petit-Saut dam, French Guiana - Lab288 P4 | ecosystem: Host-associated > Arthropoda: Insects > Digestive system > Gut ... | reverse complement strand
GCTGAGTGGACCCCGTTCCAGACCCACTACTACTCAGAAAATCTGGTAGCGCCGGGGATCGAACCCGGAACCTCTGTATCTGTAGCCAGAAACTCTGACCACTAGACCACAGAGGCGGTCAAAGTTGATCGTATACCAGCAAAATATGATCCACGTGTCTAAAGCTCCCAAAATTGGCAAGCTTTAGTAATATTAATCATGTTTCCTTATTAATCCTAAGTCATTTGGGGTCCTGATGCTTTTGTGCGAATCTCTTACCAAATTTGACGAGACAAGCTTCCTCTCAGGTCTTATCACCGCCACAATCTGTTATCGGAGCTCTGTTCAAGGTACGAGTATACAAGACGTACCTACGATAAAACAGCAAAAGCGGCCTTCTGTATAGTGACGTAGTTGACACAGTATCAGCGTCGTGACGCGTACTGCCGCTAATAAACTGCCTAGCAGAAAATTTATCTGTCATTCCGTTAAATGTGATTGAAGTTTGTATCGTAAATAGTGGTTACCGCAAGCTACTGGCAGCTACTTGGCACGTTGCTGTGACTGCAGACGATGGACAGACCACATGATGTTCGGCGATGCTAGGCTCAGAGATCTCATTTTCATTGTTGCTTCAGCGCCTTGTGGTAGACCTGTTAACGAATGAACAATTTTGTTTGATGGCCCGTGTAACACAAACGGCTCGTCAGCTTCACCGTGCAGGATATTGTAAATACATTAGGTGTCATCATGTTGTTTCGTAACGTAAATGACGTTTCATTGTAATGTGACGAATAAATAACAGAGCTGAAGTGTTGTTTGTATGGATTATGTTGCAGAACCTGTGTGTAGGCGTTTACAAAACCGAATATGGGTTCGTGAAGACAGCTTCTAAATTGATTATTTATTATGCCTAATGTAGTATCCGTGCCTTTGATGTCGTAACACGAGTAGTGAGTTGTAATCATACATAGCATTACAAAGTACTTCTGTTGACTCAGACCACTAATGCATACCGGACATGTTGTAAACTTTAAGTGGTCATCGTCAGTGGGGAAGATGTACCTAACACCTTCAGCTCATAACCTGTTACATATGACCACTGCAAGATCGGTACGAATATCTGAATATAAAATAACTCTCTCTTCGAATGTGTAGCAAAGCTGGACCGTCTTGGTTCTGTGATACATAAAACCGAAGTTTAGCTGCGTTCACGTGTTATTTTTTTTAAGCTAGTTATTTGTACATGTCCTTAATTTTTCGTACTTCGTATACCGACACCTTGAACTACGAATTTATGTGGTGTCTGTTGAAGATGGCCCTTCATGTGAAACTGTAATTAGAAGGTGATGCGGTACATGTCCACTTCATGATTGAAGCATATCGGGAATGTATTAAGGTTTTGTGTGGTGGGCTAAAATACTGATGTTACTTTTGTGTTTTTTTTTTTGTTTTTGTAATGGGCTTTTGTGACTCACTCTCTCTCTCTCTCTCTCATTGGTCGCGGGTGTCATCAATCGCAGACGCACAGTTAATCAACAGGAGACATTTTCTGTCGCCTTGCTACTAATTTGCTTTTTTGTGACTTTTAGAGGAGATGCAAAACTTCACAATTTCCGTAGAGATAAGAGTTTTTATAATTTCTTGGCCTACACTTTAAAATTTTATCGGATGAAATAAAAATACTACGTAGAACGGATTACACCTTTGTAACCTGCAAGTCAAAAATCGGACTTAACGTTTTAGAGGGAGAATGACGATGATATACCTAAGCCTGAGTATATTGACAATCTTTTGTCTGGAAGGGCTAACAGGAGGTGCAGATGTACCACATATACTGCTATCCGTGAGTAGCACGTTTATGTAGTCGTTATAACTTAATGCTGTATACCGAGCATGTTGTTACATAATTATGTAACACATTGTAATTGAAAGGTAGACATAAAATTTCGTTGCCGGTAGGATGTAATATAACAGGCGTGGCCAGGTAGTCCAGTTTGGAGCCGTATTTTGGGAAGCAACTTCGACAAAAGCCTCTGTCTAATGAATCAAGCCAAACGTACAGTCGCAACAGCGCGCACTGCACGAGAGAACGCAACCGGCCCTCTGTTAACAACGTGGGGATATACTGTTCGTTGAGGAATCCGCTAGTTGCGCTAGTGGTCTGTTGTCAAGCGTTTGTTTACCAGATATCGGTTGTTACTCCTTTATAAGCGCCTTGCCCCAGGCACGTCAGTGACGTGCGCGAGCCGAATTTGTGGCCACCCCTGTCATATAAAAATGGTTTGTACATTAAGATATGCCGCATGCATCGGGGAGATGAGCGTGGTATTCAGAATTTTAGTCTGATAGATTGAAGGGAGGAAGACACCTGGGAGTCGTGGACGTAGATCGAAGAATAAGAGTATTTTGGATATTAAGGAAATAAGATGCGAATCTTTGGATATTATTCAACAGGCTTCGGATAAAATTAGTTGGCTGGCCCACGCTAACACGGCCTCGGGTTCCGTAAAAAGTAGGGACTATTTTGGACAGGTGAGTTGAGCTCCAGCAGGACTGTGCTGTATGGAGTTCGATTGTTACACTATTTACATACGGTAGTAACTTTGACCTGTGTAAAGAATAACTTTTATAAAACTGTCCAAATTGATTTGTGGTGTTCACTGCCGTGTCTTCGAACTTGGGGATGTTACACCTTATCGATTATTAACTAGTTACAGACGTTGTAAAGGGCCGTAATGCCTCCAGAACGTAGGGAATTGTTTAGCAGTCGTCGACACGGTGTAACTTCTTAAGAGACGTGAACGTTTATCCGTCGAATTATTTGTGAGAATCAAGTGAATTTAAGTTGTACGCGCGGAAATAAATTAAGGGTTAGAATCAAGGGTGTAAACGCTCATTATGAAATATAATGAAATATGGCAATGATAAAAAATGCGGACAGATAATTGAACACAACCTTCTCATCATGCGTACGTATTGTGCACTTGTGCGTAAGTTTTCCGGGCTCGTCCGGGCAACTGAGTGCAAGAAGAATGATGGACAATGCGCTGAAGGGCGCCGATTATCCTAAACGTGTATCTGCATGTTGGCGCTTGACGCCCTTTGATGAAATTAAAAACTTAGTGGACCGACTTCAATTGCCGTTGAAGAGAAGTGAGTATCGGTAACCGTCATTCGACGAATGACCGGAACTGAAAGGGAGAGTGTGAGAAGATCCAGGACTTAACCACAGGAAAAGAATGACAGAAATAATTAGGAAATGCACTGTTTGCTCTTTGGCTTAAAACTGGCTCAAAATAGCCCTAAACTTTTATAATTTAGTGGTTACGTTATGTACCACCAGGTTTAACATACAAAAAGTCTGCCTTCTGCAGACACAGTGTATTTATGTGTTTCGTGTAGATCTCGGAACAAAGAGAGATTGTCCTCACATTATTAACTGATCGGTTAAACGAGACAGAGTGTGTTTATTGTATTTACAGCACCGCTAGTCGCGAGAGCTTGCGTTGGTTCTTACGGGGTCTAAGCCAGGGGTGCGCAGATTTTCCAAAAATCTACGCGCCACTTTAATATTCTGGGCCTCAGAAGGGTAACAAGTTTCATCGTAAGGATGTACATACATCAGGCGTCACCGTACTAAATTTAGACGCCACGACGTCCTTGAACCTGGGATTTGTGCACGTCTGAACTTAACTGTGAAAATTGTTTGCAGAGACCTGTTTAAAAATATCATTAATTTGGCGCAGCAGATTATTATCGATCTGTACGGATGTTTACTTCGCCCTAGAAACCATGCAGGAGATAATGAGACGCAGCTTGTTAAGTGTCACTAATTATAGGTTTACACTAGTGTCGGACACGTTTGATGGGTCTGTTTAGGCTGAATAGGTAGAATACTGGGATGGTGGTCGTTGATTGGTTGATGTATTGGTAGTGCTGTCAGGTACTCAGGTTATATGCGACTGTCAAAATATTGGTTAAAACGGTGTCTTTAAAGAGTAAACTTTAAGTTAATTGGTAATGTGTATATTGGATTGTAAGTGCCCCGTTCGTGATGCAACGTGCATCACCTGAGTGTTAATCCTGCTCAGAAGCTGGAGTATCGTATGTGAAATTGTTCACCTGTTCAAACAACGTTCAGAATGAAAGTGTGGAAGAAACTAGCTTAATTCTTCAACATTGTGCTTTGTAAATATCTGGTACTGAAGAAATGTGAATGATGGACCCAGTTAGCATTACTAGATCACGTGACCCAACTAAGTGAAAATGCCTTCTTCGACTAAATGAGAGCGACTCGGATTACGGTGTATGCTGCTGTGAAGTTCGTTGGCATAGTTAAGGCAAGTGTCACTGTGCGTGGAGATCAGGGTTTCCTTGCGAGATCTGGCATTCTCACAGCCCTGTCACCGAAGAGTCGTCTCTGCGTTGGGCGAGAGTTTCCCATTGTTGCTAACGATCGTGCAAGAAGTCCAAACTGCTTGACCCTGAAGCTGAACGCAACACGAACTTTCACACGTCGGGAACTACATACCCAATGACACAGCTTTATATCTCAGCAAGTATTGAGTTTTAAACTTTTTCTTATTAGAACCGATAACCTGCTTGGAAGACGTTAATGGAGTTATCACCTTCTCTTCTTAACGGTTATTTGTATTTCCGGAATTGATTAAACTGCTGATTGGAAGACAGAGGATAACATGTAACTGTTCCTTACATCAGTGCAGCTTTGTCAAGGCTAATGCGGTTAGTCCCTGGTCTCATACCGCCGAGGCCGGGGTTCGATCCCCACCAGTCCATGTTTTATTTGTGGCAGAGACAGATTAAACTTTGAGTATGTCGGTTGTCACCTGTCAGTACCAATCCACCAGTTCTCCAACTCCATTCGTTCCTCCTCTCATTCATCCACCCATTCATTCATCCATCCAGCCATCCATCCAGCCATCCATTCATCCTTCTGTCTCCAACACGCCGCAATCTAAGGAACTAACAGCGTAGTTAAATAACACAATTAAGAGCGCACAACAATAATACGGGTGTTCTGACCGAAATGACAAACACTTGTCACATTCCATCTGTCAGAAAATAATGCTTGTAGTCAACACGAGACCAGTGGTTAAACAGTAGGTCAGTCACAACGAATAATTCCACATATTCACGGACTTCGTAGACTGCGACATGTAAGGGGAGATCTTATAAACTCGTGTGGGTGCGTTATTAAGAAATTCTAATCTGTCGCGAAAGACATGTTTGTGTAAGTCTGTTGAGCACTTGTATGTATAACAAGTCACTCCTTTGATGGAATTGAACACGTGATTTCAACGGAACCAGTTTTGATGATGGTCTTGCATTAACAATTTTTTTAAGTCTACAGAAACGTGAATAATTTTGGGTCAGCAGTCATATTTATAAATTTCTGTTACACTTTATTTAAATTTATTTAAGAATTTGCTGAGTTTAAATGAGATAATGTACCTGTTCGGATTAAAATTGTGTGTGTGTGTGTTAAACTCCCATTCACCGCCTGTCCACAAACGTAATTCCGGCGACCCTGTTAAAAATCAGAAGTAATAAGTAGGTTGTAGATTTCAGCCTTCTCATTTGCTGTCGTCTAGTCTGGTTGGTGGGTATGAACGTTTCAGATGAACGTGCTGGCTCCCTGTTCATGGTGGAGCTGAGTATACTTCAGCCCTGAATACAGAGGCAGCAGTTCTCTCTGGAACGTCAGTATCAGCCTTCCAGACTACACCCTGTCAACCCAAGTAGACAGCAGTCCGCATTTCAAGAGCCATGAACACCTGAAATCTCAATGGACTTAATTCCGTTCTTTATCAGACCTTCTATTTGTGCTGTTGTAAAACATTGCAGTAAAATTCCATCGTTATTGATTCATAGTTTGTTTAACGACGCTTTTTAGATGGACTGATTGCATACCGCCAAATGGTAGGGTGACTTGTGAATAATGAATGGGAAGGGACACTGTTGTAAAGCACTGTCCAGACAAAGCGTAGGGGCCCAGAAGAGCCACCACAACCATAACCGTGTAACCGATCTTACACCTGAGCTTCGAACTCGGAACCTACAAAGCAGGAGCGTTAAATAATCGACCGTAGCGCTCAGTAATTTTCTTTTGCTGCCTGCAAGGGACAGTCTTGCAAGGTTGCCCTTTGGCCCTTTGAATTGACAACGTATTTACGTGTCTGTGGAAGAGCTCTGTTTGTTCTTGTAGCCAGCACTTTGCCCCTTCAGACTTCAGTGCGCTCCCTCTCTCAGTCAAGTCACTGCCCTTCAAACGCTACCGACTGAAGAAACCGTGTTGAAGGTGGCGCGTCATGTAATTAGTACTAATTAAGTTCTTTGAAACCTTCAACTTCTGTTTTAACGGTTCGCTCCGTTCACCGCCACAACACAGTAATTACTGCGGACATAAACATGCATCCTCTTGTAATTCTGTAATTTACAACCAGCAAAATTAATTACATACTCACATAATATAAACCACCTTCCAAGCGCAAGATATTTATTGTAAATCATGCTGATGTAGTTGCTGTTTGCTCTTTGACCTTGTTATTTTACAGTATCTAGGTTAACAGGACCAGTACCCACATAGGCGTTTGTAATCTGATATACTGTATACTAATACAGAAAGTCCGGCATTGTTGGTAGATTTTGGGTTCTTGCAGGGGTGTTGCTGAAGTCCTCTGGGATGTTACGCGTTGGGTGAGACGAATGGTCATGGTGTCTACGAAACGTCGGGAACTGCTTACACGTCTACACTGCATAAACATACCAGAAGACTTGAATCGTATGTCCATATTGCAGGATAGGGGAGAGGTGGGGCAAAAAGGTCGGTTTTAGAACAACATCGTTAGACAATTGACACATGACGAAATAAATAAATATAATTGCACACAGACAGCAGCCTGAAGACGGAATACTCGTGATTGTTATCGGAACGTGTTGCATATATAAAAATTACATACATGTGTAGTTTTTTTTTTTTGTATAGTTCTTGTGCAGGAGCCTTTGCCTGGAACAGGATTTCTGTCAAGACAGCACTACCCCGGAACTTGGCAACATTCCGTGTTGGAAAAATAACTAGGCGTACTAGTTTTAAGATGGTCAGGTTAGCAAGGGTATTTTGTTTATACAACGAAGACAGGCCAGCGAGTGCGTGTGTTGAGCCAGACCCACAATTCCCCTCTCCCTCATCACAGAGCAGCCTCTCGCCACATACATCATGATTATTTTCCTGAAGACGGAAACAGAGCAGGGTTTATAAACGTTGTGTTTTAGTTGTTCGAAGATGGATAAGACCACAAAAAAATCAGTGTTTCGGAATGTGATCTACGTTTATACGCTGGCTAACGTACAGTATATTTCGTGTAATTGTGCATTTGTACTTTTCCTTTAAGAATATTATTTATTATACAGGTAAAGGTAAAGTTCACCCTAGAATAGACCAGGAAGGCCCATATGGGGAGTAGAGATATAGCCGTACTCTTTCTTTAACCTCGGCGCTAGATGGGGTGGGTTGTCAACGCCACGCCCCGGCCGCTTTACCCCCCGGGAAAGACCCGGTACCTAATGTGTAGGAGGCTGGGTGGGCCCCATGGTCGGTCTGGACGGGTGCGGAAAATCTCGCCTTCACCGGGATTCGAATTGTTTATTATAATAAAGATTTAATTGTATGTGTGTTGTGTGTTGACTTTTCTCTGTCATTTATGTATACTTGAATTGCGCTGTAATGCAGGCTGTTACTGTCAGATGGTATGATGATTAATGAATGATGAATTATAAAGGATATGGAAGAAGGATTGTGCTAGAGTGGCTGAGGGAAGCCATCAAAGTCTAGCCGACAGTATTAGCCCCATATCCGCTGAAGGTGCATAGCAAGCGTTACTGCTGGAGCCAGCTTCTGCAGTAGTACCTACCTGCACAAGTAGGCTATGTGTGTGTGTGTGTGTGTGTGTGTGTACCCAAACACACACATACATAGTGTCCCAGGACATAAGGTCATCAGGATTCAATTTCAGAGGTACATCAAAGACAGAGATGCCATACACACTTTGTCCGTTTCTCAGCGGTAAGGAACTATGAGCATTTGCAATGCGTTGATTAAATTAGAACGGAAAGAAATGTGTTGTGCATTTTTGAGATTGGTTAAACGAACAGCCGCAACTCAGTAACCTTCGCGAATCGGAATTTCATCTGAAATTAGATCCTGCAGTATTGACCTGGGAACATTTGTTATATGTTTGTATATTATCACCCTATTTACTGCCTGTAAATGAATTGAAAATTTTATTCTTTATTAATTAATATTTTGCGTTATTGGAAATTCATTGAAAAAGAAGTCGCAGGCAGTTGACAAGGGGTGGTTATCCAACTTTGTGGTTGGACAGGGCTTAACGTTCCCGCACTATAATACAGTTATCGTGCTGCGAAATGTTACACGTAACCTCGGCGGGGCTGTTGTGAACCCTCGGGTTGTATATAAGGCAGCGAATTTTTCGATTGGGTTTAATAAACTTCGGTTTGTTTTGTCTTGTACTGTGAGGAAGGATTGGTACCTCTGAGAGTTCTTTTTGTTTTCACTTCTCGGGCTTTTTATTTAAAACGGTGTTTACGTCGTCTTCACAATCAGTACTAAGAGTGAACTCGTAAGGAGCAGATAGCATTTTCGGTTCCCCGAGTATGCTTTCATTTGTTACCGCCAATCCGACTGTCCGTTGGAATGTTTCCATATATTCGACAGTCCTAAGACGTGTTTTCGCCTATCCGATTGTCCGTTCTCTAGTTTCCGTCTATCTGTCCAGTCACATGTTCCTATCTGTGCGACCGTGCATCCATTGTCCCGTGTTTATGCTGAGAAACATACAGTACACTGTAAGCAGGCGTCAACAAATCCAAAAAATCTATGCGTCAGCTCCAGTTTCTAGGCGCCAGATTGGTGACGTTCCATTCTGAGGACCGACAGTTCTGAGTGACAGCCTGCAAGTGCTTGTATATAAGTACAAACTTGCAAACGTTACGCTGAAATATTGTTTCTTCATACAAAATGTAGTGGTCCAGACTACGTGGACACCGCAGTTTGTGCGCCCCTGCCTATAAGTATATTCTGTGGGGAAATACATAATGCATATATATTAAAGTAGATAGTACGTGCGTGTACTACATACAGTGCAAGTGACCGCTGGGCTGTAAAGACTTACAATTGGTTGTAGGTAGGCCACAGTACACGTTGAGTGGAGGAATTAAATTTGAGTTGATTTTCTTAATAATATTTGCTGAAAAATGCACATTTCTGTCTCCTTCTTATTTAATTTTCTGCGCTATTCCATTCCTCCTTGTCTTAGTTACAAATATTATTATGCTTGTTTTTGTTTTCAATTTTTTTTTATTTTCTGTTTTGTGTATTCTTTGTTGTTTGTATTGTTTTTGTATTTTTTGTGTATTGTTTCTCCTTTTTTGCTGTCTGTTTCCTATTTTTGTACATGTCTCCCGATCACTGCCACCGGGTGGAAACCCAGCTGCAGTAAATAAATATATCATACATAATATTCTCATCTGTACTGTGTTCTCAAACACCCTTCAGTTTCCATTGTCTTAAGGCGTACATAAGTTAATTTAAATTGTGTACGCTTAAGGCTCGAAGGCCGTGTCGTAGCTGTGACGGTTAGACGCAGATCACAGGAGCAACTGCTGCATAAGTCTTCGGCGTTTTTTTTTCTTTTTCTTTTTAAGGATAGAAGTGCTGACGATGTGAGTAATCAAACATCGGCTCCCATTTATGGCAACACAGCCTCAGTCTGTTTGGCCTGCACAGTGGCCTTTACGTGTTTGGAGACTGATTCATGAATTGGCAGACTCATCACAGGACGCGTGACTGCGGCGAGTCGATCTCTCGATCTGGGTCGATCAGCCGTTTTAAGAGGAGCTAAATAAAGTGTAAACCAGTAAGTGGTAAGATTTCCATCACACGTTTCCTTCATCATTGCACCTTTCCTTCTCGTTTTGTAGTGTGGCGTCGTGTTGCTACAGATGTTTAGCCTATTTTCGGATCTTGGAAAGAGGGAGTCGAGAGTAGCGAGAGAGACGGATGCATAGATGCTACAAACATGAATATATCCTTGCCAGAAATATCGAAGGATCTGGTACACGACGTTAGGTCTCATGAAGTGATGGTGCACAGCGTGTGTGATGTGCTAGGCCATTACTGCGCTGTGTCTCAACACGCGATGAACAGTGGCAGCGATGGCATTTGCGACGAGAAAGGAGTGAAGTACAGCGTGCAACACAAAATTGGACGCTTTATGATTTTGTGTTTTATAAATTTCGTGTTTTTAATTTTATGAACCTGGTAGCAGATATAGTTGTTTTGGGTTATGTCGGTATAGTTTGACCTAAGGAACACTCTCCCGAAGTTAGGTCCTTTCCTCCTGGGACACCCTGTATAACTGTCTCTGATGTGGCACTCTTGCTTCGTATTTGGGGGTTCCGGGTGCAACTGTGCTCAAGAACGGGCGATCCTTACTTAGGCTTTGTTTCGTGACGCCCTGTCGGTATGTCAAAGTAAATGCCAAGTTAGTGCCTGACACTGGGCCACAACTCTTGCTCCAATGGCTGGTCATGTTTGTTATTCACGAATCGTTTTGTCGTCGGAAGTCGTAGGAAAACATCGTAAACAAACAACGAATTAATGAACTAAAATAGAATGAAGTATTTACAGCTGTGGCAGACGCCTCGATGTGTATAAAACTTTTAAAGACGAAGCGCAGACAGCTTTATTTAAAGACACAGTCCGTACCGCGCAGTAAACACTATTCATCTCTGTTATAAAAACCAATCAGTTTATGATGTAAGTGGCACAATTCGCTGTTTGTTCTCAGATAAATACAAAACACAT
>Ga0123354_10018638_pt1 | contig 10888 bp, 19 predicted proteins | sample TergutLab28metaG_2_FD_97872 | JGI IMG/M metagenome (GOLD analysis project Ga0123354, IMG submission 97872) | Labiotermes labralis P4 segment gut microbial communities from Petit-Saut dam, French Guiana - Lab288 P4 | ecosystem: Host-associated > Arthropoda: Insects > Digestive system > Gut ... | reverse complement strand
TGTCATATTCGACAAAATAATTCACAATAAATCGTATAGATGTCTTTCCCACCAGCACCCCTCTGTCAATAACATTAAATTTGTTCCGTCGCAGATTCCTACAACAGCTGCTGAAACACAAATAGAAATGGATGTACAAAGCACAACGGAGAATTTGTGGGTAATATAATGGGTGAGGAAATGTTAGGTGAATGAGGTCTTGGTGGGGAAAACGGAGGGAAAGAGACCACTGGGTCGACCTAGGCGTAGAAGCGTGGATTATATTAGAACGAAAATCCAGGAGGTGGGATGTGGGTATATGGACTGGATTGGGCTATACCAGGAAAGAGACAGGTGGCGGACGCTTGTGAGTGCGGTAATGAACATTCGGGTTCCGTGAAATGCGGGGAATTCCTTTAGTAGTTGCAAGCCAGTTAGCTTCACAAGAAGGACTCTGCACCATGCAATAAGTAAGTAGGTAAGTAAGGAAGTAATATAATTTAATGACTTTTTATATTCTCATAAAGAATATCAAACAGTTTATGTTAATATAATTTTTGTGTAATATGCAGTGTGTCGCTTGTCTTCCAAAATCCACATTTAGTATTGGAGTTGTACATAGTCAAAATAGCACGACATAACATCCAGCTCTCAAACAAATGAAACCATACAATTCCAGTACTCAATTTTACCAAAATATATTTATTGTACAGCAGCTGCAAACAAATCCGCATAACAAATATACATTTCTATAATTTTACAATTTTTTTTCAATTGCGACTGTAATTATGTTGTAACTGATATCCTTATAAAGCATATTATATTGTGTAGCTTCAAAATATTTACAATTTTCAAGTTAAGTTGTCAGTCTACAAGTCAACATATAATTCAGTAACATAGAATTCAAAATTACTACAGATAATATAACAGACACTGGTATCAACTATGAAGAACAATAATGATTTGTATGGGATCCATCATATTGACAAGTTATTATATATGGACTAGCATTTTAAAGTTTTATAACTATTTGGCCTGATGGTGGTCTAGTGAAGCTCGAAACAAGTTGCCAACATTTGAAACAATAAAATGAAAGCTTGTTTTGACAGGTGGAGTACATATTTTAATTTCATTTTAATATTGTACCTTCCACAAAAGGAACGGCATCGAACAAAATAATTTTACATTTCCAATACACTGCATTTTATCCAAAAAGTTAGCACGACAACAGAACTGACTTTGCTGCCCACACGTGATGTCTTGTGTTTATGGTATAGTGCCGGTGTTTATTTAAATAATTCAAGGTGAAGGCAATTTCATTCAGTTTATATTACATCATAATAAATACTGTGCTACATATTTCCGATCAGCAGAGCCATTTTCAAGAATAACCACATAAAATGTGGGAAACATGTAGCAAAACAGACATATACCAAACCGTGAATATCTAAGTAAAATATTGTATTAGACACTACAGTGAATTCCATGTATATTGAGTGATTAAAACCGTATCAATTAATGTTGGAATGAGTAATATTGTTTAAAATTAGAAGATTTAAAACATTTATGACCATGTTTTTGGACAGTGATCATAATTCATAGCATAAGTGCTGTTTGTACCGTACATATACATACATATATTGCCATTCAGACATATATTTTCATCGTCATCAATAAATTCTTGGAGCCGTTCTTATGGAAATATTAACAAGTCAAAAATGTTACAATGTCACAAGCACATTAAACTTGCCATTTAAATTAATGACATGTCGTAACACTAAATGTGTGTACCTGTGCAGCACAATTGTGCTGTGAACTGACTGCAGTAAACCGGTTGCACCAATTGTGTTCAAGTTTACACACTGCTCACAGCACGTTTGTAAAGTATTTTTTTTGGTACTCCTTCATTTGTCTTGTACTATATTGGTCTCATTCTCCGTGTATTGTTAGTGATTTCTCTCACTCCGCTCTACAATTATTCACACAATCATTACAGTCCCGTCCTACTATCAAACATTCTCCGCCCGAAGACCTCATAATAAATAAACGAATTAAAATAATTGAGTCCTCTCTTGAGCCAGTTCCTTCCTGTCCCATTGTACCGTCTGACAGTACATCCCAAATCAAACCATATTGCTCACACAAATTACTGTCGAACCTGGATTGCTTATCGTTCCGGCCTCATAAGGCCGACAATAACACTGGAGTCCATTCTTAATATAAATTGCGTATTTAGTCGTAAGAAGTTTGAAATACAATAAATACATCTAAGTGCGTAATAAGGTTGAACGTTTCGTTTAATACAGTATAAATGATTTTGAGGTCATAAAATGTGTACAGTTACTGAAGCACTGTTTTGTTCCACAAATCTGTCGATATCAGTTAATGAGAGGCAGACTTAGACTGAGCTGACAGTAAACGCCAGAGCAGCAGGAAAGTGGGGGAATCATACTGGATAGACACATGTTCTCACTGTGATTTGTAGGAACCTCTTGCTATAGTAGAAATTGTATGAAGATGGATAATTTGGTCAGGACGCAATTCCGAACATATGGATTTTAAAATATTTGAACTGTGCGGTATTTGTCTTTAGGCACCCCAAAGTCGCTGATTCTAACAACAGGTGTACAATGTACCTTCTGTGTTTGTAATAACAACAGACAAAATCTGGCATCAAATTTGCAGGTATAATATAGAATAAGTGCGCACTTTCAAAAACACAAATTTTCACAACTACATTAATTTTCCTCTGCACATTCCATTAATGCCAACATACATAACGCAGTTCTGACGTCACGTTCTGTTTTATCTCTTCGATCAATCATTCCAAATTGGGACATGGTCCCAAAGCCGCTCTTTGCCATGCTTTTTCTGACATGAAATTTTGCATTTTTAGCGCATATTGAATTACTGTCGCTTCTGCACATTTCGCAACGTGACTACATTATCTGCATACAGCAGCACAGCAGCAGCAAGGTGCAAAGTGAAAGATGTGAGATCGAAGTTATTTCAGAAAAATAACATATATTTTGCAGATACATTAAGAACAACAAATATTTTGTGCTCTGTGCATTATGTGCAGTGGGACTGGAAGTGACTAAGTAAAATCATGTAAGTTCCTGACATGAACTCTAAAATTTATAAGGCATCATTGCAAATCGTCTTACTGCTGTTCCTTAATTATCAACGATTTGAACTCCCAAGATGGCTCTTCCATTCAGGTTTTCCAACCACAAATTACTTGCGTATTATTCATTTCTCAATCGCACGTTTCCTGTCCATCCAATAATCGTCGTACGGGCAGCTGTGTTGCACAAGATGTCAAGGTCAGCGTCGTAAAATTTCTTCGTTTTTCTCTCCAGGTTCCTCCTACGTTCCAATCAAAATTGCAGCGCTCTCTTCTATCGAATTCACGTGCGTCACACGCACACATTCGAAAACATATAAACGCAACCCCACACACAAAAACACACATACCCAAACAAACCACACACAACCACATAGACGCACACATATATAAACACACAGACACACCCACACCAACACACCCACAGACACACAAACAAAACATACAAAACGACGCAGACCCACACATACAAACACGAAGACCCACGAAACACACACACAATCACGCATACAGAATCACACACACACAACCAAACAAACACACCCACACACAGACAAATATAATCACAGACACACACACACCCACAAACACGGACACACACCCACAACAAACAAGAAACCAAACCCGTAAACACACCAACCAACAAATACGAAGAAATACACGCACAACCAAACACACATTCCCAAACACAGAGTCACACACATCCACAAACACACACACACACAAACACATACAAACACACACAAACAAATCCACACACACAAACACAGACACAAAGCCACAACCACAAACTGAAACACACAACCACAAAAAAAAACCCACGCTCACACGCTAACACGCATTCACACACACGCAAAAACCCAATCATTCCAACTCATAACCAACGACACAAACAACACCGCCACAACAAACACAAACACACAGACACAATCATTCATACAAGCCCAAAACACACACAAACACTCACACTTATACACAAACACACATCCACAACACACACAAATATATCCAAACACAAAGACACACTCAAACCATCACACACAAAACACACACACACACACCAAAACACGCACAACAAACCACAACCACACAAACATATATACCCACAACCACACAAACAAAACAACACATAAAAACACCCACACACTCACACCCACAAACACGGATCCGCATCAACACCACACACACTCACCTACACGCACACACACACACACACACTACACCCACAAAAAAAACACCCACACGCACCAACACGCACAAAAACAAGAACATTGTAACACCTACCAACAAGCACTCACAAAGACGAACACACACCCACATCACACACACCAACAACCTCGCACACACATAAGACTACAATACACACCCACAAACAATTACACACAAATTCACACACACACACACACACACAGAAGACACCCTCACCACACACACAAACCCACAAACACAAACACACCCACACACACATCAAACACACACACAAACCCAAACACACACACGCAAAACAACAACAAACACTATAACACACATACCCAAACACATACAACCACAACACACTCACCCATATACAAACACACACACACTCACATACACCCGAAGCACACACACACAGACACCTTCACATATCCACTCACACACACAACACAATGCACTAACACACACAAACACGGAAACACAAACACAAACACACAGTCACATACAGCCACACAAACCACACACTCTCATATCCAAACACAAAACACATACACACACACCACACACACATCACACACAACCACACACACTTATACACGTACACAAACACACATCCACACCACACACAAATATATCCATACACAAGGACACAAACACACACACCAAAACACGCACAACAACCCACACCCATACACACACACACAAACCTACAACCACACACACACACACACACACAACATATAAACAAACCCACACACTCACACCCAGAAACTCGGACCCACAACCACACCACACACACCCACACACACACACAACGTACACCCACAAAAACAAACAACAACACACACCCATACGCACACAACCACGCACAACGAAACACGTACCGACACGCACACACAAACATGAACACACACCCACATCACACACACCAACATCCACGCACACACACACAACCACTCACACACACTTACAAACATCCACACACAACAACACACACGCACATACACACACCACACACACACTCACACTCACAACCACACACCCACCCCCACAAACACACCCAAACACACACCACACACACACACACAAACCCCAAAACAAGCACAAACACACACACCCACACACACCACACCCAAACACATACATCCAACACACACACACCCACACACACACACCCACACACAAACTCACTCATATACATACACCCAAAGCACACACACACACACACACACACACAAACTTCTACACACGCATCCACTCACACACTCAAACCCTAAACACACATACACTAACACACACACGCAATCACCGAACACAAACACCCACAAACCTTCACAAACACCCACACACACCACACACACTTATATCCAAACCCAAACCACACACACACACACAATGACGCACACACCCACACCCACTTATATTACACACACAAACAACCCCACACACACCCACCCACAAACCACGCACACACACACACATATCCACACACACGAACACATACACACCCACACGCACACACTCACACACACACACATATTACACACACAAACACCTCCACACACACACCCACCCTCATACCACACACACACATCCACATACACACCCATACCCCACACAAACACACACACACTCACATCCACACAAACACACACATACACACCCACACGTACAAATATTACACAACCAAACACCCCCCACACACACACACACACCGTCATACCACACACAAACACACACACACACACCCATATTCCCACACACACACACCACACACTCACACACACACACGCACACACACACACACAATCACACACACACACATATTACACACACACTCACATTCACAAACACATGTCGCACTAAATACGCTTTGCAAATGATCTCGGTATTATGATGACCGGTAATAATCCGTCGGAAGCAGAATTGTGTGGAAATTGAATTATTTCTAAAATAGAATAAAGGGCAAAGGAAAAGAAACCAATTTATGGAACCAAATGAAAGGCAAAGCTCTTAACAACGAAAATGAATAATAACCTATTAGCTTATACCATAATATTAGAGGAGTGTTTTGGTGAAATAAATGACATTTAAAGTGTCTATATCTACAGTCGGATTACATTTGCTTTCACATTAAATTTATAGGTGATATCAGCTCTAAACTGATTCACATATTAGGCAGAACTGCAAAACTTCCCTGCGGTCTGGGTCACAAAGCGCTTAAAAGAAATTACGAAGGGCCAATAAATTCTTTTTTAACATAGGGACCCCCTGTTTGGTGTGAGGCCGTAGTAAACAAAGAAATATTCGCATGTTGCAAATAGTAGAGAAATTGATATATATTAAATTCACGAAGGCCTAAAATACTATTTCTTTCGTAGCTTTATGAATGATGGCTTCAGTTCCACACATAGGAGTTGCAATAGAGCAGAAGGCGAGGCTGTACAAAAAAAAGCACAACGCAGAACGAAGTGAAAATGAATGTGAAATACAGCTGCTGATTAAGGAATGGCCTCATCCTGAATGGCGACTGAACCCAATGCTATTATGAGACTGAACACCGTAGTGAACAGAGTTCTGTACAGAAGGAAGCAAAATTGGGGGTGAAGTCGGAGCAGGAGCGGCCATATATATGGACGAAATGCTTAAAGAACAGTGCAAATATAAGCTACAAATCTGCTTGTCAAAAAATCAAACGCAAAAAATAGCAATTTTGAAGTCACTAGATGAAGTGACATCACTTTAAAATCACATCACCAGAACAGTAGCCATCTACACCGACAGGAAGGTGACCTTAGCCCCGCTGAGAAACAGTTTTATACACAGCCAATTAATAGAAGGCACACGAAAAAATGTTCGACAATTCATGACGCAAAATTTTTCGATCCACTTCGGATTGGTGATAGCGTATAATGGAATTGAGGGGAATTGCCTGGCAGACAAATTCGCCAAAGCAGCGGCCTAGGAATTCGGTGAACTAAATGTAGTATACAATAGGATACCGATAAAACATCTGGCACTGAACTAAGAAAGAAACGGTTCACGGACAGCAGCAAAATTCGAAGAAAATTGTGAGTTGCTGCAGTCACAATAACGGATGACGGAGTTCTTCATCAGTCTAAGTACACACTACATGACAGGTCCTCCAATAATAAGATAGAACCGCTACCAATCCTAAGGGCATGGAACAAATTCAAAATTTACAGTTAGAAAAATATGCAGAAAAGTTAGTATTGGTTAACAGAGAAATCAATGTGACACTGGACACACTGCAGAATAGAAATAAACACTACATACTAATAGGGAATGTAATGAAGAAAATAAAGATGCTGAAGTATAACAATTGATATTATTGTTTAACTGTGTGAAGGCACGTGTCGGAATACAAGGGAATGAAACGGCAGACCGTCTGACCAAGAAGGTGGCAGCTGATGACATAGAGGAAATAGTTTACGATAATTTACCATAATAGGCTATAAACATAGAAGGGAGAGAGTACGAAATAACAAAATGGAGGATGCAGTGGACAAGTTCTACAAATGGAACAGTAAATTACTTCATCTTCCAATACATAAAAGAGAGTTTGAAGACAATGATACCTATTTCAGCTGAATTTGCTTCTATGGTAACGGGTCACAGTTTAACCAGAATCTACCTGCATAGATTCAAGATTATTCCAATTTCAAAGTGCCTTGTGGACTAAAAGAACAACAGACAATTAACCGTATAATTTTTAACTGCACACAACTCGAAAATGACAGACGGAACCTACGAAATATCACAGTCCGAACAGGTGACACCTGGCCGGGCCCCTCCGTTTGAACAACTCACAAGTAACAACACCAAGACGTTCACAGAGTTTGTAAGATCAGGCGCATTAGAAGACATACTTTAAATTTATACAGATTGTAGCTCCGTTATTTAGTTTAGCTTAAAAGTTAATTAGATAATAATGCAAAAGTTAGAAGATTACAGACAATAGGTAATATGTAAGGAACCGAATGTAAACCTGCTTTATCAATAGTAAATAAATGTAATTATACATGAGTGACAAATATATACAAGGTGCCCCAGGAGGAATGTGCCAGACTTCGGGAGTGTGTTCCTTATGTTAAAGTATACCGATATAACCCAAAACACCTGTGTCCAAATTTGAACGTTTACGGAGATATTTGCAAGAGAAAAGTGTGCTTTTCTTGTGCGTCCACGCACTGTACCTGTCAGCTGACAACGTTATTCATTTCTGTCCTTGAGTGTTGTGGCATACTACTGCAAGTCAGCTCACTCTGGCCATTGAACTGCACATGTAATTCCTTCAGGGTAAATGCAGTGCAGGTTACGGCTGTGTTGTTAATGGTTGGTAGGCACGTTGCTAACATGCCTACCAACCAAAGGCGTTTTCCCGATCGAAGGATTCCGTCTCGAAGTGTATTTACGCTAATTCACCAGACATTGCAGGATAATGGTTGTCTTCCGGGTGTTTCTTTGCAGTCTGAAACGGAGGTGGTAAGAACGTTTAACACACGAGAGAGCATTCTTCAGATGGTTCAGAGAATTCCGCTTCTGTCGAACCGTAAAATGGTCTGTCGCATCGGCGTATCACGTATGTAGGTGTGGCGAACTTTACATGAGGAAGATTTGTAGCCTTACCATGATCAAAGGGTACAACATCTGGAACCAGGCGACCATGCTCAGCGTATGGATTTGTGCCACTGGGTAAAAGCTCATCCCGAAATGTTAAGCGTCATTTTATTCAGTGATGAGGCGTCTTTTACCCGGGACGGTGTAAATAATTTACGAAATGTGCATAAGTGGTCCCACGATAATCCACATGAGACAAGTGTAACCAAATTCCAAATGAGATTTACAGTGAATGCATGGTGTGGTGTGCTTGGTAACAAGTTGATCGGACCTTTTGTCTTTGACAACAATTTAACGGGAAATGCTTATCAAGTCTTCCTGCGGAATGAGTTACCTGGTTTGTTGGAAGACATCCCGTTAATGATAAGGAGCCAAATGTACTTCCAACATGATGGGCTCCACCACATTACACTCGGCACGTGAGAGACTACTTGAATGAATCCTTCCCTAACCGCTGGTTAGGTCATGGTGGGCCCGTTACATGGCCAACGAGGTCGCCAGATCTTACGTCTCTTGATTATTACCTCTGGAGCCACATGAAAACATTAGTGTATGAATCGAAAGTCCAATCACGAGCACATCCGCAACCATCCAAACATCATTGGTTCCACTACTCAATCCCTCTTGATGCGTGCCGAAAACTGCATTGCAGCTGGTGGAGAACACTTTGAACAATTACTGTAAAGCAAGTATTTATTTTAGTAGTTGTGTAGCAGGCTTATACCGGAATGCGCAGTGAGTCATGTTACGTCACCGCAGAGCATTCATGAGTCATGTATATTGCTTGGAACCCTAAGGACAACCATGACATGAGTGCGAGTGTTTTGTAGTTCAATTTAATGGTTTTGTGTCACTCACAAATTAGTTTGATGTTAAGTACAGATATTAACATTACAGAAACCACATATTCCTGCCAGTTTTAATATGTATTTGATAATCCATAAGTTTGTAACAGCTGTCAAAGTTTCTAATTTCTCTGTCAATTATCTCCTTAACAGTTAAACTTTGGACATAGGTGTTTTGGATTATATCGGTATACTTTAACATAAGGATCACCCTCCAGAAATCTGGTACATTCCTCCTGGGACACCGTGCATATATATAAAAATATATATACATATTCATGTATAAATTTATGCACACATACATTTAAACATACACTCATATTTGCACATATAAATTATACATTCATGCATACATAAAGATCTCTATAAATACATAAAAACATCAAATAACACATATACAAATACGTACATAATTATATAAAAACATACATAACTACTTAATCACATACATAAACATACATAAACATATACAATTCATACGCACATAAATAAATAAAATAATACATGCATATAAATATACACATAACTACACACACACACACACAAACATTTACATATACATACAAACATATATATACACACACACATATATATATAAGTACGTACATAGATAACGTATATAGAAAAATTATGTAGTCAAACACATCTTAATCGCTGAGGTGTATTTAATGATTATGCAATGGAAACAAACATATGTTTCGTACTATATTGTCCATCATTTTGCTAGATAATATACATACACATATAGCATACATGAATACATACATTCATTCTTATATACATACACACATACATACTACTTACGTACGTACAAATATATGTATACATATATACATATATATTTATACATACATACATACATACAAACATATAAAACATAGACACATATATTGATATACAAGTGCGAACATAGATACATATATACATTATACACACATACCTAATATATGTATACAAGCATAACACACACATACAAATTTATATATATATATATATATTCATTCAAATCTCTGTGCATATATTTATACACAAATACGTACAAAGTTAAATACATACATGCACACACAACTGCATGCATACATACATACATACATATACACAT
>Ga0123354_10018637_pt1 | contig 10889 bp, 7 predicted proteins | sample TergutLab28metaG_2_FD_97872 | JGI IMG/M metagenome (GOLD analysis project Ga0123354, IMG submission 97872) | Labiotermes labralis P4 segment gut microbial communities from Petit-Saut dam, French Guiana - Lab288 P4 | ecosystem: Host-associated > Arthropoda: Insects > Digestive system > Gut ... | reverse complement strand
TAGCCACTACTGACAGTGTCATAGAGTAGAGTCCTTGAAATCTGAGGAAAGTGCAGGGACAGATCAGAAATTGTGAAACGTCTGTCGTCACGCACTCTTTCGTTGACCTTACGCACCAAATCACCATTCACCAAAGATGGGCGCCCACTTCGCGCCTCATCTTGCACGTTCTCTCGTCCTTCATTGAACATCCGAACCCATTTCCTAAACATGCCATCACTCATCGCATTGTCACCATACACTTGACAGATCTGGTGATGAATCGCACTTGGTAGCACATTCCTAGCGTTCAAAAAACCAATTACAGACTGTATTTCACCGTTGGCGGCCCCTTCAATTGCCTTAAACATGTTTAACGCACAGGAACAAACATAAACATAACACTAATTTTACGAAATGGCGTCTGTGGCTTCTCAATAGGTAGAGGAAGTCACTGCACATGCGCAAAGTGACAGTCTCGAGGATGCGCGAGAGATATGCGCAGACGGTACTTACTTTCCGAATAACCTACGTATACAGCTTCTCTGATAAATTGTATCCAACCTGATGATGGCCACAGCAACATCGGCCGAAACATGTAGTTGATAAGTTATATAATAATGATAATAATATTTATTAACTGCAATTGGGCTGTCACCCGGTGGCAGTGGTTATTTTATATGTATAAAAAATATGAAATTGGTTACTAATAAATTTAAGTCGGGAGGGCTACATGAGAAGCATGTAGTGGCACCTGATAATATAGTTGTGTTATGACTGCTATATCCTTACAGAATTATTACCTTAGGTTCTGACAGACACAACGGGGATGACGGCCCTTGAAGTTGGAAAGACGTAATAGAGCCCGAGAGGCCACAGATGGCAGGATAATACGGCGTATGTGCATTGGATGCCGGATAACTGAGGCTACAAACATACACTCACAATATATAACGCTTATTGCTTTTCCACGGCAACAATGGTTATGCGAACGCGCCTTAATATTACGTTGGCACTTATATTGCTTGTCTTGATAGACGGTAGATTATCGTGGCTTCTTTAAAAACTTTGGTTTGTAATACAAAATGACGGAATGTCATGGCCCACGGAACGAAATTTCAGTTATCTTTATCAGTAGTACCGAGCTGCTGACAAGTCCTTAGCCTGACCAGGAAGGAAACAAGCTCGGAAGCATGTCAGGGACGCGCGCGATTTCAACAATAGCGAGACGCGAGCTGTCATCAAGTTTTTTTCTTCCTGCAAGGCTAGGCGCCGAAGGAAATTCACGCCATTCTGACAGAAACATTAGCTTCTTTCCTGCTTGGGCTCAGGACTTATCAGCACCCTTGTATGTTTTTACGAAAGGCAAGATTTGGTCGATGATTTGTGTACCAACGAGATGTCGTTACTGTCGAATTAAAGCCTAGAAAAGTCGGAACTCTTATGTATGATGAGTGGTTATACGGCCTATGAGGTCTATAAATATCCCCCCAAAATCTAGGAAGCACCTCAGAAGTCTGGAAACCAGAAGGGTTGACATGAAGCAAGTTCTGTATGGTAAATGTAAATGTAAAGGTAAAGCAGTCCCGTTACAGGCCTGGAGTGGCCCAGATGGTTCCAGGAAGTTAAGGTTCCCAGATTACGTGACAACGGCACAGGATGGTGGTAAGGTCGTCAGCCTTACGCACCGGCAGCCTTCATCCCCAGGAAATGTTCCTGGTACTCATTTCTGTTAGAGGCTGAGTCGATCCCAAGGCCATAGTGCGATCGGAAGGCTTTTATATAAATGAAAAATTCCAATGGGATCGAACCAGCGACCTTCCGATTTGTAGCACAGCACCTTAACCACTGTGCTACCGCGGTCCCCTAAGTTCTATATGGAGGACCCACAATTTTGGCAAGACCTGTGAACTTAGTCACATTGGCGCTTTGTTCTCGCCGCATGTGAACTGATACACATTTTCGTGTCCAAGGAATAGAACTGTAATAATTATACTGAAAATTATGGGCTTCGTAGTAGGAAATTTAGTCGTCCGGTCTTTCAGACGCTGGGAATTTGTGCGCCTTTGCTGTAAGCTATGGATATGCCGTTAGCAATTGCAACAGAATACAGGGTGAGCATAAAGTCTTTCCCTGATTACAAACATTTAACACAAAAAAACTACTATACGTAGAATAAAAATAAATAAATAAATAAATATATATATATATATATATATATATATTCAGAATGTAACTCAAGAAGTTTTTTACAACACATTAGTACACTTCAACATGTGCTCCTTTTGTTGCACGGAGAACGTCTAATCGATAATCAATTTCTCTCCACATGTTCTCCAACATGTTTTCAGTTATTGTAGCAAAAGCGTCCGTTATTCTTGCCTTCAAATTTGTAATATCTGGAACTTTTGTCGAAAACACTTTGTCCTTAACATACCGCCATAAAAAGAAGTCAAGGGGGGATGATATCCGGCGATCATGGTGGCCAGGGTGTCGGACCATCTCTCCCAATCCGCCTTTTTGGAAATGTTGCATCCCAAAACCGACGAACATGTGAACCCCAGTGTTGAGGTGCGCCATCTTGTTGGAAATTTATCCACGGCTGAAACTCTTCTAACTGAGGTGCAACGTAAAGTTCTAACAAGTCCAGGGAAAGACTTTATGCTCACCCTGTATAGTTCAAAGCTACTCGGTGTACAAAGAGCATATAATACATCTAAAGTCTGTGCGCTATGATTGTAGCTACGCTGAAAGTCTTTCATACCGTTAAAAAATGGAGAATTTAGTACAAATGGACTATAAAGTCAAATGAAATTCTATTTAAGCCCTTCTTACTGCTCGTTGAACTATAACCACTGCGCTTCTCGAAATTTATCGGTAATCCAAGAAAACTCAAACGATTCTTCACATGTCATAAAACGTGAATGTGATTTCGAGTTGAAGGCGAAGTGTAAAATATTTTTCTACACGACGGTATTTAAAAAGGTCCATTACGAGGTAAAGAACTACTGTGTGTTTCGTAAATAATTGCCTAATCTGATAACCATATTAGCTTAAGTGATAAAAGCTTTCGAATTCGTGAGTTCCCAGTTCAAACCCTTGCGTGGACACTGCTCACATGATTTGATACTCTTCGTAATTTTCCGTGCTTCCAAACAAATGCTAAACTGTGCCTAAAATCAGATCACGAACATCTAAAGGGCCCCATACACCTTAATGGCCCCATACACTCTAAATGGCCCCATATACCCTAAAGGACCCCATACATCCTAAAGGGTCACATACACCCTAAAGGGCTCCATACACCCTAAAGTGCCCCATACACCCTAAAGGGCTCCGTACACCCTAAAGGGTCCCATACACTCTAAAGGGCCCCATACACCCTAAAGGCCCCATACACCCTAAAGGGTCCCATACACTCTAAAGGGCACCATACACACTAAAGGGCCCCATACACCCTCAGTTAAACTATGCAGTTTAACTTTGTAAAAAATGCACGAAAAACTGAACTGAATGTTCTCTGGCACAGCACAGGTTTCCCATCAGGTGTGTCAGTTTTTTTGTCAGTTCTGTGTGTCTTCTTGTGCGTGTGACTATGATGGATAAAAACAAGGCTGTCGTTTGCTGTTTGCTAGCCACATCGGCCATAATGTTATCCGGAAAGAAGAAAAGAAAGTGTAAAATGTGCAGTAAGAAGTGATAATTGAAAAGGAATATATCATGCGATGCTCATCTGCTGTATGAATTGCTAGAAACTGATGTGCCTTGAGGTGATGCCATCGTGGTGTCGGCAGGTAAACTGAGGAAACTGTGGGATTCCCTGAGTTGCAGAGTTCTGTGTGAAAGACAACTGGAAAGAACAGTTCTGAGACCTGCGCTATTGCCTTCTAATACTGCTCAGTTTACTCAGTTTTTCCATCAGGTATGACGTCACACAGTAAAATCGCTCAGTTTAACTGACAGTGTATAGGGCGCTTAAGCTGTGGATAACTGTTAATTATTAAGTTAGGAGATGTAACCGTGTCATAGCGATTAAACTTGCACACTTAAGACATGACATCTTGCCTCCATCTTGTGGTTACGTTCTCCTATAATTGAGACGTGTGTACGAGGGGAGAGGGTCCAAAAATAACCGGAATTTAAATGTGGCGCGCGAACTAGAATTAGTTGCGCGATGCGCCGCTAGGTGTCGCGAGTCAACACAATACTCTAGCAGTCTGCCGCGTGGCGTCAATCTAGGCTGACTGTTATTGTTGTTGTGGCTTTTTTTTTCTCAGTGCCTGCTAGGAAGTTCGGCAATTTTCATGATGGCTGGTAATAAAGAATAGAGTGTGCATGAAGTTTTGTTTTCTGTTAGGGAAATCAGCTGCTGAGACTGTTTTAATGTTTCAAGAAGCTTTTAAGGAGTAAAAAGGAGAGTACTTTGAAGGAGGCTGGAGTTGTAGTAGTATAAAACCTAATAAACCATTTTAAAAATATAATTCCGGTTTTTTTGCGACGCCTCGTATATTATTTCGAATTCCTTGTTCTGAGTAACAAATCGTAATCGTTCTGAAGACTATTGTCTGTATTAAACTAAGCGTCTATGTATCTGAGCAACATGTTTCGACCTAAATTAGGTCATCTTCAGGACCTTAAAAACAACTTACAAATCACAATGAAGAATAGAGTATGAAATTAATCGCTTCTCATGCATACAATTCGAGATGAGCAGGACAGATTGAAAGAATGCAAAATAGAACAATGTAAAATACAATTAAATAGACTGTCACATATCAGTCTGATGTATTATGTCGATTATTTACAAGTTACATTGCATTTTAATCCAAGGTTAAGCATCAGTATCAGTCAAAGTGTTTTCGTGGGAATTTGTAGGTTGTAATTTAAGTTCCTGTGTCAGGATTCCTTTTCTTCTATGTTCATTGCCAATCCTAATAAGTATAATTGTTAACTGGATGACTTATTAGACGATAAGGGACTTGGTGCGTGGAAGAAAGAAATGTTACGTGGAGAGAAGGAATGTTGCGTGAAGACGAGGAATTGTGCGTTGAGACGAGGGATTGTGCGTGGAGACGAGGAATTGTGCATAGAGACGAGGGATTGTGCGTGGAGACGTGGGATTTGCGTGGAGAGGAGGGATTGTGCGTGTATATGAGTGATTGTGCGTGGAGATGAGGGATTGTGCGTGGAGACGTGGGATTGTGCGTGGAGACGAGGAATTGTGCGTGGAGACGAGGAATTGTGCGTAGAGACGAGGGATTGTGCGTGGAGACGTGGGATTTGCGTGGAGAGGAGGGATTGTGCGTGTATATGAGTGATTGTGCGTGTAGACGAGGAATTGTGCGTGGAGACGTTGGATTGTGCGTTGAGACGAGGAATTGTGCGTGGAGACGAGGAATTGTGCGTAGAGACGAGGGATTGTGCGTGGAGACGAGGAATTGTGCGTGGAGAAGAGGGTTTGTGTGTGGAGACGAGGGATTGTGCGTGGAGACGTGGGATTGTGCGTGGAGACGAGGGATTGTGCGTGGAGACGAGGGATTATAGCACCGGAATTAAAGACATAACTTACGAGTTCTCACGAAAACACTTGGACTGATCTTCATGTTTGCACCGTGCATCAGTGATAATTAAACACTTTATTGTCCAACTAATGCACAAAATATTATAATATGTTGAAACAATTAAAATTGTAAAATATTTGAAAGTGCTCCAACATGTTTCGGATCACAGAAGATCCATCATCAGGGAGCCTTGTACAGTGTTTGGCTAAAAATTACAAGAATGATTGTATCGTGTCTGTTGATATGGACAAGGTCGGTGTTATGGCAGCATATTCTGCGTGTGTGTAGTTCACTGTATAGGAAGGCACCCTTCCCATACAGTGAACTACACACACGCACCACGGCCAGAATATGCTGCCATAACACCGACTTTGTCCATGTCAACGGACACGATAGAATCATTCTTGTAATTTTTAACCAAGTACTGTACAAGGCTCCCTGATGATGGATCCTCTGTGATCCGAAACATGTTGGAGCACTTTTAAATACTTTATAATTTTAATTGTATCTACATATTGTGCATTAGTTGGATAGAAAATTGTTTAATTACTTGGACTGATATTGATGGCTCACGAAATTTGATAAAGAAACGGACTGCAGCTTGTAAATAATTGATACAGTAAGTAATTGATAAGTAAATAATTGATACAGTAAGTAAATTATACAGTAAATAATTGATGCAGGAAATAATTGATACAGTAAATAATTGATACAGTAAATAATTTATACAGTCAGTAATTGATACAGTAAATAATTGATACCGTAAGTAATGGTACAGTGAATAATTGATACAGTAAATAAATGTTACAGTAAATAATTGATACAGTAAATAATTGATAAGTAAATAATTGATACAGTAAATAATTGATAAGTAAATAATTGATACAGTAAATAATTGATACAGTAAATAATCGATACAGTAAATAATTGATACAGCAAATAATTGATAGGTAAATAATTGATAAGTAAATAATACAGTAAATAATGATACTGTAAATAATTGATAAGTAAATAATTGATAGATTAAATAATTGATAAGTAAATAATTGATACAGGAAATAATTGATACAGTAACTAATTGATAGAGTAAATAATCGATACAGTAAATAAATGATACAGTAAATAATTGGTACAGTAAATAATTGGTACAGTAAATTATTGATACATACCTCCTATTGACATGTTTTATTTTATTTTATTTTATTTTGCATTCTATTAATGTGTTGTACTGATTTAAAATTCTGTGAGTGAGAAATTATTATTCATTTTCTTCTCAAATGTGTTCTTTAAAAGCCTATTTTCATTAAACCTGGATTCATTGTCCTCCTTCTTGCCTTAGTTGTCATTTGTGAATCAGTCCTATGCTTCCTCTGGAGATTCTGAGTTGGGTAGGGTGTCCTCAGGATGGATAACCAGTCCCTCGCTGACTACATACGCCACGAACTGCAGATTACAGGCATACAAGACAAGATAGATGAATACAGACGGAACTGGTTTCAGCACTTGCAAAGAATGCCACAAAACCGAATCCCTTTGAAATCATACCACTACACACGACAAGGAAGGAGAACAATTGGAAGACCGAAGAAGCGTTGGCGCGAGAAGCTGTAACTCTGGAGACGGAACGGATCAAAGGGTCCAATTCTTAATGTTTATGATGATGATGTGTTCTTTAAACTTTATGTTTTGTTGACCGTACATCTCCTTATAATCTTTGTAAATAGCCAGCCTGACGCACAGTTCTTTTTCATGTATGTTTATTTCGATTCTCTACATGTTTCGGACAGATACGTGTGCATCATCAGGAGAATTCCATCCAAACCTGCTCACCAGACGGTCATCTACACAAAGTGACATGTACCAGATGTCGTATTGATACAATATTTCTCCTGATGATAGGCACATGGCTGCCCGAAACATGTAGAGAATCGAAATAAACATACATGAAAAAGAACTGTGCATCAGGTTGGTTATTTCAAAGGATCATGTCACACCACAGATACAAGCAGTGTGTTTTCAGAGACGTTAGTGAAGTCAGATTAACTGGAAGAATAAACTACACTATCTGAACTACAAATTCCTACAAGACATGATCCTATTAAATAACCAACCTGATGCACAATTTTTCATGTATGTTTAATTCTTTTCTCTACAAGTTTCGGGTAACCATGTGCCCATCATCGGGATAATTATTGTATCAATGCGACACCTGGTTTGTGTCACTATGTGTAGATGACCGTCTGGTATGCAGGAGCACAATAATTATCCCGATGATGGGCACATGGCTCCCCGAAACACGTAGAGAATAGAAATAAATACACATGAAAAACTGTGCGTCAAGTTGGTTATTTACAAGGATCATACCAGGATGCACGGTCAACAAAACATAAAAATCCTACGAGGTAATCAGCAAGAATGTGCATATTTTCCAAACGGTCGGCAGAACATTGCAAGGATGTGAACTTCGTTTCTCACACCGAGGAAGGTTCATAGGCTGCGGGTGTCCCAGAATAGGGTGCTGAGAAAGATATTGGAGCCTAAGACGGACAAGGTAACAGGGGAGTGGAGAATAACAATATTTATTACTGTAATTGGATTGTCAACCTGTGGCAGTGGTTATTTTACATGTATACAAAATATGAAATTGGTTACTACTAGATTTAAGTTGGGAGGGCTACATGAGAAGCATGTAGCGGCAACTTGGAATCTTGGGAACCATCTCAGCATTTGCTTATAGACACAGGGAAACCAAGAAAAACCTGTGTCGAGATGGCCGGTAGCAGGATCTTCCGAATACTGACTTCTAGCCAACAGTCCGGTATCTAAAGTAAAAAACAGCAAAAGAGAGAAGAATACATAATGAGGAGCTTCATGATCTGGACTCCTCACCAGATATTGTTCGGATGATTAATCAGGTATAATGGATTGGTCGGAGCATGCAGCACGCGTGGGGAACAAGATGCAATTTTGTTATGGCGGTGTACACAATTTTGGACTGGTTTACAAAATTAAATTCTTGAAATAAAACCAGATAGATGCACTAATTTCTCAAATTTATACCCCTTGCTGTTTCAACGGGGAATTTGTGCTTTTATCAACATCGTACTGGCTCGCACCGTAACTGTCCCTCACCGATGAGTTGTGGCCCATGAGGGTTTCTTTTGCGAGGCACATTGAAGTTCTACAGGCTACTGAGCTAACTTCAGTGCACCGTTCTACAGGCACTTAATTTAAGTGCACCGTTGTACAGGCACTTAACTTAAGTGCATCGTTGTACAGGCACTTAAGTGCACCGTTGTACAAGCACTTAAGTGCACCGTTGTACAGGCACTTAACTTAAGTGCACCGTTGTACAGGCACAGAGGCTCTGCACAGGCCATATGGCCCATAGGGGGAGTAGAGGTATAGCTCTGCTCTTTCTTGACCACGACACGAGAAGGGGTGAGGAGTCAGCATCACGCCCCGGCCGCTCTTTACCCCTGGGAAAGACTCGGTACTCATTATACAGGAGGCTGGGTGGGCCCCAGGGCCGGTCTGGACAGGTGCGGAAAATTTCGCCTCCACCGGCATTCGATCCCCGGACCGTCCAGCCCGTAACCAGTCGCTATAACGACTAAGCTACCGGGCCAACAAGTTAATTTGGTAGAATAATAATATTCACCAAGCAACGCTGCGAAATGTTCTTACCAAATGGACTTATGTCCGTAGGGTGAACAGTGGACTTCAGTCTGTCCAGATTTTAATACACATTTCGCTAATGTGTTTCAGCTTTTTGTCTGTGGCGCACCAACTCAAATCGTACCTAGACCGCCTCGATCTTGAGGTTTCTAGATAAAACAAAATCAGACCCACACACACACACACACACAACCGGTAGGACTCCTCTGAATGTCTGATCAGCTCGTCACAGAGGCCGCTACCTGCACAACAGACACAAGAGACGAACATCCATGCCCTCAGCGGGATTCGAACCCGTGGTCCCAGGACCGCAGCGACTTCAGACCTACACCTTAGACCACACAGCTACCGGGATCTCGTGAGCCGTATTCGACATCGATAAATCAAGCCCAGCAATCTCCCTTTCTTGGTTGATACCGAGTTAGGTACACCGTTGGATTAGGTACTGCGTTGTCTACACGACAGTGTGGTGTTCGTTTTATCAAAGTCATCGAGTTGTCGAAGTTGCTAGGGGACTAAAATCCCTTGTCAAGTCAACTGTATTCATCCGTGTGCCAGAAGCAAACCTACAATCTCGATATCGATCAGCCAAGGAAGTTCAATACATCTGTGCGATCATGTCTGCCATAATCGAACCAACTGACTTTTTTTTTTGAGCTTGAAAATCGACGACATTTCTTTTTGTCTGATAGCTTCGAAACTCACGTTTCATGTCGTTTGCGAAATGGAAGTATCGTAATGTTCATATCTTCTTCTTCCATTGGCACTACAACCCACTGTGGGCTTTGGCCTGTCGAACAATGTCCTTCCATTTTTTCCTAACTGCCACCAACTCTCTCCATCTTCTCACTCCCACCACTTGAAGATCTCTTTCTACTTCCTCTTTCCATCTTTTCCTGGGTCTTCCACTTTTTCTCGTCCCTTCCACATCTTGAGTGAAGATCTTTTTGGGCATCCTATCCTCCTCTATTCTCTCTAACCAGCTTATCCTTTGCCCTTTTATCCATTTTACTATATTTTCTCCTCTGCTCATCTCTTTTAGTTCTCGATTCCTCCGACTTGTCCATCGTAATGTGTACATATTATCCAAAATTCCACCGCAGTTATCGTGTATTTGGAATATTATCGAATCCATAACAACTTTGTCCCTTGCGATACCATGAAAAGCAAGAGATTGTTTTTGATAATTGGTAGAAAATTGTGCAAGTGTTTGTTTTCAAATGTGTTGGTAATAATCGTGCAAATAGTAAAATGCCCCTGACAATAAATATTTTTGTTTCAAAGCTTCAAGTAATCATAAAGTTCACACACCAACAAACGCACTCTTTATTAAACTTGACGAAGTTTTAAAATTTGCATTAAAAATCACTTTGACTTGCTCCTACATGTTTCGGTCTCCGACCATCATCAGGGAGCCTTCACTAGAGCCTAGCTAAAGTTATATTTAGGTTAAGATTCGGTAAAAAAAACTACGTCGTTATATGATGTGTGGTGGTGTGGCAGCGTGTCATAGGTATGGTGTGTGTACTGTTGGCTGTGTTGAGTGCGAACAGTACACACACCATACCTATGACATGCTGCCAATACACACACCATACCGCACTCAACACAACCAACAGTACACACACCATACATATGACATGTTGCCAATACACACACCATACAGCACTC
>Ga0123354_10018635_pt1 | contig 10889 bp, 8 predicted proteins | sample TergutLab28metaG_2_FD_97872 | JGI IMG/M metagenome (GOLD analysis project Ga0123354, IMG submission 97872) | Labiotermes labralis P4 segment gut microbial communities from Petit-Saut dam, French Guiana - Lab288 P4 | ecosystem: Host-associated > Arthropoda: Insects > Digestive system > Gut ... | reverse complement strand
GTATCCGGGAAACAGCCTTTTTGATGCGATTTTTGAGGCAGAAGGCGGTAGCCACTGCCAATATAACACATTAAAGTCATAAAAAGCGTCAAAAAGGCTGTTTCCCGGATACCCCCTGAATAGTCACCACGTTACAGTTAGTGGGTAACTCACTCACCGCCCCGTATCCCCTCTCGCCACAGCCGCAGCTTCTCGTCAAAGCGCATACCGGCATACGCCGGACTGGTCGACGGCAGGACGTTTTTCTCTGCGCTTCCTATTGCGCGCGTGTAGAACCTGTACGCGTTATTGCCGTTGAACAGCACCCTGCGTATCCCGCGCTCCGCGATAAATACCGGCAGCCCCGAATTATATACCGGGTTACGTATCGTGCTGTCAAGCGCCCCGTCTGCTTGGCACTGCCCGATCACGTCCCAAACAGCGACGCCGTTGCCGGTGAGGACAGCTTTTTTCCGCTCGTAATCCTCATCGGCGTATTTCAGGTCGAAGATCCCGTAGATTATCCGCCAGAATTGGTTGCGCGGGTTGCCGTAATACTCCCCCCTCTCCCGCGACAGCGGGCTTGGGAATGTGCCGAGAATCAGTATCCGCGGGTCGTCGCCGCATAGCGGCGGGAACCCGCGGTGAATCGTTTTTTCTTCCATTTTGAACCCATCGTACATAATAGCGCGATATAAGATCCCCTATCCCCTTGCATCCGGCCACATAGACGGCGGCGGTGCCGGCGCTATGAACGTTACCTTGCTGTGATTGATCTCATGCGGCTCCTTGCCGCTGTTCGGCTCTCCGATCAGTACGGCGATACACAGCTCATATCCGTCCGGGAACCTCAACCGCCTCCTGAATTCTTCTTTGCGCGGGCCTTCAATCGGCAAGCGGGCCATGCCGACAATGCAGCTACTCAGGTCGATTGACTGCGCGGCAAGCGCTATTGTCTGGCACATTATGCCGCAGTCGACCGGCGCCCAGTCCGAACCGTCTGACAATATCAGCGCCATGCATGGGGCGTTGTAAAGCAGCTTCCCGCCGCGCGACATCATGCGCTCATAGCCCGACTTATCCTCCCCGGCGGCAAGTATGCTCATGCCCTCCTTGTCAAGCTCATCTACTATCGCCTTGTCGGTGATAAGGATGACATGCCACGGCTGGCGGTTCATGGCGCTGGGCGCGGCAATCGCGGCGGTCGCGACAGCCCTGATCTGGTCGCCCGTGAGCGGCTCGCCCGTAAAATCCCGGCAAGAGTAGCGCGAAGCGATTGTTTTTAGTACCTCGTTCATGTTATAATACCTCCTTGAAGTTTTGAGCCAATTGTAGCACATATAAGCAGGCTTTACAATAATACATAAAGGACTGATCAACATAATGCGGGAACTTGAAAAAGTGTACGAGCCTTCACAGGTCGAGGGCAGGATCTATAAGCTTTGGATGGACGGGGGATACTTCCGCGGCGTCGTCGACCCAGATAAAGAGCCGTTCTCGATCGTCATACCGCCGCCCAATGTGACGGGGCAGCTTCATCTTGGGCACGCTTTCGATAATACCGTACAGGACATTCTGACACGCGTGAAGCGTATGCAGGGCTACTCCGCGCTGTGGGTTCCGGGTACCGACCATGCGGGCATCGCCACGCAAATCAAGGTCGAGGAGGAACTGCGCAAGGTGGGGATGACCCGCAACGACCTGGGGCGCGAAGCGTTTGTCGCGCGCGTTTGGGAATGGAAGGAAAAATATGGCGGGCGGATCATCGAGCAGCTCAAGCTGCTCGGCTCGTCATGCGATTGGTCGCGCGAGCGGTTCACGATGGACGAAGGCTGCTCGCGCGCCGTGCGCGAGGTGTTCGTTTCGCTCTATGAGAAAGGCTTGATATATAAAGGCAACCGCATAATCAGTTGGTGCCCCGACTGCATGACCGCGCTTTCGGACGCGGAGGTAGAGCACGAGGAGGCGGAGGGAAACCTTTGGTACATAAAGTATCCTGTCAAGGGCGGGGATGGTTATATCGTCGTGGCTACGACGCGCCCAGAGACGATGCTTGGCGACACGGGCGTCGCCGTCCACCCGGAGGACGGGCGCTACAAACATCTTATCGGAAAAACCGTCGTCCTCCCGCTGATGGGGCGGGAGATTCCGATAATCTCCGACGAATATGTCGACAGGGAATTCGGGACCGGCTGCGTTAAGATGACCCCCTGTCACGACCCGAACGATTTTGAGGTCGGGCAGCGGCACAATCTCGAACAGGTCCTCATACTCGACGAGCACGCGCGTATTATAAACAGCGGCAAATACGACGGTTTAGAGCGTTATGAGGCCAGAGAAGCCGTCGTCAAAGATTTGAGTGCTTTGGGCCTGCTCGTCAAAATCGAGGAGCACTCGCATAATCTGGGCAAATGCTACCGCTGCGGCACAACTGTGGAGCCAATCACGTCCCCGCAATGGTTTGTGAAAATGGCGCCGCTTGCCGTTCCCGCTATCGAGGTCGTTAAGGACGGGCGGATGAGGTTTGTCCCCGAGCGGTTTTCCAAGACCTACCTGAACTGGATGGAAAATGTGCGCGACTGGTGCATTTCGCGCCAATTGTGGTGGGGCCACCAGATCCCGGCGTGGTACTGCGCGGACTGCGGACATGTGACCGTTTCGAGGGCAGACCCGGATATGTGCGAGGGCTGCGGGAGCGCGCGCATCGAGCGCGACCCGGACGTTCTGGACACATGGTTCAGTTCCGCGCTTTGGCCGTTTTCCGTGTTCGGCTGGCCGGACAGGACTCCGGAGCTCGAATATTTCTATCCGACGACTGTCGTGACGCCGGGTTATGAGATCATCTTCTTCTGGGTGGCGCGGATGATATTCTCCGGCATGGAGCACATGGGCGACGTGCCTTTCCGCACGGCTTACATTCACGGCATCGTGCGCGACGAGCAGGGCCGCAAGATGTCAAAATCTTTGGGCAACGGCATCGACCCGCAGGATATCATCAACAGCTACGGCGCGGACGCGCTGCGGATGAACATGATCTCGGGCAATTCCCCGGGGAACGATATGCGGTTTTACACGGAGAAATGCGAGGCTTTCCGCAATTTCGCGAATAAAATATGGAACGCGAGCCGCTTTGTGATGATGAATTTGACAATAGAGTACAACGAACTGCCTGAGACGCTTGAACTGGAGGATAAGTGGATCCTCTCGAAGTTCAACTCCCTTGCCGGCGAGGTGTGCGAAAACATCGACAAATACGAGCTGGGCGTCGCCGCGTCGAAAATCTACGATTTCATATGGGACAGCTTCTGCGACTGGTATATCGAGCTGACGAAGCCGCGGCTCCAGGGCGGCGGCGACGGCGCGTTGGCCGCGCAAAGGGTGCTGCTGTATGTGCTGACGGAAACTTTGACGCTGCTGCATCCTTTCATGCCGTTTATCACCGAGGAGATTTGGCAGGCGCTGCCGCATGAGCGGCAGGCGGCGGGCGCCGGCGAGGGCGGTCAAGACCCGGCAAGCGGCGCGGCTGGCGGCAGTGCGGCGGGCGGCGGTGCTCAAAGCCCGGCGGGCGGCGAGTTAGGCCCGGCAACCGGCGGCGCTCTTATTGTCAGGGCATACCCCAAATTTACCGAGGCTTTGAGCTTCCCCGACGACGAGGCCGATTTCGAGTCGGTCATGTCGGCAATACGCGCTGTTCGCGCCCGCCGCGCGGAGATGAATGTACCGCCGTCCAAAAAACCGAGCCTCACGATCGTTACCGACAGGCCGGAGGTTTTCGAAGCCGGGCGCGTCTATATTGGCCGCCTCGCGTACGCGGGCGAAGTATCCGTGACCAGAAGAACCCCCGCTGAGCAAAGCGGACTCGTCTCGGTCGTGACCGGCGACGCCCGGCTTTTCATGCCGTTGTCGGAGCTGGTTGACATCGCGAAGGAGCGTGAGCGCATTGAAAAGGAACTCTCAAAGGTCACGCTCGATATCGGGCGCACGGAGCAAAAACTGCAAAACGGGCAGTTCACGTCGAAGGCGCCGGAGCATGTAATAAACACAGAGCGCGAAAAGCTCGACAAGCTCCGCGCCCTGCTGAACAATCTAAATGAGAATTTAAAGGATCTTTACTAACTATACACGTATCCGCGCAGTTCATCGCGCATACGGAGCGCTTCTTCCCTGGCGGCGGCGGCATAGTCCCCGCCGCTTTTTTTCCATGCGGCAATTATCGCGCGCGAGGAATTGACGATCGCCCCTCGCCCGTTCGGTAAAAACGCGCGCGCCGCGTCCCGCGCCGAGCCGCCCTGCGCGCCGTACCCCGGCACGAGAAAAAACATGTTTTTCAGCCGCGCGCGCAGGTATTCGATCTCCTCGGGATATGTCGCCCCGACGACGGCGCCTGCGCGCGTGAATCCGTATTTGCCGACCGTATCGCGCGAGATTCCCTCAATAATGTCGCCGACGGCGGCGTAGACGCGGATAACGCCCCTATCCGCTCCCGCGGTTTTATCCATGCTCGCTCCCGCGTCTGCTTCCGTTTCCGCTCCCGCGTTTGCTCTCCTGTTCACCCACGCATTCTCGGCGATTTCCAAATCCTGCAGCTCCCCGGCGGAGGGATTCGACGTTTTCACGAGCGCGAACAGCGCCTTGTCATATTTTACCGCGGTTTCGAGAAACGGCCTGATCCCGTCTGAACCAAGGTAGGCGTTGACCGTCAGCGCGTCGGCGTCGAAGGGGCGCAGTTGCGCGCCGCCGACCTTGACCGCGCCGAGATACGCAGCGCTGTATGCTTCCGCCGTCGATCCGATGTCGTTGCGTTTCCCATCGATTATCACATACATGCCCTTACTTCTCGCGTAATCGCACGTCATTTTCAGCGCCGATACGCCATGCGGGCCAAGCGCCTCGTAATAGGCTGACTGCGGCTTCACTGCCGGGATAATGCCGCAAAGGGCGTCGATCAGCCCCACGTTGAATAAATACGCGGCCGAGGCCGCCGCCTCGAGGGTCTCCCCTTTTTTCGCGAATTGCTCTTCCAGAATTTGCGGCGGAATATGTTCGAGCGCCGGGTCGAGCCCTACAACGGTAGGGTTGCGCAGCTTGTCGATTTTTTCCTGCAAGCGGTCAAATGACATGGAAAATCCTCCGGCCTTTAAAATAGCGGTGATAGTAACTTACAGATCGATTTTCGTGTTTTTTATTGACGTTTTGCGTCTGTAAGTTACTATTGATCCCTATATACTATCTCCCCGCGCGATATTGTGTACTTGACCCTACCGCGCAGCTTCATCCCGTTAAGCGGCGTATTGCGCGCTTTTGACTTGAACTTCTCAGCCGCCACCGTCCACTCCTCGTCCGGATCAAAAATCACAATATCAGCCGGCGCGCCGACGGCAAGCGTCCCGGCGTCGAGTCCAAGTATGCGCGCGGGATTGGCCGACATAAGCTCAATGACCTTCTCGAAACTCAGCTTGCCCGTATGATACAAAGCCGTCAGCGAAGCCGCGAGCGATGTCTCCAGCCCTACCATGCCGCTGAGGGCATTGGCAAGCGGGAGCTCTTTTTCCGCTTCCGTATGCGGCGCATGGTCTGTCGTGATGGCGTCGATTGTCCCGTCGGCAAGTCCGGCGATGATGGCGTCCACGTCGCACGCCGTCCTGAGCGGCGGGTTGATACGCGCGAGAGCTCCCTGCTTCAATATCTCGTCCTCTGTGAGCATAAAATACTGCGGGCAGGTTTCCGCCGTGATTCTAACGCCGCTCGCTTTCGCCAAGCGGATGATCTCGACCGCGCCGGCTGTGCTGACATGCGCTATGTGGACCCTCGCGCCGGTATCTTTTGAGAGCATCGCGTCCCGCGCGACCATGATTTCCTCCGCTATCGCCGGGCGCCCGGGAATCCCCAGCTTGCGCGACACGGCGCCTTCGTTGACGGCATATGATTTCGCCATATCCGCGTCCTCACAGTGGCTGATGATGATAAGCCCATACTCATGCGCCAGCCGCATCGCCCGCCGCATGAGGTCGGCGTTTTGGACCGGTCTGCCGTCGTCGGAAAGCGCAACAGCGCCAACCACCTTCAGCGCCACAAAATCCGTCAGCTCAGTTCCTTTTTGCCCTACCGTGACGGCGCCGTATGTCAAAACACGTACCGGCGCCTGCTTCCCTTTTTCAACAATATGCCTGACGATGTCCACACAGTCGGCGACAGGCAATGTATTGGGCATACAGCAGCATGTCGTCACGCCTCCGGCGGCGGCGGATGCCGCGCCCGACATGGTGTCTTCCTTGTACTCAAAGCCCGGGTCGCGAAAATGCACATGCATATCAACAAGCCCCGGCGCCACAAGAAGCCCCGCCGCGCCGAGCGCTTCCATATCGCCGGTTTTGCTGATGTTTTCGGCGACTTCTACTATCCTGCCATTGTCGATAAGTATATCTGTCGTACGCTTCGCGCCGACGGCGGTACATCCGCCCTTAATTAATAGCATAATTCGTCCTCCTGAGTGTGTCTTGACGCCTTCTCCTCCGTTGATTGCTCCCTACCCGGATTTACGCTGTCATTATACCGAACCGCCGGCGCTTTGGCAAGCGGACATACGTACATAAAAGGCGCAGGCTTGCCAGTAGTCGCCGAATCTGATAGAATCAGCGTACTTTCAAACAGAGGAATTATCAAATGTTTAAGCTGATCAAAAAGCAAGGGCTCGCCCGCAGGGGCGAATTCATGACAAGCCATGGCGCGATACAGACGCCAGTGTTCATGAATGTCGCGACTCAGGCGGCGATCAAAGGCGCGTTGTCAAGCGTTGACCTCACGGCAGTAGGCTGTGAGGTTGCGTTGTCCAACACATATCATCTGCATATCCGCCCCGGCGACGAGCTCATCCGCTCGTTAGGAGGGCTGCATAAATTCATGTCGTGGGAAGGCCCGATACTCACCGACAGCGGCGGGTTTCAGATCTTCTCGCTCGCCGGGGAGCGCGCCCGGCATCAACCAGCCGCTCATTCCGCCATATCCGGGCAAACCCTGCCCCGGCGCCCTCTTCGCCTTTCGATCGGCGAGGATGGCGTCGCTTTTCAGTCGCATGTCGACGGACGCAGGATATTCATGTCCCCGGAGGACAGTATGCGCATACAGTCAAATCTCGGCTCCGATATCGCGATGGCGTTTGACGAATGTGTGGAAATACCTTCCCCGAGACTCTACGTGGAGAAATCCTGCGAGCGGACATACCGATGGCTGGTCAGATGCCGGGACGAGCTTGAGCGCCTTCGCGGCGACGCAGGCGTCATAAACCCAGGACAGGCGCTATTCGGCATCAATCAGGGCGCGACTTTCGAGGATATCAGGATATCGCACATGAAACGCATCGCGGAGCTGGACTTGCCGGGTTACGCGATCGGCGGCCTTGCCGTCGGCGAGACTACACAGGAGATGTACGACATCATTAGTAAAGTCGGGGAACATATGCCTCAGGACAAGCCTAGATATCTGATGGGCGTCGGCACGCCGCTCAACATTGTCGAGGCTGTCGCGCGCGGAATAGATTTTTTCGACTGCGTGATGCCCGCCAGAAATGGGCGGCACGGGCGGCTTTTCACATGGGGCGGCTGCATAAATATACTTAACGAGCGGTACAAGAACGACGGCGGAGCGATAGATGATGGCTGCGGCTGCCCGGTGTGCAGCCGTTTCTCGCGCGCGTATATACGCCATTTGTTCAAGGCGGGCGAAATGCTGGCAATGCGCCTTGCCGTGCTGCACAACCTGTTCTTTTACAATTCGTTGATGACGCGGATCCGCGACGCTCTCGACAACGGCGAATTCGACGCCTTCGCGCGAAGCGTCAGGGGTTCGAATATGGCAAAGTAAATAGCGACGTGTCTATTCAGGAGGTATCCGGGAAACGGCTTTTTTGATGCGATTTTTGAGGCAGAAGGCGGCAGCCACTGCCAATATAGCACATTAAAGTCATAAAAAGCGTCAAAAAGGCGGTTTCCCGGATACCTCCTGATATAGATACATAGCGACTATAGCGGTTACCAAAATTTAGCTTGCAATTTCTCCCAAAATATTGTAAACTTCATAACATTAGCGATATCCGCAAGGCATATAATCTGCACGAAAAACTATCAAAATTATGTATGGAGGATTGAGAATGAGAAAAAGACACATTGGAAGACTCGCGACTGCCACGGCAATCATTTTAGCGCTTATGCTGGCGCTGACAGCGTGCGGCGGCACAACAACCACCCCATCAGCCAGTTCCCCGGCGCCAGCCGCCTCGGCTTCACCCGCGCCAAGCGCATCCGACGCAGGTACGGCAAACAAAGTTTATACGATCGGCTTTAACACATGGGGCTCGGGCGTGCCGATACTTGACCTGTTCGGAGACGAGACCGCCTACGCGCTGGACGCCCTGGGCATGATCGGCAACAGGGCAAGCGACGATTTTACATCCGAAAAAGAACTGCAAAACGTCCAGAACTTTATTTCCTCACAGGTCGACGGGATCGCAATGCAATGCTCCGCGGACCCGGTGCTCCCGCAAGCCGCCGACGCATGCGCGAAGGCACAGATACCTTTCGTCCTGCTCGTATTTGTCGGGGATGACAATGACCGCGCCACAATCCGCGCGAACAACGCCTACTATGCCGGCGCCGTAAACTCCGATCTGGTTAACGACGGATATATCATCGGTCAATTGGCAATCAAAGACGGCCATAAGACGGCTTGTATAACCGGCGGCAATATCGGCGACAATAACATGGATCAGCGCATAGAGGGCTTCACTAAGGCGTTTGTGACCGAAGGCGGCGGGAAGATACTTGACGAAGCCCGCTGCACCAGCCCCGCCGAGAGCCTCCAGAAAGCGTCCGACATGCTATCGACGTACAGGGATGTCGATTGCGTTTATGCGTTGGTCGGCGACTACGTGCCGGGCGCCATCACCGCGATGGATAACCTCGGCTTGACCGGCATCGACTGCTATGCGTCCTGCGTTGACCTTGCCACGGCGAATTACATCAAGGAAGGCAGAGTCGTCGAGGGTAACGACGGTATCGGCCTTGCCGCCGTGATCGCGCCCGCGATGCTGATAAACTTCCTGGACGGCCACCCCGTCCTGGCGCCGGACGGCAAAGCCGCGGAGTTTAAAACAAACCCGTTCCTTGTGACGAAAGACAACGTTGACGATTATATATCGATCTTCTATACGCAGGGCGTCCACCCCGTCACCGCTGATCTGCTGAAATCGCTGGTTTGGAGATACAATCCCAACGTCACTTACCAGACATACGCAGACATGATAGCAAGCGGTCTGACGTTAGACGCCTTGTTGAAAGCCCCCGGCCGCTAAGCCGCGGCAAAACCGGACATAAACATAACATTATAACATTATTCGCAGCAGTCTGCCGCTTTATGCGGCAGGCTGTTGCGGAAAATCGGCGAAAATGGTCTCTATTCAGGGGTATCCGGGAAACAGCCTTTTTGATGCGATTTTTGAGGCGGAAGGCGGTAGCCACTGCCAATATAACACATTAAAGTCATAAAAAGCGTCAAAAAGGCTGTTTCCCGGATACCCCTGAATAGAGACCGAAAATGAGGTGATGCAAACGTGCTAAGCGAGCTTTCCGACAAAAATCAAAGCGGCAAACATATCAGTCCGGCGCTGTTTCTGGTTCTATTCATCGCCGCGCTGATAGTCCTTGCGTTCATTCTCGATTTGCTGACCGGCGGGACTTTCATTGATCTAAAGAACAACGCCACAAACCTCAAGGTCATCATATCCAACTCAATATATCCCACGTTTCTCGCGTGGGGCTTATGCTTTCTTTTCGCTTGCGGGTACACGGACCTGTCTATCGGCGGCGTTGTAGTGCTCGGGTCGTTCGCGTCATGCGTTTTTGGCAACATGTACGGATATCCGGGCGTTATAATCGGCGGGCTTGTAACCGGTACCTTGCTGATATTCATCAATTTCCTCGTTTTTACCTATACGAAGATACCTTCGTGGATCGCCAGTATCAGCATGGCGCTGATATATGAGGCAATCGCCGTTTTCCTGCGCCTGAACAGCGCGACAAAGCCTCTTGTGGACGCGGAGCTGGGCCGCGATTTCAGGGCGCTCGGCCAGATTCCGGGGAGTATTATCCTGCTTGTCATCGGGTTTATAATCGTTTACTTTGTATACAACAGGACCAGCATCGGCCTTAACGTCCGGGCTATCGGCTGGAATAGGGAGGTTTCAAAGTCTCTGGGAATCAATATCATGAAGACACTGCTCTGGGTGGGGCTTATATGCGGCCTTCTGATCGGCTTCGGCTCGGTTATCCAGCAGAGCTACAACACCTACACGATAGTCATGACGGGACTCACTAGTATGTATATAATCTTCCAGCCACTCGCTATCGTATTGCTTGCCCAGATATTGCAAAAAAGGATCAATATCATCATCGCGGTGCCAATTTGCTCGATCATCATATATATGGTGTTCAACCTGCTGTCAAAATTCGGCGTCCCGTCCGGAACTCTCCAGCAGGTGTTTTTGGGCGCGTTTTTGATAGTTTTCGGCATCGCGGGGCAAAGGGGCGTCAAGGAGGTCGTGAAATGAGCGGCGCGATTCTCGAGATCCGCGGGCTGACAAAAGATTTCGGCCCGACGCACGCGAATAAAAATATAGATTTGACTTTGCAAAAAGGGGAAATACGGGGGCTTGTCGGCGAAAACGGCTCCGGTAAATCCACCCTCATATCGCAGATAGCGGGCTTGTTCCCCTCTGATTCCGGCGAAATGCGCGTAGGCGGGGATGAGTACCTCCCCCGCAGCCCGCTCGACGCGTATAAACACGGCATTTCTATGGTCATGCAGGAGCTGGGCGTCGTAGGCAGCCTGCCTGCTGGCGTAATCGTTTTTGTCGGCAG
>Ga0123354_10018634_pt1 | contig 10890 bp, 7 predicted proteins | sample TergutLab28metaG_2_FD_97872 | JGI IMG/M metagenome (GOLD analysis project Ga0123354, IMG submission 97872) | Labiotermes labralis P4 segment gut microbial communities from Petit-Saut dam, French Guiana - Lab288 P4 | ecosystem: Host-associated > Arthropoda: Insects > Digestive system > Gut ... | reverse complement strand
TTTTTTTTTATTCTATATATATATATATATATATATATATATATATATATATATATATTCTATTGATTATTGAACACAACGAGGGTGTCTCACATGAAAATTATAAGTACCAGTCAAGGATACATCCATAAATATGAAAACCTGAAAAGGAAACTATGCAATTACAACACCAACATTTGTTTTAATCAAAAATGTCTTATAAAATACTTAATCCCAAAAAAAAACTAAGCTGTTAAAAGATTTAATTATCTTTTAATTGTAATTACTGAACAAAAGGTTGTTTTAGACTGCGCAATCATACACAGGATGTTTCAGGAGGAATAATAAACAATTTAGGAGGTGGTAGTATGGACTATTCAGAGTAAATAAGTTCATATAAACATGTGCCCAGTTTTTAATGGGTGTGAAGATACAGCTGTTTGCATTTGGCACGTGCAAATTAGATTTTTGTCTGTGGGGATGGATGGAAAGCTAAGTATTCGAAGACAAAGTAAACACAAGAGACGAACTGGTCGCTCGCATTATGAATAGTGCTGCCCTCATAAAGCAAGAACACCAAGAGGCCTCAGGAGAGCTACACGTTATTGCCAAGAGGGTTGAAAAGTTCATTGAAGTCGATGGTGGGATTTTTGAACACTTACTTTGAACTGCTGCAATTTATTGAGATAATTCACGTAGCCAATAAATGCAATCAATACGTCATTTGTCTTTCCTTCATACCTTTTGTAAGGATTTTTACGTGTAACGTTCAAACAGCTGTATCTTCACACCCACTGAAAATTGGACAAATGTTTATATGAACTTATTAACTCCGAATAGTCCATACTACCACCTCCCAAAAGATTTACTATTCCTCCTGAAACACCCTGTGTGTATGTATGTATGTATATATATTCTATTGATTATTGAACACAACGGGGATGTCTCAGCTGAAAATTACAATTAAACCAAATACTTAAGGCATATAAACTAAACTCCGTGGCCTTAGTCCGCACGCGAACTATACCGACAGAGCGGCCGCCGCCGGTCGGCGAAGTTAGTGCCAACTTTTGCGGCATATACACACACACACACATCATCTATAAACCAACAAACCTAACCATCACCAATCAAGTACGAACAAGGCCAATTAAACACAAACATAACCTTTAAAAAAAAATGCCATCCCAAAATGGCGAGTACAAACCAAGTGTTAATATTACATATTAAATATGCCCCCAATCAACTATAACAAGTCCTAAGAACAACCATGACCGGAGAAATATTTTGGTAACAAATGTTTAAAATCGTGCTCCCTTCTTCATGTCGGTTGGAATTCAGTACTTGTCGAACGACGCTTATTTTGAAAGATGAAATTCAGTAACGCCTTGAAATACTCGTATTAGATTTAATAAAGGTCTCTAAAGCCGGTGTAAAGTTCTACCGGTGAAGACAACGCAAGCCCTGCCATGATCCTTATTAGACGTTTCTGCCGAATGGTTCCAATTTATAAATCTTCCTTGGTAAAGCGCTGGATAAATTCGAACATCAAAACACGAAACTTATTCAGTGCTCCCTTGGAGGTACAATGAAGTCATAGAAGGGGGCCTGCCTGCTTATTAAGTTGGAAATAGCATCATCATTACAATTATCCACGAAGGACGCTCCGGCAACTTTCCCTTTTGTCAGTGATCCCTGATTTCCACATCACGACAAATTATCCGCGAAACTCGGTTCAAGAGCGGCTTAAGAGCCGCTCACGTGGCCATGGCTAGTAATGCACACGGTTGTATGAGGAAGCAGTCCTGATATATTTCAAAACAGTATGCCGGCATTTCGGACCCGCTACGGGCTGGATGGTCCGGGGTTCAAATGCCGGTGAGGGGACGAGATTTTACCCGACTGTTCAAACCGGCCCTGGGGACCACCCGTGCTCCTATACAACGGGTACAGGGACATTCCCGGGGGAGGGGGGTAAAGCGGCCGGAGAGTAGGGTTAACCACCCACCACATCTAACGCTCAGGTTAAAGGAAGAGCAGAGTTATTTACCTTCGCAACGGCATTTATATACGGATGTCAAAAATGAAATAAAAATCTGTAAGGGTTTTTCTGTCACAAGGTAAACAATGTGAAACCTGTTCCATGGGAATAAACAGTACCAAACGGAGACCGTTTCGTAGGTCCTGACAACAACCACAGCGACAAAACCTAGCATGTAATTCATACTTTAATATACGCTCTAATAAAAGTACAACCACTAAAATGGAAGTTGTGATAATTCAGCCAGTACACATACGGTCGACCACAGATTTCTCTTCGCCCTTTTATATACACAAATCTTGTGGGGATAGTGCAATCTACACATGTAAATTTTTTTATAGGAACCATCCAGTACTGTTATTCAGTATTCATAAAGTATTTCATTCGGTCACAACACAACATCAATATATAGTAACAAATACATAGATTTGGCTACATGTTTCGATTTCATCAAACCATCCTCAGGTCAATATTTATAATATGTTGGTACATTCAATGTGTGGGGACCGCGGTAGCACAGTGGTTAAGGTGCTGGTTCGATTCCAGATGGTTTAATTGGAATTTTTCATTGATATAATTCTTCTGATCGCACTATGGCCCTGGGGTCGACTCAGCCTCTAACAGAAATGAGTACCAGGAGTATTTCCTGGGGGTAAAGGCGGCCGGTGCGTAAGGCTGACAACTTTACCACCATCCTGTGCCGTTGTCATGCAATCTGGGAACCTTAACTTCCTGGAACCTTCTGGGCACCTCGGGACTGTAATGGAACTGATTTACCTTTACATTCAATGTGTGTGTACATTATGGGATCACATATTGTTTACACTAATAAAAGCGAAAATAATACCAGTTTTTTAATAATTGTAATTCCAAGTTTATTTATTTCTAGAAATCTATTGACAGAATGTATTTTTAAAAACATAGGTAAGAATTCTTATCAGTGCCTAGGCACTTTCGTAGTAAAACTTATGTCAAATTATGTACATCTCGAGTTGATCTAGAACTTTTGTCAAATGGGCTTTCATTTTTCGTTTTATTGGCGTAAACAATATGTGGAATCGAATAATGTATGCAAACAATGAATGTAAAATGTACCTACAAATAATAAACATTGATGAAGACGAAAACATGAAGCCAAAACTATGTATTATTTACTATATACTGATGTTTTGTTGTGACTGAATAAAATACTTTATGAGCATGTAAAGATTGCCAGATAGTTAAACGGACAGTCTCGGACCTGACGACACGGTTCGATCGCCCGTACAGCGCCTACAGCAAAAGTGTCAAGAGTAATGAAATTCTACTAGACCCACGGCTAATGAAATGGGACATACAGTTTCATGTCTTCCACATTCCTTGCATGTGACGCAGTATCGCTCGATGGCATTCACTCAAAAAAAAAATAATCGTGTCAGGCAGTAGTGTGAGAACCAAACAGGATATTGTGCTGTAAGTATATAAAGGATAATGGCGTAGAGAGTTATTAGCGAAGAAACAAATGTGCACAAAATGGAGCTAGAGACATGTAGATCAATTACAACGTAAGTGGTGTAAAACTAAAGTATGAACCGTCCAGCTGAACGCGGAATCCCCTCATAGTCGCAGTGCTGCTTAGCGGCCAAAGACGCCTACCGCATTGCACTAGGCCCTAGTCGGTCTCGAGTTTGGAATAGAAAAAAAACGCCCTGTACGATCATACAAAAAGGTGGAACACTGTGATGGTATTTCTAGTCCCAATACGCGCTTTGACCTTTCTGTCTTCCCGTGTGTGTGTGTGTGTGTGTGTGTGTGTGTGTGTGTGTGTGTGTGTGTGCGCGCGCGTGTATTTTTTAAAGGTTAGGTCAGTTTAACGGTAATGAATGCATCACATATAATTTCAATGGATAAATCACACTGACTTGCAATGGCTGTCAGTGAAGGCCACATTTACCCGCAATGGTTGGTTAACATTTAGTTCCAGTGGCTAAATCACATTTACCTGTAATATCTCCGTCACATTTCCTTGCGATGGCTGTCACTAGGTTTATTAATTCCACTGACTATTTCCCATTTAATACACTGTAACTTAAGCCCAAGTAAACACTGCCCCCCCTCCCCCCCGCCTAGGTTCTACACATTTCGAACAGCCGGTACATTAGAATACCAACAAATCAGTTTCAGTCTGCCCCTCTCCAGTTCGTGACAACGAAATCAAACCGCGTCCATCAGCACAGAACGAAGACAATACGTCGTTACAGCAAACTGACAGAAATGGATATACACGGGTTGCCATATCGAGGTAGCCTGATCTATGTCATTTAACATGCCATAATATATATATACTCAGAAACGCCTGAATAGCGATTGAATTTATGAAGAGGCCCTAATGAAGCGCATTTTAATCGACAATCCGGTGTAGGAGTCATAAAGGAGCTTGGTCACGTGACCTCTCATAGTCCCTGTACGAAAAAGATGGTGCAACCTGGTCTCTGATGATTTCTACGGGGAGCTCACTGAATAACATTTAATACAATCGGGTCTCGATGTTTTCCCAGCCCTGTATCCGAGGATGTCTTCTGGGATATACAGCTCCGTCACTGGGTAATCGGATCGCAACGGTTCGAAACAACGTCGTGTCCTCTCTTCAAGGGTCGATGGGTGTCAGCAGGACTGACTCCTCAAAATTTAATATTTCTGTTATGGGTTTCGTAATAGCTTTATTAAATCGAAATATAAAAGGTTCAGTTGTCAATGCTTATAGCTCCGGTCTTCACGTTTGCCATTTGTATCAGGACCCAATCCACTTCGGACTGTGATATATACTTCCGAACGGGACATATACTGCCGTACTAACGGAAGCGTCCACGGACGAGCACAGTATCAATAATGTCTACTGTATGTACTGTATATACATCTACGGAAGGCTAAATGGATTGGTCACATTTTGCGTAGATACTGCCTTCTACAACAGATTATTGATGGAAATATAAAAGGGGGGATACAAGGGACAGGAAGACGAAGAGGAAGACGTAGAAAGCTAGTGGATGACATTAAGGAAAGGCCAGGATACTCTCATTTGACGGAGAAAGCTCTAGATCGCACTGTGTGGAGAGCTTGCTTTGGAAGAGGCTTTGGACCTGTCCTAAGACAGACTAATAAATGAATGAATACATCTTATTTAACGACTGTAAGTGTTATTAACCATACTGTAAGCATAGCGTTTTAACATATGTACAGTTGTACCTTTTACATATAATCTACTTCAACGACGAAGCTGCTACAGACCAAGAAACCTACAAATAACAGCTTCGCAGAAGCATTTGGTTCTGAAGAACTGGCACTGTGTTCTCCTTGAAGATGGAACACATGTACCGAAACATGCTGGAGAAGCTCGTTTAGTGTTTGTACTAATTAAGAATGTGTATTTAGTTGGTAAATCTAACGGTGTACACCGATATGAAAAATACAAGAAATGGGAAACTTTAAAATAATTAATTTAACGTGTTTCAGAAGCCCTTACAAATTCTCTGCTTGGGTCAAAGCTTCTTGTGGAAGAAACAATTACCGAAGGTACAGTGACGTATTCAAAATAAGCTACCATCTGAACACCCTGTGTAATAAATCCAGTCTTCATAATTTGTGTCTGTAATGGAAAAGCAGTCAGCTGTTTTGTCGACTTGCACGAAGGCGTCATGGCGTCCACTTTGAGGTAATGAGATGCTGGCTGCTCACCATTAGAATCTGTAATCGGTTTAGAAGGACCGGCACGATCTGGACGGCGGCGTGAGAATGGGTTTGGCCAGTGACGTACACCGTGCTGTGGCGGTTCTTGTCGTTGTCTGCAATACTGGTATCCAATCCCCTGGAGTAGCAGTGTCCTGATTGTAGGCTTTCGGGGATGCTACAGCTGGCGGCGCTCGGCAGCATGGCGTCCCGACTTCCATTCCGTTAAAAATTCCAGCTGATAGACCGACTATGCTCACCGACACATTAAGTTTCCTCTGTTGTAAAAAGGTAAGTCAGTCCCATTACAGGCCTGGAGTGGCCCAGAGGTTTCCAGGAAGTTAAAGTTCCCAGATTTCATGACAACGGCACAGGATGGTGGTAAGGTTGTCAGTCTTACGCACCGGCCGCCTTTGCCCCCAGGAATTACTACTGGTACTCATTTCTGTTAGAGGCTGAGTCGACCCCAGGGCCATAGTACGATCGGTAGGATTTTATGTCAATGAAAAATTCCAATGACACCAGCTGGGATCGAACCAGCGACCTTCCGATTTGTAGCACAACACCTTAACCACTGTGCTGCCGCGGTCCCCTTCCTCTGTTGTGCTAGCAAATATTTAAACACTATCTTTAACTATAATACATAACACTTCTTACCAACCACCAGCAACACAACAATCACAATGCCTCTACAGTTACGTTATTCTGCGCCACACAATACCAGCACTTATTACGGGATCCTGAGCTTTCTTAAGGCATTTGTTCTGCAGCCACCACTCTAGTCTTTGGGGGTGAACAAAAGCAAAGCAACGAACCATAAAGTAAGATGAAAACCATGTTATACCATAAAGGGCTTCTTCTTCTCCCTCCTCACCCCAATTAAAAGTTGAAACTTCCATCTGAAGTTGGTCTCTTATAATGAAAGTAGCATCAAGTTGTTGCTAAGCCAAACAAAGTGTCCGCACGGGACCGTCTCCAATTTGAATTATGAAATACAGTAGTCTACTATGCAAACTGAAAATACACCACGACACCCCGCCTGGAGGCCAATTAAGACCTGCTCAGTCATGTTTAATAATTAAGAGTGTAAGAGGACGAGTTCTAAAGCATCATAAAGTAAAGTAGTTAGCTGAAAATCAATTTCAACAATTTAAAGATATTTGCATAATCAGTAACTAGAACCAGGCGTAGCGTCGGTTACAGAACTCATCACAAGAGCGAGGGCGAACTCATACTTGCACAAGAGAGAAAAGTTGGGCCCGAAGTTATCAAAACCAAATCCTACGAAGAAAACCAATCCCACGGTACCAAGTCTTCTCGGACATTGTAATTCACTATGGTCATGCATGACAGTTATATGTCATTGAAGGAAAAAAAAAAAAAGGTAAATTACAGGCCCGAGGTGCCCAGAGGGTTCCACCAAGTTAAGGTTCCCAGATTACGTGACAATGGCCCAGGATGGTGGTAAGGTTAATCAGCCTTACGCACCGGCCACTTTTTACCCCCAGAAAATACGCCTGGTACTCATTTCTGTTAGAGGCTGTGTTGACCCCAGGGCCATAGTGCGATCGGAAGGATTATGTCAATGAAAAATTCCAATGACGCCATCTGGAATCGAACCAGCGACCTTCCGATTTGTAACACAGCACCTTATCCACTGTGCTACCGCGGTCCCATATATGTTATTGATGCCAGATTAAATATTTCATCGTGACTTCATCAATTAGTACTGGGTAGTGGGGTTACTTTGCTCCGTTTTATACGAACACCTCACCATCCTTCACTTACCGAAACCTAGATTAACAGCATTCCTTCTACATCAGAAGTCCTGGTTTCTCCACATGACAGATTTAACTAGAATCATTCGATGCTTACAGTTTTCGTCAGCAGATGAAAAGCGTATCTATCTGCTTCGGTAATCATGATAAAACTGACAAGACTAAATTAAAATTTCCCTGGGGATGGACGGTCCGAGGTTCGAACTCCGGTCGGGGCAAGAGGTTTTTCTATTCTCCAAAATCGCCCGGACCGGCTCTGGGTCCAATCCGGCCCCATGTTCAATGGGATACTGCGGTTGGTTTCGGGGGGGGGGGGGCAAAGAGGCCGGGGCGTAAAGTTGACCACTCACCTCCATCTAGTGCCTAGGTTAAGAAAGAGTGGAGTTATATCTCTACTCCCCCCCCTCACATCCCTTCAAGGCGTGGACAGGGACAACTTTATCTTCTACAGTACGCAGAATATACAGCTGGTATATACCACATATTAAACAGATAATGGCAATAATTTAGCAGCATCGAAATGCCTTTGGCCTTTAGTGGTCATAAGAGGTGACGCGTGTTTTTGCATACGACATTCATACATTAATGAAATAAACTGTGCTGCTACCTGTAGATAACTTTTATCGCCAAAGTTCGAAGCTGTAATACCGACCGAAAGATAGATACATCTAGACTGCTTCGTAAGCGCAGGCTATTGTCGCCTGTCGCTGCCACATAGCTTATACACCTAAATCATGAATGTATGAATGACGTGCTACAGGGGGACAGAATAAGGGCACAAATCCAGCACTTTGGGCTTATACATGGTAACACTACGGGGAAAAGAATAATTGGACTTATAGAGAACTCAGAAACAAGAGCCATTGTGTGTGTGTGTGTGTGTGTGTGTGTGTGTGTGTTTGCGTTTGCATTGTCAGTATTTTGGATTTTAAGGAATTTATTAAAGCTCTCAACCCAGAAAGTAATGCACGAAGCTCAGAAAATGAATTTCCTTTTCACGTGTTCGAGCCCCTTTTCCGCGTGTCGACAGTCCGTTACTCCTACATTTGTAATTTTAGAAGGGAGTGTAAAGTACTCAATTATCACACCAACCACAGCACATATATTATAAAATTTATAAAATTTACACATTAAAACATTAAAAATGCTCCGACATGTTTCGGTCCTAAGACCATCATCAGGGAGCTGTATATTTCTTGCTAAAGTCACACTACAAATAGTCACAAATTAATTTCGTTGTACAAGTTGGGCATTGTGGCAGCATGCTGCCACAATGCCCAACTTGTACAGCGAAATTAATGTGACTTTTATAGTGTGACTTTAGCAAGGAATATATAGCTCCCTGATGATGGTCTTAGGACCGAAACATGTCGGAGCATTTTTAATGTTTTAATGTGTAAATTTTATAAATTTTGTAATATATGTGCTGTGGTTGGTGTGATAATTGAGTAACTCGACAACATGCACGGTGTAACAATAAAAATAGGAGTGTAAAGTACTTCACAAAGGGACGGGTAAGTGTCCAAGTAATGTAGAAACACACAATTACGTTCGAAGTACCGTTGAAAACTTAGCACAATTAAAGTGGGGCTTCTATTGGCCTAAGCTTCATCTTGAGCCTACTTTTAATGGCTGACGCTTTCAGTTTCCTAATAAAGATGCCTGAAAAATGTACTCGATTCTACGAGCAACATTTTGAAAAATTCAGTGCAAGCCCGTTTTTAATTGGGATCGTAAAATGGGTAGACAAGTTTATCTTAATCCATAAAGAAGTCATAGATTATGTAGATTCAGTAATCTCTGACACGCCTTCAGCAAGTTACTGTCTTCTCTCGGTGAATCATTATATTCAGTCACCAGAAATGTCTGCTCGACAACTTTTTTTCCCCCTATTGAAGCCACTTAGTTAGAACAAAGTTGTTACAGAAGACGAACTCTGGGACGCAAGTTTATTGATTTAACATTAGGGACGAAGGTCTTCTGAGTAGATTAAGTGGTTTACAGCCGCGAGGGGAAAGAATTTGAAACAGGGGTTGGTAAAATGTAGTTAATCGTTATAAATTCAAATTTTTATTACATACTTTGACCGTCAATACACAACATACATCAAGACAAGATGCAATAATTACAATTAGGTTATATTTGGCTACATGTTTCGGCGGTAAACGACCATCTTCAGGCCAATTAAGAGCAATATTTAGGTACAGTAAAAATAGTGGGGACAGCGGCAGCACAGTGGATTAAGGTGCTGTGTTACAAATCGGAAGGTCGCTGGTTCCATCCCAGTTCGTGTCATTGGAATTTTTCATTGACATAAAATCCTTCCGATCGCACTATGGCTCTGGGGTCGACTCAGCCTCCAACAGAAATGAGTACCAGGAGCACTGCCTGGGGGTAAAGGTGGCCGGTGCGTAAGGCCGACAACCTTACCATAATCCTGTGCCGTTGTCATGAAATTTGGGAACCTTAACTTCCTGGGACCCTCAGGGCCACTCCAGGCCTGTAAAGGGACTGCTTTATCTTTACAGTAAAAATAGTACTCAATGGGATTCCATTGAGTACTATTTTTACTGTACCTTAATATTGTTCTTAAATGGCCTGAAGATGGCCGTTTACGGCCGAAACATGTAGTCAAATATAACCTAATTGTAATTATTGCATCTTGTCTTGATGTATGTTGTGTATTGACGGTCATATTATATAACACAAATTTGATCATACACAACTGGATGGCCTCTCTCTCTCAAAAAAAAAAAGTTATAAATTCAGCTTCTGAGAGAGATGTCAATAGGCAAGTCGGCAAAATCTGCATCAATAGAGCGCCTTAAACAGCATGGAAACAGTCCGGCAGATTTAAGTTACATACGTTATTAATATTCCGGCTATTGATCGCAGCGCTTTCCCGATCTTTCGATCCGTCTATACGAACCTTGTGACTTCCGCTACTTCTGAACTACTAACCATTTTCCACCCGCTACTACAAGGTCGATACGAGGCTCTAACAATTTTTGTTTTTGGTTAATTGTCATTGCGGCTAATTTCTTCAGTGTAATAATTAAATAATTAGGCATACTTAACTACATGTGGCAGAATGCTCTATGAGAAATTAATAATTCGGAATCCGAAGGTTCATTATCGTATTCACAAAAATCAACCTTTTTGCCTATCCAAAGCATTGCATTCCCACAATGTTTTGAGGGTAAAGCTGTCCCTATACAGGCCTGGACAGGCCTTTAGGGCTCATTCACACTGCAGGCCTAGCCAAGCCGAACCGAACCTGACCGGACCGAGCTGAACCGGGCCGAGCGAGTGACTATTCACATTGCAAGCCGAGCCGACCCGAACTGAAAGCAGTGCAGCTGACATTTCTGAACTGCGAGGATGTCA
>Ga0123354_10018632_pt1 | contig 10890 bp, 4 predicted proteins | sample TergutLab28metaG_2_FD_97872 | JGI IMG/M metagenome (GOLD analysis project Ga0123354, IMG submission 97872) | Labiotermes labralis P4 segment gut microbial communities from Petit-Saut dam, French Guiana - Lab288 P4 | ecosystem: Host-associated > Arthropoda: Insects > Digestive system > Gut ... | reverse complement strand
CATAACACCAGCATGCCTCAAGTCAGCCTACACAACAATGCAACAAGTAGTCGCAAGCTCCTGAAGATGGATGTATTAACATCTGAAACATGTTGAGCAGTAAATTGACATAATAAAGCAAGTGTCATCTAGTTGGGCTACCTTTATTCATACATTTACCATCAATAAAACTGTCGTTAGTTCAAAAGGATGTTGCTTATTCCCCTATAAAAGTATGTAAAAGATTACCACTGTAGATATCAAAACTTCGTAGAGATACAATTACTTTTAAGTCTATATTAAGAAAATTCCTTGTAAAGAATGCTTTTTGCTCAATAGATAAGTCATTATTTGTTAATTTTATGTTAATTAACACCTAACTGTTTTTAACCACGTCTTGTATTTTTAACTCTAAGAAGTATTATGAACATTTAACTTTATTAATTATATCTTTATTGTTGCACTATGCATTTCGTAGAGTCATTTAATTAGCATACCAACTAATGCACATACATAAAATTTCACATTAAAACACTTAAAATCACTCCAACATGTTTCGATCCAAAGATCATATTCAGGGAGCTACACTGTTCCTTGCTAAAGTCACATTTTTAAAATATCTGTTTTTAAAAATTTGGCTTTAGCAAGGAACAGTGAAGCTCCCTGAAGATGATCTTAGGATCGAAACATGTTGGAGCGATTTTAAGTGTTTTAATGTGAAATTTTGTATGTGCATTATTTGGTATGCTAATTAAATTAATAAATTATTAATTATACTTTGGATACTGTATACAGCTGTGGAGTGTATATTGTAACATCTTGTGATACACAGATTTTGTATTCACGCTTGTACTGTTGCTATGCATTTGACTCATGTTTGCGGTAATAGTTGGCTTGTATTGTTAAACTTTGTGATTTTTGTGTATGTTCATTACTAGGACCAGACTGTATATCACAATCCAGTATTCTTTATGGCCAATTTCATATTCAAGCTGGCATTGGGCAGATGATGGATCTGTGAAATGTGAATGTGTGTATGTATTCATGGATGTATGTAAACATTTATACCATGCAGTAAACTAACAAAGGCACATCAATAAGTATGTTTTATCATATATTCAGTGATATGTTTTGGTGGCTTGTGAGACCATCATCAGCGTGTCATACAAGAATACAGACAAAACATGTCAGTGAGTAGTATATGATAAAACACATTTTATTGATGTGCATTTGTTGGTTACTGCATAATATAAATATACTTTAATGCTCAGATATGGGACATATATCAAAACAGTCTGTGTGGAATTTATAAACGTTCATTTGCCAGTACCTTTAATAGGATTGCATAATTATATCTGAAATTTGCAGCATTCTGACATGGTGGAAGAAATGAAAGGAGAAGTAATGGAGTTAGTTGTAACAGCATGTGAAAAACATTCCACAAACAATGAAGTAAGTTAACATCCTGCATTTTATTAAAAGTAGTACATCACTATGTACCCCTTACATTTTACTATGAAATGCAATAATGACTGTGTATGGACATTTAGAGTTCCTGACTTACCAATAAGAGGAGTCTTACTTCAGCATATGTCTGCAGTCTGTTAGTACCCAATCACTGGGAGATCTCTTTTCTTCCCACCATATTCACACATTCTGCGGGTGACTGGAAACAGTCAGATGAAAAGTGATAACATTTCATTTATTAAATTGGGTGAAGAAGATGCTGTTTTAATTAACCTGACAAATTTGTAAATTGTGGGTGTTCCATCCCGTTGTGCTAAAATAACAATGTTATTTATTGTCCGTCTTACACAACAATAATATGATGTAAAGTTGAGTTATATACAGTTAATGAAGCTACATGTTTCAACCCCTTGGGGTCATCTTCAGGCTTAAAAAATATGAATCATACAAGGTACTTCTGAGGTAGTTACGTACGGGATCCCATGGTTTACAGTACGTTAGCTATAAAATATATGTTAAAAAATTGATTAAAATACAGGTGAAGAACATATAATCGTGTGAACATGTGGTTCATTGTTGTATGTATGTGATAGGTGTTTATGTACCTTAGGAAAGTGCTGTGATGTTATGGTCATGGATTGGGGACCTCATGATGTATTGGTGGCCTTATGCCTTATGTGGATGGTGTGTGCTCTTGGTTTGTACAGAGCTCGAACTCACTGTTTGGGTGATGTGGCGTCCTTGTAAGGTAGATGTTCGATGTCATCCAGATGCCCGTGGGTTGAACGAGGTGCTCTGTAGCGCTTATTTTAGCGAGATAACAGTGTAGGTGCGCTGTCCCAGATCTTGCGTGGTATGTGATAGGAGGCGGCTTCTTGTGTTGTCGAGTGAAGATTTCAGTGCTGGTGTGATGTCTTTTTTGGCGTCGACGTGTGGAATTTCCGGGATATGAGGCTGTGTGATGCAGTTGTGGTTATGGACTGGCGGAGGATGAGTGAAGTGCGTTGTCAGGTGGCGTATTTGTCCTGGGATCTGTTATCGGACTGTCCATGTGTCGGTCTAGGATGGATGTTCACTGTGTACTGAAGATGACCCCAAGGGGTTGAAACATGTAGCTTCATTAATTGTATATAACTCAACTTTATATCATATTATTGTTGTGTAAGACAGACAATAAATAACACTGACAAATTTGATTTATATATGTCACGTGCAATTGTTCCACTTGTGTAAAGAATTTCTGTTGTATGTCTTGCATACCAAAAGTTCACAAAGTTTGTATTATTTTTATTACTACATTTTTATGAGCACTTGAATAAACTTTTTAAAATTTTTCTACTAGTTTAAGTGGGCGCAATTTTTAATTACTTATTATAGTCATCTTTATTTCTAACTCTTCATAAACATGGCCACAGTTTATAAAGTTCATTAAATTACTCATAGGTTTATAACTGAGGTCTCCTAATTCTGCCATCAAATAGGTCCACAGTAAAATCTGAATAAACACGCATTCTGAGTGATATCAAGTACCAGTAGGTATGAATTAGATCCACAGTAGCAGTGTCTCTGTACCCTGTAGTCTGCACTGGCCATACATGTTGAAAATTGTGTCCATACGCAAGGAGACTTCTTTCAAGGCAAGTCTGGAGGTAAATCTATGCATGCATGGCTCAAGTCTCAAGATTTGTAAGTCTGCCATTGAACCTGTGAGAAAGTTGCAGCCACATGACATTTTGCTGCAGAATATAGACATGCAAATCAAGTTATAGCATATATGGGCCAGCAGGAGACTGTATTCATTAAGTTGTTGAGTCATTATTTGAACTGTAAAAATCATTACCATATTTATGGAGAGTTAAAGGTAAAGATTGCTTGAATAAATTATTAAAAATAGTACCCATAACAAACTTGTAGAAGAACTAAAAAAAGTTGGTGCAAGTACTAACAGATATTTGATAATAAAAATAGTGTGTAATTTTTGAACTTTTTCGTGAAAGAAAAGTGGTGTGATTTCACAAGACAGCTGGTCAATTAAAACAATTTCTTCTTCATCAAGTTTAATGAATGCACTGTCATTGCTTTTCTTCTGATTGTCTCAAGTCAACTGTACTCTGTTCAGGTATGTAAAAAAAAGAGTCTGCTAGTGAGTGGGTTGTAACAGACTTTTAGACTTACGTCCAGACTTCCCTGTAGACTTTGGTATGTACAGACTTTTCTTGAGATCATTGAACTCTCAGTGTTTTATAAATAAGTGTGTGGCATATTTGTTTCTACATGTCTATTTAATGTATCCATTCTGGCACATATATCATATCTGAGTACCATCAATTTTGTTTCTAGATGAAAGCAATTTGTGTGAAAACTGTAGCTGGAAATTGTGCAGTTATGCTCGTATTGAATGTTTGTATCATTTGTTTAATTTAATTAATTAATTTTATGTAATTCCTGATATATTGCCTGTCCTCCATCAGAATTTTGTATTTTATCTTTCTGTGAAACCAAGTTTCATTGTCCCACATAATCAGCTTTATGTTTGCAAGATTTGAGCTCCATTTGGAGGTGGCTATGAAGATCAGCATCGTATGGAATGTGACGCCATGTAATCTGTTATCAATGGATTAGTCTTTCAAAAGAACATTGTGCTTTCATCTGCGGGGTAGAAGCCAAGGCGGAGACAGCACATTCTTCTGAAACATTGATATATTTATACTATACATGGCATCACATTGCAGATTTATCTCAGACATTAAAGTATATTGTGGCTGATTACCCGAATAGATTTTAGTGTGTTTGTAAAAGCTTCATGCCTCACATAATTTTATATTGCCAGGTTTTCATTGGGTGATGTGAAGTAACTGCTTGACATTTAATCTTGTATCTAATTTAATATGCTGATGTTTCTTATCCTTGTTATTAAATTAATTTTCAGATGGCTGCCCGTATGATAAAGGAAACAATGGATAAGAAGTTCGGTCCATCATGGCACACTGTTGTCGGAGAGGGTTTTGGTTTTGAGATTTCATATGAATGTAAGAACCTGCTGTACATGTTTTTTGGTGGAAACCTTGCCATCTGCGTATGGAAATGTTCATAGTTTTATTATCCCCAGAAGCACACTGGACTGTGATTTAACAACACCATGGTCATACATGATATTGGTACAACATACTTGGCTTTATGATAACATATAGTATTAAATAATACCAAATATTTTTATTTTATAAGTGTGAAAGAAGGCAGCTGAACTGTTTGTTGTGATATGCATATATACATAGAGTATTTTTTGTAAGCAATATTAATTGACTTAGTTTTATATCAATATTTGCTTTGTTGCCAGTTTTGAGTTGAGATTTTATTTTATTTTTTTGCATTTCTTGGAATGTCATGTTTATTGATTTATTAGAATAGTTTATCCCATTTGCCTTCCAGTATAATGAAATATCTGTGGTGGGTATGAAAAATTGTATTTGTTTTTTGTTTGTAACAAGTTTGTTTGACTTGGCTCTTCTTTTTAAGACTGGAGTTTTACTTGGTTGTTGAAGACTCACAATTTTATATTGTGGGGAGTTAGATACCATTGTGTAATATTTTTGGTATTAGGCCATTTTTGTTATGCCCCACATTTATAGTCTTACATGATCCTGTGTTGTTATGAAAGGTATATTGCATAATTAAAACAAGTTCTAGAAGTCAGGTGTGCAGACCTGTTGTATAACATGGAACAAACTAGCATGTCTGCTGTGTGTTTTAGTTCTCTGTATGTTACACTGCTAGAGGATTTTATGATTTAAGATCTGCCTTAGCAGTAACAATATACATCCATTACACTCATGTGAGGGAAAGATTAAGCATGGTTGGCTGGATTTCAAGTCAGTCACCTGCTCCTTTTCCAGCATACACTGCATACCAACCATCTCTCACTTTAACTCCCTGCTGCAGGAGGAGGAAGCCCTTTATATCATTATTATTCATTCTTTCCAAAAAGAGTGTTAGTGACTGTAATAAATTATAATAGATTTTATACTCAATAATACACTTACTTTATTTTGATAGGATTAAATGACATGATTTGTCATTGGAAGCTAACAACAAACCCAGGTATCCTATTCATGAAGTAAGTAAAAGAGCGAGTGGTAGAACCAGCACTCACAATGAAGGACAGAGAAGTAGCAGTTAATGGTAACAAGAGAAAATGTAAAGGGGGAAAGAGCTGTGCAGCAGATGGGTGGGGGAGAATATGTTCATTCTGTATGTCCTGAATGAGATTTATTTGCATGTTGGACTAACCTGTTTGCAGGATTACGTGATTTTGTTGTGGAACAACAATCACTTCTCAAACTTTTCACCACAATTAAAACTTCAATATAAGAGGTTAATATAGACATTTTGTTGCTGGTGTGTTATTTCATGTTTTATTTACAACAGGTAACAAAAATTACATGTTTTTTAAACATCTGGTGCTGCACAGAACTTTAGAATTACATTACTAGCCATTATTCTGATATTACTTATAATGAAATTACAAGTACAAAAGTGGAATTACCTGCAGTGATATGTTCTGTGAAGTCCTTGTCACAAAGCAGTGTCTGCTGAGTCATGGTTCCAGCATAAGATACAATAGAAATATTGGAATCTGAATAAACTAAGGAAATTGTGTATTGCATCAGGAGAGGTTCAGTGTAAACTGTGTTTAAAACTAAATCTGAAGTGCAGTATTGTAAATTAAGTCTCTTGTTCATGCTTAAGTTGTTGTTATTTATTTCTTATCTAAAAGCTACAACTTAGGGCCTTGTGTTATATGGGGTTTCACTGAAAAAAATATAAGGGCATTTGTAAATAATGAAAATCACAATACATAATACTGACAAAGGTAAATATTTTTAGCATTGTAACAAAATGTAATAAACTAGTTCCTCAGTTTACAGTATTATTATCACAGAAACTGAACCTCTTTCGTGTTGTTGTTATTATTATTATTATAATTAATAAAAATATATGTATACATGTAATTTATATTATACATACCCTTCCACAAGCATGAAGAACTATAAAACCTCTTAAAAGTTACAGCTTAAGGGCCACAACTTGCATAAATCGGGCCTTTTTTTTATCTATCATAGCTTTGGATGACTATTGAGGTCATAGTTTCAAATATCCTTGTGTATTAATTTGTGCTGCTTTCCTTAAAATATTATGAAGTGTGCTGATATTTTTCTGGCTATGAGAATCAAGCACATCACTGTTAATAACAAGTTTATAATGTGAGAACTACGCTCTTCTGGGTTATTATGCAGCAAGTAGTGCTAATTCCTTACTGATGTTTCAGGACAACCTATCAGTTCCATCTTCAAGGGTTCAGATTCTTGACCCTTATTGATGGGACCAGTAGGTTGTCCCAAAACATCAGTAAAGAATTACCACTACTTGTTGCGTAATAACCCAGAAGAGCTCAGTTCTCATCTACTTCATGGTGGAAGACTGAAATCATGATAGTTCATAGTGTAATAACAGTGTGTGCTGAGATAGTGTTGTATCACCATAAAGGATGTCTATGTGTCTCGATCTGATGAGTTTTTTCAGAGTAGTTTTGGCATAATTTTGATCATGGTCTTTACTGCATATATCAGAAACATAATGGTTATTTTTTCTTCTGATAATGACAGCAGAATTACCTTCAGATATTTCTACCAGTTATGTGAAGAACATGGCTTGTTTATAATTGCCTATATAATGTGCCTGTAGTTTCTCTATATGCAGGCATTCTTCCATATTCACAAGGCATATATTAAAGGGATGTCTGTGAATAGAGATTTGTATAAATAAAGCAACGGGTTATGATGAGTGCATGTGGCATACAGGCTTTTATTGAATTAGGTGTCATACTATACTATGTTTACAACAAATACACTTATGTCATTTTTACAGCATCTGCACTTACGTGGTTAACATCTTTCAATGGGGAGTCATGGGTGCATGGAAAATACAAACAAGATGAGCAGTGTATGTGTAACATAATGTTGTGGTGTGTTCACATACCCATTGTTGCCATGGAAACACAATAATGAGTTTCCTTTTATTGTTGTGGTACATATGTCACTGTCAGCAATATAAATGTTTAGAGCATTAACATTGACATATATATTTTCAAGCTAGAATGTATTGGATACTGCTTGTACCTCCTAGATTATCCTATCAGCCTAATAGCTTTTAGTTTAATGAAATCAACTTATATGATGATATTATTTCATTGTCAACAATATAAACCTACTGAGGTTTACCTGTAAAATGACCAATATATTTGTCAATTTTTACCAAATGTGTATTTTCTCAACAGATTTTAACAAAAGTCTCCGGAAATTATTTTCAGGCAAATCTATCCAGTGAGAGCAGATTTAACATGTGGATAGATAAATGGGCGGATAGGACAAAGTTAAGAGGCACTTTAAGTGATTTCTATGAACATGCTTAAAATGCAATGCCTCTATGAGACACAGAAACATGTAATTATGTTGACTAATGTGGTGCATATTGGTTAGATCCTGATAAATTAATGATGGATAACTAACCAGCTAACTTGTAAGTCCATGGAGTAGATTTGCTGTTGAAAAGTTAATAGTTCCTCAGTGACTTAAGAAATTTCCTGCATTTTATGGAACCTAAATTTCACTACCTTGTTCTGAAGAGCCCACCACTTGTCCTTGTACTGAGCCAGATCAGTTTGGTTCCCCACACCATCATTTTCTGTTTCTTATAAATGCATTTCAAAAGTCGATGCTTAAGTCTTCCAACTAGTGTTTTCTTTCCCTCAGGTTTCCTCATCAAAACCTTGTATGCACTTCTCCACTCCCCCTTATGTGCTACATGCTCCACCCATCCCATTCTTATTGATTTTCTGTACTGAATAACATTCCACAAGGAGTAAAAATCATGAAGTTCCATTGTACAATTTCTTCCAGTAGGCCCATATATCTTCTGCAGTATCCTACTCTTGAACACCCTGAGTCCATATTCTGTCAATTGGAGAGACCAAGTTTCACACCAATGTATGGTGATAAAATTACAGTTCTACATAGTTTGATCTTTATGTTCTTAGAGAGCAAACAGGCAGACAAAACATTTTGGACTGAATTCAGTCTGTTCTTCAGTAATGCAGTTTTGATTTGTTAACATTCCAAAGTGTTTGAATTTTGCCATACTTTAAAAGAATTTTTTGCCTTTTTTATAACCCACATTTTTGTTGTGATTGTGTCCTGCATTCTGTTCATGAGATATAAACATATGCCTTGTTTTCTTAGCACTTCTATACCAGTCTACTTTTAGTGGCTAATAAAGCTTCTCTGTCTCTGTATACAATGTATGTTTTTGCCCAATCAGCATAGACCCAAAGCTGATGTGTCCCATTTTGTTTCTGTCCCTCCTGGTTTGCTTGAACCCTCCTAATTACATTCTAAAGCACAGTTTAAAAGCAGTAGTGATAAATCTTTCATCGTTGCAGACCATTCTAAATAGGGAATGTACCAGACACAAGTTTGCCTCTTTAGACGTTACTATACGTTTCATTGGAACACATTTTTATTAACCTGACTTGTTTCATGTAGATGCCAAATTCAGTGAGAATGTTAAGACAAATCCCCTTCCTTGTTGAATCATATACTTTATTACATTCTTTAAAGAGCTGATGCACTGCTTCATTGTATTCCCAATTTTTCTCATATATGATGAGCATTTGATCTTTTACAGTGAAATATCTATTGATGATCCCCAATAATTTTGTGTACAGATGGAGTTAGTATTCATAGACAAATGTTGGATAAGATTTTGTATGTAGTTGATAAAAAAATTATATGCCATGCTAATTACTCCAGTCTCGTCTGTCACCCTTCATGTGAACGGGTACAGTGATCAACTCCTTCCACTGTTGAGGCAAGTCTTCCTTATTCCAGACATAATTAATACGTTTATGTATCTCAGAATGTACTGTCTTTCCTGGTGCTTGAATTAGTTTTTCTGGAAGTTGCAGGTATCATTAAGGTATTAAGGATTGACTGTATGAAGCTTTTCAAAGGACATTCATAATTTATTGGGAATTCTGAAATGTGGAGGAATGACTGCAGTTCTGAACATATCATAGTATCATATATAATTATTATAAATATTACAGGCATGCAGTCTGATAGGTGGAGATCATTGTTTATGGAGGAACATACTGCCTTCAACTTCCAGGTGTGGTGATAGTGGTGCTTTTCAGAAGAGCCATTTTTAGTTTCAATGTCCCATTTCTTTTACATATTACTCATTCCTAACATCTTGCCATTCTGTTGATTATTATTATTACTATAATAAAAAATAAGTATAATGAATGAATGAACATAACTTATGCAGTATGGACATACATTACAGTATGTGTGATTTAGTGTAATCTGACTTACCAGTATGTATTTTTTAGTGTAGCACAAGTTAGAAATATTGAGGAACACCAATTCAGTAGACATTAGTAGCTATGTACCATCTAGTCACTATGTACTTATTAAAAATTTTATAATTTTAAGCTTAAATGCCTGTCATCATAAACACCTGCAGAATGTTGCCAAATAAAATGATCACATTTGCATGTGGGTATGTCATACTGATTAAAGCATGTGGATCAAGTGATGGCCAGTACGGATGGCTTGTAAGAATACTGTATTAGGTTGTGACATTGTAGCATGGGAGAAATTTGTTCATTTTTCAGAAGAATCTGCAACCCCAAGCAATCAGGGTAGGACACAAGAGACAGTCCGTCAGACTGCATAGCATGACATACACACAGACAGTATTCATCATAGTCACTGTTGTAATAATCTCAAATCTCAAGTGTTTTTGATGAAGCACAAGTCTTATCCAATGTGACATAAGTACGGGATGATAATAATGATAAAACATAGTTGTCATTTCTTGTTTTGTTACTGTGAAAGTTTCTATGTCCATATTGTGGTCTTACCATAATACTGTATTAATTTGAATTTAAGACACACCTTCTTTTCACATTTTTCCAAACTGAATATTAGGGTGTGTCTTAAATTCAAGCCATTATTGCTCACTCTTTGAGTCTCTAAAACGTAATTTTCCATGAAGAACATGTGGCCTTATTAAAAGAGTAGTAAATTTTAGTCAGTGAAATGTATGTTTTTTTTTCAGATTTTTTGTTCTTGAAAATCCATTTTTATAAGTGGGGTGCACTTTAAATTAGAGGACATCTTAAATTCAAAGTAGTATGGTATATACAACCAATAATTCTTGATAAAGGTTCTTCTGAATCATTCTGTATGGTTCTCCCCAGAAGATTTAGCTGTGTTCTGCCTGTTCTCCCCCCCCCCCCCCCCTCTTTCCCCTTCTCTCCTTTCTCTCTCTCCCTCTTATATTGCGATTTTCTTGTTAGGTGGGTGAAGGGAGGCGGAGAGTATT
>Ga0123354_10018631_pt1 | contig 10890 bp, 12 predicted proteins | sample TergutLab28metaG_2_FD_97872 | JGI IMG/M metagenome (GOLD analysis project Ga0123354, IMG submission 97872) | Labiotermes labralis P4 segment gut microbial communities from Petit-Saut dam, French Guiana - Lab288 P4 | ecosystem: Host-associated > Arthropoda: Insects > Digestive system > Gut ... | reverse complement strand
TGAGTGGACCCCGTTCCAGACCCACTACTACTCAGAAAATCTGGTAGCGCCGGGGATCGAACCCGGGACCTCTGTATCTGTAGCCAGAAACTCTGACCACTAGACCACAGAGGCGGTCGTCGCGTGCGGACTAAGGCCACGGAGTTTAGAAATGTTAATAACTTCTTTAATTTTAAGTTTTTTTTTTCCTTGTTCGGGATAGAAACGCCTGAGACATATGTTGAAATATTGGAGTCAGATTTGAAGGTTATAACTTACGGTTGGTGGGGAATAAAGACATTGACTATGAACTGAGGTTCTACAAGATGGCGCAAACAGTGGCTTGTGTTGATCCGGAAATTTACATTTCCAAGTGAAGACGTAAGTACTGTTACTGCCAATGACATGTGGTTATTGTCTGGAGGAAGGCTTGATGTTTGGATTTTCGAGCACACTAGATGATGCAGTGACATTTATTCCGTTCTGATCAAGCAAAATTTGTAATCATCATCTGTATTCCTGAGCAGTCAGAATTCGTTAGTATGATTACAATCACTAGGTCACTAATCCGCTAACGAAACTAAATGATAAGACAGCACGTTTCTCCGAAACAGCCTTAATGGCTCAATACTCAAAGGGCTTTGTAAGGTACATTGCCACACATGAAGACGGTAATTCCTACATAAACCGTTTAAGAAGTCAGCACTTCTAAGTAGGTAAGTGTAACGCATAGTTTGGCTGGTAGCAAGTTGATTAGCCCTCTGTCGACGTTGCCTGTCGCAGCTCAAGTGCTAGGTACTTTGGGGAAACAAACTGTATGTATACGAATGTACTGAATCTGCATCCTGTGTTAAAATATACAGATTCAAGGTCAAGAAGTTCAGTGTACGATATTCTGTTTTACAGAGAAATGCAAAAGAACATAGTACTGGCTTTCGAATTATTGTGGAAGTATGACACCAGGCTTTCTTGAACTCGACAATTGAAGGAGGTACATGGTTAGTGAAATGTCGCTACTACTTTAACTTCAGGGAAAGTCTCCGTATTTCATTTGTTAAGAGGTTGGACGTTAAAGCTGGGCTTGGCGCTGTAGCGAAAAGAAAAACCTCCGATTCTACCGAGGATTGAACCATAATTCTCTATAGTCATTTAGCCTGTAGTCTAGTCACTGTTGTCTACTGACTGAGTCGCCAGGCTTTCTCCTGTTATGTAGGGCCTAGTAGGCCTATTCAGATTCATTTTGGTACTGTCACATAATTATTAATTCCTTTTTCCATTATTCTTGCTGTCAACGGTAATTTCATAAATATTTTTTTTCAGTTTCAGCCCTTTGTTGCCCAGGCCTACTAGCATATCCTGTTTCTCTTCTTTTCATAGATCGTAACATTGCCATTCTTGACATTCTTGTCTTCCACAGAATTCATAATCTTTTCCATATGCCTGCACACTAAAATGTTTAATTATCACACACCAGAGTTTCTCAAACGTGTTTCATTGAGAAGCACATTGATAATGAAGGGACGTGACCGGATGTCAGGGTCAACCAAACTATTACTTAAATGCTAAATATTATGGAAATTCTTCATGTAAATTCCAAGGCCTTACAATGGCTCAGGCGGTTAGTCGCCGGCCTCTCACAGCGGAGGTTCGGGTTCTATCCCAGGTCTTTCCGTGTGGGATTTATGGTAGACAGAACGGCAGTGGGACAGGATTTTCTCCGGTTACTTCAGTTTTCCCTGTCAGTGCCGTTCTAACAGTGCTTCATGCCCTCTTTCTCAGCTACTACCGACGCAAAAAAAAATAGCGATTGACACCGCTGTTAAATAACACACTTAAAAGTTCAGAAGTAATTCTAACTGAATGTAGTGAGACGTGGTGTAATCGACCTTCATATTGCTGTCTCCTGGGAGGTTTAATTTACGAAATGGACGAGTAAGTGTTACTCATGCGTTATGCGGGTGCAGTCAGACGCTTCAAGCGAAACGTTTGTTGCTATCTACCACAGTACACGGTGTCAAAATGAAAGTGTGGAAATTAAATTACTCAAAATCTATTTGAGATGGCACTGACGTATTTTCAGTGATATAATACAACATGTGATCCCACGGCTGGTGTGAAATTCAGTGTGGTGTTTTAAAACGTTGCCATAGTTACCGGGTTGTCATATGGAATCATGTTTGCTACAAGTTAGTGTTTACCGCGGTGGTGGGATTGGTACTTCACTATTTGGTTGGCATGTTTGACGCTTTCCATACTTAGAAGTTTGTAACTTCACGATACGGGGGAAGTTTTGTGAGTTGTCCTATTGTTAGTATTTTATTTAATAACGCCTGTTTTTTGAGAATCATGCGTAGAAGTGATTAAATGATTTTATAGCTTATCAGGAATGATACTAACGAAGAAGGCATCAATCATAGATGTCAAAAAGTCAAGGAAGTGGTAACACATTACTGCTCAAATTATTGGATTGAAAATTTTAAAATGCAATAATAAAAATAATAATGGCTGACAAACGCGGATTTGTTCGCCGAAACAGGGGGCTTTTATCAGCAATACAGGACCAAGTCGTACTAACATGAAACTACAAGAAATATATTTTGAAGCAACCAGACACCGATGAGCTTTGAAAAGATGTGGAAAAGAATCGGAGACAATCCAACACATTACTGCAGCATGTGAGCAACTAGCACCTACCGAGTATGTAAAGAGATATGATGGACTAGCCAAAATTATCCATCATAAACTGGCAGAAGCAGCCGAATTGATTGAAGATAAAAGTCCATATTATAAGTACACACCAGCTAGTGTATTGGGGAATGAAAATTTCAATCTGTACTGGAATCGCAGCATGCTTACGGACAAAACAATACCTTTCAATCGACCTGACATAACTTTTCTGAATGAGAAAAGGAAGAACACCCTTTTGATAGACATAGCTGTCCCAAATACACATAATCTCGCCAAAACAATAAGCGACAAACAAAACAAGTACCAAGAACTGACGAATGAAATATGTGCTATGTGGCAGCAAAAGGCAACACAAGTGATGCCGATAGTAATATCATCTACGGAAGTAATTCCAAAGTCACTGTCACAGAATCTAACAAGACTTAACCTACATCCGAGTACATATAGAAAAATGAAAAAATCCGTAATTCTTGGCACATGTTCAATTGTACAGTACATATGTATGTATATATATATATATATATATATATGTGTGTGTGTGTGTGTGTGTGTGTGTATATCGGTTTCAAAACATCGTTCTACGTTGTCATACACCAAGTCTCCACCGCTGCCTATCTTCCCACTGGCCTTCATTTAGGTTTCTTTCTTTCATGGCCTTCCTTATACCTTCCATCCAGTTTCTCTTCGGTCTTCTTTGTGCTGTCTTTTGTTTCGGCATCCACTTCAATGCTGTTTTTGGGTAATCTTCCTTCTGCCATTCTTTGAACATGGCCGTACCATGTAAGCTGGTTCTGTTCAATTTCTTTTATAATTGTTTCCTCTAATCCAATTTGTTGTCTTCTAGTTACATTTCCAATTCTTTATTTTCTTGATATTCTAGAGGACCTCCTCAGGGCATCCATCTCTGTAGCTTCGACACGTCTTTTATTATTTTCTGTGAGTCTCCATGTTTCGGAACCGTACAGTAAACTGCCTTTAATCAATGCATTATAAATGTTCAGTTTTCTCACCTTTCTTATGTCTTCACTCCACAGTATCCCGTTTAAACATGCTATACATTTTCTTGCTTTTATTACTCTTGATCTTATTTCTTTGTCGTCTGTTCCGCTAGTACCAAAAATAACTCCTAAATATTTGTATTCTTGACAAAATTCAATCTCGCTCTCTTCATCTAATTTCAAATTACTGTGTGTTTCTCAATACGTAGGTATTTTGTTTTATTCAGATTTATGTCCAGGCCCAATTTCTCGTAAGTTTCTTTTAATTTACTCGTCATATATTCCAAATCTTCTTTGTCACCCGCTAAAACTACTTAATCATCTTCAAACTGAAGTGTATACATTGTGGTATTTTCTAGAAGAATACCCATTCCGGAGCATTTACGTTTCAATTCTTCTAAAGCTGTTCGTATGTAAATCTTAATGCAACATCCCTGGCATAGTCCTTTAGTAATGTTGAAAGCGTGGGACAGTTAGTTTCCAGTTGTTACTTGTGCTCTATTGCCGTAGAAATATTTCAGCGTTTTAATTAATGTGTTATTAATATTTGATTCTCTCAAAACTTCCCAAAGTTTTGATATCGGTATACTGTCATGCGCTTTTGCCGAATCCACAAATAATAAATGGGTTTCTTGGTTTGTTGCATTCCTTTTTTCAATAACTGTTTCATGCTAAAGATGTTGTCTGTACATGAACTTCCTGTTCGAAATCCACTTTGTTCTTCTTCATCTTTATTCTCTTCTCTATGAGGTCTCTAATTATTTTACTATATAATCTACTCATCACGGTCGTCACTGAAGTGCCCCTGTATTTAGAACAATCTTTCTTGCTTCCTTTTTTGTGTATTGATGAAATGTAAGCAACTTTCCATTGTTGCGGAGCTTCTTCTCAATTTAGGCATCTATTTATTAACCTTGTCAGCATTTTTGTCAGTTTATCTGTTCTATGTTTTAGCATTTCAGCGTATACTCCTTCTGGTCCACATGATTTCCCATTTTTTATTTCTCTCACTGCCTTCCTCATCATTTTTTCACTTACTTCTACTGTTTCTCCGTCCATCTGTGCAGGTGCCAAAGTTTAGCCTACACGCCATTGGTACGTTCTATTCTTGAATATGGGTCTGCATGATGGAATCCATGCAGAGAAGGACAAATATGTGAGTAAGACCGAGTACAGAAGAAAACTGCTCGGTTTACAAATCATACGAATGATTCTGACTGGAAAACCTTGGCTCAGCGTAAGACGACAGCACGCTTATGCGCACTTTTTAAAGCCTACTCTGGGAAACGGACTTGGAAAGCTACACGCAACAGTTTGCGAAGGCCTTACTATTTGAGTAGGGTTGATCATGTTCGGAAAATTAGGGACAGGAAACAAAGAACGCAAATCGGGAAGTATTCCTTTGTCAATAAGACCATTGAAAACTGGAACCAACTACCTGCAGAAGCGTTAGGGACTTTCCCTTGTAAGCCCAAGATTTTTAGAAAGAGATTTAGGAAAGCAATAATAAACGGGGTGATAGGAAAGGAATGGAAGTGTGCCGAAAATTATCTAAAAGTGCAGTCGAGTGAAGTGAGGTGAAGTGTAGTGATGTGAGGTGAAATGGAGTGGTAGGAAATTTAAAAGGGTTGAAGCCAGATGGGAGGTGAGTGAAGTGTATTTGGGTGAAGTTTAAATGAGAGTATGTGAAATGTCGACAAATGTAGTGAAGTGAGGTGTAGTTGGATGAAATGTAGTGAAGTGTATTGAAGGTCTTAGTAACAGGGTGTCTAACATTATTAGAAGATATATAGATTGTATGAAGTTTGCTGCTTATATGGTTTTTTCGTTTATCTTATTCTTTCATATTCTCTCATTTCCATTTTTATCATTATGTATGTATATATATATATATATATATATTTGTATGTTTTATATGCTTCTGCTTAATTTTGTAAATTATGTATTTTTATTGTTGTATTTATATATTATTGTTATGTATTTTCTGTGTATTTTGTTTCATTTTGTTGTTCTGTGTACTGCTTGTGTGTAAATATGTAATGTACTACTGCCACCGGATGTCAGTCCAACTGCAGATATCAAATATATAATATTATATCATAATATTAAATAATTTAAAACCACAAAGGCATATCTATGGTTCAACTATATCAAGTACACTTCCCGAAATTTATCTTCATTTCTTTGATGAATTAACAATTAGACATTGGAGAGAGTTTGGAGAAATATCGTACCATAAAATATATGTACTTCCTAATCATATCTGAATGAAATAAAACTAATGAAGATTCAATCACTCATTACATGAACAACATACATAAACCCTTTCAATTTAAACTAACAGGAGAAGGAAAAAACAACATAAACCATTTGGACCTCTCCATTCATAGACATAATAGCAATCTATATTTGCGAATTTACAGAAAACCCATACAAACAGACACTACTACACATTTTACACCCAACCATCCATTAGAACATAAATTCGCAGCGTAAATTTTCTATATAGACAGGATGATAACACTACCAATCACAGAACAATCAAAACACCAAGAACGGAACATTTTTCTTACCATAGCTAGAAGTAATGGCTTTCCATTACAAATTATGCATAATCGAAAGAATAAACTAATGCTTGAAACGTAACAAACAAAAGCCCCACCCACACAAACATAACAAAAAAAATGGGTCAACTTCACATATCACAGTCTACTTTTACACACAGTCACCAATTTATTTACATACATCAACTTGAACCCAGCTTTTTTAAACTACTAACACTGTATAGAACAAATTTGTAACAGAGTGCCACAAAACAGACTGAACTCTAGCTGCATATGTCGACTAAAATGCAAAACCTATAATAGTTCATACGTTGGCCAGACTGGCAGTTCAACAGATGTACGACATCGGGAACACAAAAGGTACACTAAAACAAACAAAAACATTTCGACATATGCATTTCGTATTTTAAGTAACAGACATGAAAAATGAAACGCAGATAAAACCATGGAATTACTTAAAACATGCAACGAGGGAATAAAAACTAACTGCTGGGAATCACTCTTCATACGTATCTTCCAACAACAAGATATATCGATCGAGGAACAGAGTGTCAATGACCTTATCCCACTGTACACTTTGGCTAACGTCACAAGACGACACACCACGTAGTTCGATGTTCATCCCCAGTTCAGTTCTCATAACACCCGCATACAAGAAACACCAACATAGGGTAAGTCCAAAACATAATATACAATTTTACCTCTCTGATCACATTTCGTTGATCTTACACAGTTTATATTAATTAATTGCAGGATTACAAATATAAGACCGTCCAAATTGTATATTCAACCACCAGGCAAACAACTTCCACGTATTATAACTATAACACTTGACAGATCACAACGTTTTTTATAGAGTTTATTTTATCATCAACTATAAACATTTTAATCTACTGAATTTATTGAGTTTTATAACCTTAATGATTTTTGTAACTTTATCATAATACAAGTATAAGACCCCCTGAAGATGACGCGGATACATTGAAACATGTTGCGTTATATAAAATATTGTTGTTATGTATATGTTGTGTATTTGTTGGTCTGGATAATAAAAATAACATTTCACATTTTATGAAGTTTGTTGTTTCTTCAAATTAACGGAACGGAGTAAATTTTGAAGAGATTGTTTCAAAATTGGATCAGTGACGCTTGAAAATTCCTTGAGAAGTTTCTGAATATCTGGTTTATCATGAATTTAAAGAGTAATCGTGTGTTTTTGGTGAGTTTGGGAAATACCTAAAAGTGCCTTGTCAACATCATGTTTAGCAGGAGAAGCAACGTATGTATAAAAACAACATTCACATGCTTTTGCGAAATCTTTGTTACCGTGGACAAGCAATAAGTATTACAAATTCTGGGTGTATCTGTAGTCTTATTTATCCAGCACGCACTGCGCATGCGCCGTATTGTCATTTCTGTCTTCTCTGGCTGTACTACTTTTTATCACATCCCATAAATGATTGTCGGAAAAAAGTTATTGGGCATAAAAATGGGTGTTTTTTTCTTCAACTTTTGTTTGAAATATTTCTCATAAGGAGTATTCGGCGAGATATTATCATAAATATACATACTTTTCACGTAAATTACCCTTTTAGGATAACATCTTTCCCTTTGTATATTTGTTTTGCGTTGTCGGATAATTAGCACCTTATAAAGTACAGTAAACTTGAACTTTCTCAACATATTTCCGAAAATATTTACATTAAAAATTTGTTGGAATTTTTTTAATAGGAGTCGAGTTATTCCATGCGGACAGACAGACATGGCGAAACAAATAGTCGCTTTTCGCAATTTTGCGAACGCGTCTAAAAATTTTTAATTTGTTTAAAACCTTTTATATTACCAAACATAACATCAGTTGTTTGTACGTGTAAACTCTGGTAAATTTGTGTCCAAGTAATTTAAATGCAACAAAATTCCGTAAAGGAACATCGGTCTACAAATGCATAAGGCACACAATCTTGAATTGGCGATCTTTCTTTCGCCAAAAAAAAATAGGGGAATTTCTTCCAATCACTCAACAAATCGGTGAACAACAGGACCTGGACTAAACAAACGAACATTACATTACATTACATGTACACAGTTCGGATTCACCACACTCAGGGAATTCTGAACTTTATCTCTCTTTTGATTTTTTAACGAATGCACTGCAAAAAAATTTGGTTACTTCGGCCCCCGCACCCCCGTTCAAAAGATTTTAATTTTGACAAAGCTGCTTCTTGTAATTTAGAAAATATTGTAGTCCAATTGATAATTATGTTGGCTAATTGTTACCTCTAAATCATCATTTGTCTTTGTCGTCACTTGCAATTTTTTTCTAAAAGTCTGTTTCACTGGCGCGAAAAGTCTTAATCTCAGGCAGCTCAGACACGAGTGATTTTGCTAAGTGCCGTAAATGTTTTTCAAACACAATATGAATAATATTAACACAATTTTATTTATTTATTTTATTTATATTCGCATTAGATTACGGTAAGCAGTATAGCTGTATGCTGAAACAGGTAGAATTTCTGCCTAGGATTAGGATTAATGTTCTCCAAACTCCAATTCCTCTTTCTAAGATTTATGACTTCCCTGCAGTCTGTTCGTTTAAAAACGTTTACAGTTGTTATCTTTTAATAGCTACGAACATAACTCGTATGCGCCATTTACAACAGGAGTCGAGTGCTGAATCCTGAGTTTACTGACACCATAATTCCTGTTATTCCAGGGACGTCTTAGCACCGCGGGAAGCTGCCCAGCTGGCCAGCCTATTAATCCGGCCCTGGGTGGCACTTAAAACCCCCGGTGCCAGAGAACGGTTTAGGGTGATCAAGTGAAAGGAACGGTGTGGAAGGACATGTAATACGCGTGAGAAATGCATAAAGGATTATAGTCTAAAGAACTACTACCAGCACATTTCGTAATACGAATGATACGAAGACACACAGAAGTTATATTACAGTATCTATTCACCGTTACTTCAGAATATGTCATTAGGAAAATCGAAATCATATAAGCGGACTGAAAGTGAAATATCAACTCGTAGTCTCTGCTTCTGCTGTTAATTTACTGGGCAAAAAAAATATTATAAAAGAAAGCACAGACGTTTCATTAGTCTCCAACAGTGATATTAAAACGAAATAAAATATGTACTCTGACACACCTTACATTTTTATATTATTATTTCAAACTTTGGATACTAGTTTCGGCCTGAATAGGCCATCATCAGGCCAAATATTTATAGAAACTTAAAAATGTTAGTGCATATAATATGCCATGACATTTATTATGGAGGAAGAAATAAATAATAGCATCAACTTCCTAGATATCACCATCTCTAAAGATGAAAAAATGCCCTCATATAACGGTTACAAGAAAACCCATCGCAACTGACATAATTATTCCCAATGACTCCTGTCACCCGTCAGAACAAAAGCTAGGAGCAGTTACATTTGGTCAGGCGTCTTTCGACGTACCCCATAAATGAAACAAATAGGAGAAAAGAGTACAACACAATAAAGGAAATATTACATAATAATAAATAAGATGTAAAAGTTTAAATTAGAATGAACCGCACAACCGATAAACAAAACGCAGTGAAGTCAAAACGAAAATAAAATGGGCCAAATTTATATACGTTGGACGGCAAACAAAATTCATCACTAAGCTATTTAGAAACTCTGATCTAAAAATATCTTTCAAAGCTGATAACTCTATAGGAAAACACTTAAGCCACAACAAAAATATCAGTTTCAATATATATATATATATAATAAATGCTGTGTTTACCAGCTAATATGCCAAGACTGCAATAAAAAATAAATTGGACAAATCGGCAGAACGTTTCACACAACATTTCAAGAGCATTTCCGAGATTTTAATTATAAAAATGGAAAATAAAAATTTGCACTTCTCATAGACAACAGGCACTCCATTGCACCCATGGTAGACATCATGGAAATTTTACATGCAACTAAAAAAACTAATAATATGAATATTCTCGAAAAGTGCCACATGCACAACGTAACGAGACTTTATAATGAAACCAATGATAGAGGTACAGTCAAATAAAGCGCTGTATTCGACACATTGATTCAGAAGAGTTCGTGTAGAGGGCATGCCTCGCAGTAACCCCCAGTCTTTAACACTGACCTTGCTCAGTCGCAAACAAGTACACCAGCTGCTAACACGCAGTATAGAAATGGACCTACACAGTATCATAGAGAATCTGTAAGTAAAATATTTTATGACTCTATACATCCTAACGTAGAAGTTTAAATAACCTGAATTAATCAAAATTTATTGTATACTTCCAGTTTGATGATTATCTCCAAAGAATCCACATTTTATACTGGAGTTAGTACATAGCCAAAATAAAACTACACAGCATATACAATACTCAGCCCTGAAACCGAGAACAATTTCAGTTATCAGTTTTACTAAGAGTATATACAATTTCAACCTAGCTAAGTGATCTGTACTCCTCACTCAATATTGTGCGGGTGATAAAATCGAGAAGAATGAGATGGGCTGGGCATGTGGCGCGTATGGGAGAGGAGAGAGGGGTGTATAGGGTCTTGGTGGGGAAACCGGAGGGAAAGAGACCACTGGGGAGACCTAGGCGTAGATGGGTGGATAATATTAGGATGGATCTCCAGGAGGTGGGATGTGGGTAT